>WLWH01001567.1_pt1 | contig 14615 bp, 18 predicted proteins | sample 6712741 | NCBI WGS metagenome assembly WLWH01 (sample SAMN12718694, study PRJNA515312) | sponge metagenome | isolation source: marine sponge | host: Mycale hentscheli | place: New Zealand: South Island, Marlborough, Capsize Point | collected 2003-05-01 | reverse complement strand
CTCCCAATCCTCTGAGTCTACTCCATCTAATACGTTTTCTATATTTGTTTGTGCTATACCGGCTTCACTGGGTTCGATATGATGTACAGGAAATGTTTTGCTAAACACTTTGTTATTTCGGTAAACATCAATTCCTTTGTGGAATACAATATCTTTGTGTGCAACATCTTTCCATTTGCCCCAATCGTTATTTACATGTTTGTGCATTAACGTTCTTCCGTGATGACTTACTACAAATACCATTGCATCATAGTCACCTGTTAATAATTGTTGTAATGCTACAAATGAACTGGCACTAACACCTGAACCGGGTATACCATGTGTTACAACATCGTAGCCTAGTTCCTCACCAAGTAGTTCTACCCAGTGTTTAATATCTAGTGTTGCGTTAGGTTGTCCTGTGTCTGGATCTGAGTAACCGGAAGTGGTATAGTGATTACGGTAGCCACTGAGCTCTGCGAAACTGTCACCTGCTAGAAGTAGTTTCATTCCACTCTAATGCCTTACCTGGTTCTCCAGTTATCTTTGTGATGTCTCGGTATATATCGTGCTCTTGTTCGATGCCTGGGATATAGTATATCCAAGTGTTACCTTTTGTTGAACTTATTTGTTTGCGATCATAGAAGTCTGGGTAACCTTCTATTCTATCTAATGTAGCAAGTATGTTGTCTTCTATTTCCCATACTTCACCTTTGATTTTGTTTTTACCTTTAATACCAACTGCTGGAAAGGCACCTAGATCAAATAAAGAATATTCAGAGTCAGTTGTAACAGCATCGCCTACAAGCTCTGCGCCAGGCTGTCCATCTAATCCTCTTATGGCTCCACCTTTTTTAAGTGTGCCGTATACAAAAACTTTAGTCATTAACTTTTGCTTCTAGCTCTTTGATTCTTGCATTCATTGAACTAAGTAACCTACTAGCATCTGCGTCTAGTGGCTTAGCATCGCTTTGTATAGCCATGCCTTCTAGTTCATCTATCTTTTGATTGAGGTCGCCAATAACACCACGCTGTCTATTAATCTCTTCGATGAGTTCTGCTTTGGTCATTTGTGTTGTACTTTTTGTTGTCATATTCTTTACCTGTTAGTATTGAGCTATTGTTATTCCACTCTCTATTAAAAATTCTTTACCGCTTCCTTTAGCGGCTTTATATTCTTCTCGGTAGTATACTTCTTTGATACCACTTTGATAAATTAGTTTAGCACACTCCATACATGGTAAGTGTGTACAAAATAAAATAGCGTCCTTGCCACTCTCACTACTTTGTGCTAGTTTAGCAATAGCATTTGTCTCTGCATGTAGCACTTCTGCTTTTGTAACAGATGTTGTAGTGCCTAGTTCATGATGATGTATATCATGTTCACATACATTATTCCAACCAGAGGGCATACCATTATACCCTATGCTTATGATACGATCATCTTTAACAATGATAGCACCAACCTTAGCTCGTTGTGCATGACTTAGTTGTGCAAACCTTTCTGCAACATCCATATAAGCCTGCTTAAACTTATCTTTCATATATTATACTACAATACTTGCTTGTTGTCAAGTGTTCCTAGTTGTGTTATGCGTTGTGTTATATCCAGTAATGCTGTAAATGCCAATGTACTAACTAGTAGTCTCATATCGAATAGCATTGCTTCTGGACTAAACGGAGGGAATGTAAGGCCTGCATTAACTACTACATGCCATACAAGTACACTTACTGCACCTGAGGCATACACATTACTCATGTACTTGCCTATGAAGTATGCACTAAACATACAAGCATACACTATTGGCATGTGTGCATATAAGCCTAAGAAGAATACATCTGTTACTGCAAGTATGCCTACTGTAACCCAAGGACTTAAATTCATTCTAGATGCAAACACTGCAAGTCCTAGTAATGGTGTAACGTTAGCAGGTAGTCCAATGAGCCTACATGCTACTAATACTGCTACTAGTAGTCCTGCTGATTTAATTGTTTCTTTCAAGTTCATCTAATCACTCCTGCTAATTTAATTGTTTCTTTCAAGTTCATCTAATCTCTTGTTTAATTCTTCCCAACTTATCTCTGGTGTGAATGTTGCAGTGATAGTTAGTCTAGGTTCTGTTGTATTTGTCATATCCAATTGGTGAGGCTCGTTAGTTCTCACAAAGGCTGAATGCATATCAAGTAACTCTGTGTGTACTGCTTCAGTGGCATCTACTTCTGTATAGCCTGCTGGAGGAGCATTCCTTTCATCACCTACATGTTCAATCTCTTTTATTCGTATACTACTTTCCTCGTTGACAGGCTTGAACCATGTTATTGGTGAAGCCTCCCCTTTGGCATAGTATGCTACTCTCCAAGTAAACGCATGTTCGAATGTTCCGTCTATGTGCTTACTTGTAACACACCCAGGCTTGCCTGTAAACATACCAACTGTGTTTAGTTTAAGTCCTAACTTTCTACCTAGCCTAATCATGTTCTTAGCAAAGGCAGTTCGTATAAGACTTCTGTCTTGTGTTACATGATACTCTAGCCCAGGGTGTCCTTGATGGATAGCACTCTGAGCAAACTTCTCTATGTCGTCTTCACTGATAGGGTAGTATGTATTCTCTCTTAAGAATCTATTCATTTGTTCTTGTTTACAAAGTCACTGTCTGCAAATGCAACTCGTTTACGCAAACTGCTACTACTGAAAGAATGATCTCTTCCGTTGTACACAATTTTACTTCCTCGTTGTTCAGCAATGTCTTTACCTGTAAAGTCTTTGTGTTCGTATTCGTCACCAAGTACTCTAACATCAATTGGTAAACATAATAACAAGTCTTTTAGATCTTGTTCTGTGTTGTAGATAACTATTTCATCTACATACTTAACAGCGGCCAGTTGCAGTTGTCTTTCAACAATGCTCTGCACTGGCTTGTTCTTTTCTGGTCTATCTTCTGTAGGATCGTTTTGCAAACCAACAATTAAAAAGTCGCAATGTCGTTTTGCTTCTTCTAACATAGTAATATGTCCTGCATGTAACAAATCAAATGTGCTACATGTAAAACCTATATTGCCACAGTCCTTATAACTTAGTTTCATTTCTATTGTCCAAAGTTTATCAATGCTTCGATACTGTTATTAGCACTATTTACTACTGCACCCCATAGGTTGCCACCTTTTCCGGCACCTGCATCAAGGAAAGTAGTTATGCCACCTTGCTTGTTTTTAACTGACAAAGGTGTTGCTTGAAAGTTATCAAAGTCAGGAATACCAACCATTGGACGAGGATCGTGTCCTACAAATAGTTTAACACCTTCAGGTACATCATCAACCCAGTTGTAAAGTCTATTAGGATATTGCTGTCCTCTAAACTCAATCATGTTAGAGCTGTCTGAATTACCGTACATGTTATATTCATTAGACCTTCTAGTATCTTTTCTATCAATCCACCATTCAGGTTTAACTGCGGCATGAGCAACAAACATGTTATCGCTAAGTTTCATTTGAAACTCTAACTTTTCTGCATATCTAGCAAACATGTCTTTGAGTGCTGAGTGCTTTTCCATTGCTTCGATTGTAGGATAGTTAGGTCCGCTTAGTTTAACATCTCTGCCTCTTAACCATCTAATGATCTTCCATTCGTGATTACCCATAACACCTGAGGCTTGACCCATGAACATTCTTTGTAGCATTAGTTCAACCACAGCATGTGCATCAGGTCCGTTATCAATCAGGTCACCAGCAGTAACTAAGTGTAGGCTATGTTCTTGTGCAAACTTAACTGCATCAGCAAAAGGACTGTACACAGCATGTACATCGCCTAATATTAAATGTGTTCCTTTCATTATATTTTTTCCTGATTATAAGTACATATTATACATGATATACTTATCAATGTCAATGGTAAAGAGTTGATAAATACATACAGTAATCAATGGTTTAGTAGGGGATAACATTAGTGGCAGAACATAAAGACTACGGACTTACCGGTGTAAATCAAACAATACAATTAGGTAAACAAGGTCCGCATCTCAAGAGCAACGGTGACGGAACATTCAATGTAGTTGATGGATCCGGCTCTACACTCACGGCGATGGGTGGTTCTAATGCTACAGCATCAACTCACTTCGTAACAAAATCGCAACTCGATACAGTAGTTGCAGGTTCAAATGCTGGAGTATTAACATTAGGCGATTCAACTGATAGCAGTTGGACAGATGGTGCAGTACAATCTTTAACTACAGGTACTTCTGTTACAGAAGCAATCGACGCACTAAATGAAGGAATAGAAAATGTTCGCAACAACACTTTTGTTAAGAGCGTAGATGCTACAGTTACATCAGGTGCAAGTGGCGGTGCTCCATTAAGTACTACTCTAAACATATCCGCAGTTGGTAATGACAATAGATATACAATTGATTGGGGCGACGGTAGTACAGATACTGCAATAACAGATTCCACTCCAAGTCATACTTATACAGATAATAGTAACTCACCTTTCGATGTAACTATAACTGCATTCAATAATCAAGGTAGTGGTACAGGTAGTTCAGCAACTGTTATTAAGACATCCTTTGTATCATTATTCACAGGTGACCCTGCTGTAGACTTTGCATACTTTGCTGCTTCTTCAGGAGGCAGTGCTATTACTGATATAGATGCAGGTTCAACTTACTACCTAGAGAACACCACAACCAATATTGGCGGTGCTACAATTCAATACACTATTGATTGGGGCGACAGTCAATCAGATACAGTCATCACAGATGATACTGCTGACGGCGGTAGTGCAGGTGGTAGACTTTCTCATACATTCGATCAAACTGCAGAAACAGAAAGATCATTTACAACTCAAGTAACACTAGACAGTCATAGTACTGCAGATGCTAGTGTTATACCAACTGACGATTCATTAACTATTAGACAGTATGCAACACATACTCCGGAAGTAACATTAAACGATAACAGCGGCATCAACGAAGAAGCAACAAGCGGCCATGTTGTAACATTTACTAATGGTACAGAAAATACAATCGGTAGTTATTCAACCTATGGTATACAATACAAGTACCAGTGGGGCGATGGAACAAGCGATTCAACTGTTAATACAGGATCGGGTGCAAGTGGAGATACAAGTGGCACAATCGATCATACATTTACTTTAAGTGCAAGTGATCAAGCAAATGGTGTAGCACAAGACTACACTGGTAACTTATCTGTAATATCCAATCACACTAGTTCACCTTTTGTAAGTTCAAACTTTAGTGTACATGTTGAACCAGATGTGAGAGCAACTATCACAGGTTCAAGTACAACTTCAAGTCTTAGAGCAAGTGGCGATGCTAGTACAACTGTGTATAAAGGCACAGACTTATCAGGTACTAATAGAGCAATACTTACTGTAGATAATAATACACAAAATGGCGAAAGTTATGAATATGACTTTGGTGATAGCAGTGCTAATGTCACTGTTACAGAAGCAAGTAGTGGTGCAGGTAGTGTTAGTGGTGCTAATGTAACGCACGACTATAGCAGTGCTTCAACAGGTAATAAAGCAGTCACAATGACTGCAAGTGGTACACCAGATATCACAGCACAAACCGACAGTGACAGTTTCACTGTTAAAGTAGAAGATGTGCCTGCTGCTCCTACAGGATTAAGCGGACAAGGACTAACATGGTCTACTAGTTACGACCGAGGTGGTTTACTAGCAAGTGGTGCTACAAATAATACAGGTAGTGCTGCACTAAGTGACAGTGCATCATTAGAAACAAATTCAATTAGAAGATACGGGGCAGATATTTCTACCATTTACACTAACACTCTAAATAATGTATATGATAGTTCAGCAGGAACATTAAGTGCAAAGATTAACGGTTCAGTAGAAGGCTCCAGAACATTTACTACTGCAACTAGCGAGACTGGCTCAAATGCTTCTTTGGATATTACTAGTGAGGGTGATGCATACAATCAAATAAGTACTTCAGTTTATCCACAAAACTTTTATCAAGTGTTTGATGCTAGGATATTTAAAAATATTTCTTCTTTAGCAACAGGCGTACACAGTTTACAAATGAGTCACACATCAACAGGTGATACTAACTTAGTACATTTTGTTAAAGATAATGTTATTATAGCACCTACTCTAAACACAGGTAGTGTTACTATGTCAGAAGTAACTGCAGGAACATACAGATACATATCCGGCATACCTTATTACAATGGTGGCTCACCACAAGTGAGAGTTTCAGGATTAACTGTAAACAACTTAGTAGGTGAAGCATACTTAGATAGCGGAACAATATTACAAATTGACGACAGTACTAGATACGAAAGCACATCACAGGATGTTATAGGGTCGCCTGCTGCAGGATATACATATGCACAAATAGATGGCGCATCAACAATGTTAGCAAGTGGCGTACCAATTGCACAAACAGGTGTCGGTACTCCATACGCATTAGGTGATTTAGATTTTACACTGAATAGCAGTACAGCAATTGCAATACAAAAAGTTAAAGCAAGGATACAAAACTTAGATGGCTACGGTGCTTACAGCACTGACTTACCTACCAAGATACAATTACATTCAAATGCACCACAAGGATTTGACGAAGGTGCTGTTATAGTAGACAGTGACTTAGGTGCAGGATTTGATGACTACGGTAAACGAGTAACAGGATTTAGTGGAACAGGCGATACTCCAACTATAGCATCAGCAACCAACTTCTATACAAGCAATGCTTGGAGTGGTGCTCAAACAGTAGCAGGAACTAGCGAAGCAATTATAAGACTAGGTACACTGCAACATTATACAGAAGATTTAAGTACAGGCTACTTACCAGTAGGCCCAGACTTGAACACAGGCAGAAGTGGAGCTCAATACTTTACCTTTGCATTTAGAAGAACAACAATGGCTAACTTTACTGTTACATTAACTGGAACAATAAGCGGAATGTTTATTGCCGCACCAGGTACTAACATCGATGATGCAAGTACGCTCAATGGTTGGGTAGATTGTTCTACCACATATGGCGGTGCTGGTACACCAGGTGCTGATACAAGTAACGGTGGTAATGGTAGTAACGGATGTGCATTTACATCAGGTGATAGAATTGTAGACGGTACAAGTTATAGCGGTGCTGACTTTACATTTACACTGGGTGATCAGAATGCTACTAACAGTACAGGAAATAATGTACTTGTTAGAATTAAATTAGAGGCAGGCGACAGTTTAACTGCGTTGAGTATAGATACATAATGGCAATATCAGATTCACAAAAAGTCGACTTACTTTGGAAGAAGGTAGGATTTGGTAAGACTAAATCCGATACTAACGCTGCCAAGAAAGCACCCAACGAAGGTATTACTTCAGACTTTATTATCAAGCCTAGTCAAATATGGGCACTGGCTGCAAACATACCGAGTGTTATACCAGGGACAAGTTCAAGCATTATAACAGTTTACAGTGACGCATTATCTACTAGTTTAGAGACTACAGAAGATGCTACATCTTCAGACAATAGAACTTGGAAAACTAATTTAACAAATTGGATACCACCAGGGTTTGGTGCAACATATCAGTTAAAAGTATATGCAACAACCACAGGTCAATCTAATCCGCAATCATCAGGCGACCAGTTATTTGAAACAGGTTCGGGTAATGAAGACCAATGGTACTTTGATTACCAGTCAGGTGTGTTACATTTTATAGGTGATAACTTACCAACAGCAATTGGCACAGGTACAAGTAATGTAATTTATGTTGTAGGTGCTAGGTATGTAGGTGCAACAGGCATATCCACTGACTCAGATAGCACAGGTGCTGCAACTTCTTTCCGTAAGGCTGATTTAAATGCTGTATATGCTGACAGCGGAATCAACGATGGTGACTTAATAGAAGTTGTTGATGCAGGTGACGGCGAATATGGTATTTACATTGCTAAACAAGATGCACCTACAGCAATAAATCACTTAACACTTGTTAACACCAAAGACGGTAGCGGCACTGATGCTGCAACATTAACTGCTGATGTAACATTTAATAGTGGTGCAGTAACGCTAGGTGATGTAAGTGCAGGAAGCAAACCTATTAGTGTTGTAGTTGATGTTACTACTGCGTTTGACGGGACTACTGAAATTACAGTAGGTGACGGTAACGACAACGATAGATTAATGTCAAGCAGTTATGTTGATTTATCTGAGATAGGAACATTTGTAACTAACCCAAGTTATGTATATTCTAATTCAATTGATGCACAAAATACTCTGAGAGTTTATGTTACTGCTGGTGATAGTACGCAAGGTAATGCCACCATCTTAGTTAGTTATTCCTAACAACAACTAAATAATTACATGCTCATAACAAAGATTTCCTTTGATACTATTCTACCTATATGGCAAGATAAACTTTGGCCTAATAGACAAAGTGCTATTGAACCTGTAAGTGCTATGACATGGCCATTCGAAGGTGCACCTGATCCTATAGACATGAGTATATTTGATTACCCGCCTACCTTTTGGGGTGTGTACATAGATGATAAACTTGTAGGAGTTAATTCAGGACACCGCACAGACCATACACAATATCGTAGTAGGGGTATATGGGTTGATCCTGATTATAGAGGAAGAGGTATAGCACAGGAATTGTTTACATTAACTGAACACCAAGCATTAGTAGAAGGCTGTTTGTTAGTGTGGAGCATTCCAAGAAAAACCGCCCTTAGTTCTTATACCAAATTTGGCTTTAAAACTGTAGGCGGCTATATAGAAACTGAAACTGCTGACGCTAATATTTACGTTAAGAAGTTTCTTCCCTATTAATAAAGTCTAACATTGTATAAACATCTGATACTGTAAATGGATCAGTTTCTGCATTGTCAGTTAGTCCTGGCTCAGGAAACAACTGCTTAATCATTCCGTTTTCAACAATAGCACTGTATCTCCAACTCCTTAAACCAAAGCCTAAGTTGTCTTTCTTTACAAGCATACCTAATGCTCTAGTAAAGTCTCCACTTCCATCTGGAATAGGTTTTACATTTGAAACCTCTACAGATTTAAACCATGCATTCATAGTAAAACTATCGTTAACACTAATACAGTAGACTTCATCGAAACCTGCTTCTAGTAGTTTATCATATTCTGCATCGTAACCCGGAAGGTGTGTGCTAGAACATGTTGGCGTGAATGCTCCTGGTAATCCAAACAGTGCTACTCGTTTGTTAGCAAATAGTTCCATACTTGGTACTTCTTTCCATTCAAAGCCAGGTGCTTCATCTATCTCAACTCTCATTTTGAAAGTTACATTTGGTATTCCAATTTCAAATGACATTTTATTCTCCGTTCTTTTTGTGTGTGTATTTATTGTGTGTTACATGATTCCCATGTAATATTTGGCTGCGTCAGATATCTTTTCTGGGTTCCATGGTGGGTTAAATGTTAAGTTTATTTTAACATCATTTACTTCTTCTATCCTTGTGCCTGCATACTCAACACCTTCAAGTATTTCTTCACCAAAAGGACAGTTAGGTGCTGTTAGTGTCATTAATATAGTAACATTATTATCGTTGTCAATATCTAGTTGATATATTAATCCTAAGTCTACAATGTTGATACCAATCTCAGGATCAACAACCTTCTCAAGGTTCTTATAGATTCGCTCGTTTAGGCTAATTTCTTCATTGCGTTCCATAGTTCATCCATTAATTTTTCACAGTCTTCATCTGTGTTGTACACATGCCAACTTACTCGTAGCACACCTTTTTGTGATAGTCTATTAACTAGTGGGTGAGCACAAAGTTTACCTGACCTTACACATACTCCTTTGTTGCCTACTACTGCACCAATGTCTCCTGGGTGTGTATCAGTTACAAAACTAAGAACATTAGTAGTCTGATCATTTACAGCTCTAGCACCTGGCATGTTATATATGCCTAGTTCTCTTAGGTAGTTATGTATGCTAACTAGTTTCTTATCTATAGCATCGTAGCCAACAAAGTTAATCCATTCAGCAGCAACTCCTGTACCAATGATACCTGCAACATTACATGTACCTGGTTCGTGTTTGTGTGGACCTTCAGCCCAAACAATGTTACCACTAAAGTCATAGTGATCAACAGTACCGCCACCAAACCTTGCAGGTCTTAATGCAGCAGTATCATGCTTACAATATAATATACCAGTACCAGTAGGTCCAAACATTTTGTGGCTACTGAATACTGCAAAGTCAACATTAGGATTGTTCTTCATATCCATAGCATGTGAACTAATTGTTTGACATGCATCAACACAAACAGTTGTGCCGTATTGCTTTGCCATAGTTGCAAGTGTTGCCCAATTGGTTGTGGCTCCGGTGACATTACTTGTTGCTATTATACTTAGTACCGAACCAGGATGTTTTGCAAGTGCTTTGTCTGCTTCTTGTAAATCTATACTACCATCAGTATCAGTAGGCAAAACAATTAGACGTCCGTTGTCTATAGTTCTTCCATGCCCTACCCAAGGTAAAATGTTTGCAGTATGTTCAGCGTCTGTAATAAAAACATGCTCTACAGACTGTGACCATGTAGCAACCATGTTAAGTCCATCGGTTGCTCCAGCAGTGAATATAATCTGTTCTGGTTCTGCATTGATTAGTGTTGCTACTTGCTGTCTTGCAGTTTCTACTTTGTCAGATGCTGATCTACTTATAGGATAGTCACCTCTGTGTACATTGCAACGCTCATTTTCGTAGTAATGATTCATTGCCTTAGTCACACTGTAGTGCGTCTGTGTACTTGCGGCACTATCAAAGTATGCAAGGCTGCGATCGTTATCCAAAGTAGGGAATACTGATTTAATGTTGTCGAATGTGTTATCCATTTAAGAAGGCTTCTGTTAAAATTTGTTTTGCTTTATTGCTATCTATACCTTTAGTATTTAACAAATAAAGCTCGTCTTCGTCTATAGAACTGACTGTACAGCCATGTGTACAAGCAATCTCTTTTGTTCTAATATCTAACTTAGGTTCTGTGATAACAGTAACAGTATCTGCTAGTTGTAAGTTCTTGTTTTTTAAATGTGCGTCTGCGCCTTCTGCTTCTTTTCTAACAGTAAGATTACCAGAGAATGTAAATTTACTCTTGTCATCTGTTACTGATTTTACATCAACATTACTTTTACAATCAGTTCCTATATGATCGATATCAGTTATTACATGTACACTGTTATCCGCTTTTGTATTATATCTTCCTTTGATATCAGTAACTGTGTTCTGTAATGCTTCTACAAAATATAAATCCTGTAAGTAGTCCTGCATGTCAGACTTAGTCTCAATATATAATTTACTTGCTGGGTGTTGTATTATATCGCTTTCGATAACTTGTACGGTTTCTTGCGTACCACCAACATTAATGTTTCTTTTAATTCTTAATGTAGAACCTTCTCTGAGAACATAAACAATTCTGTGTATCTTAGTTTCAGCATCATTATAAAAATCTTCTTCGATTGTAACATTGCAGTATGGCTCTACTTCTATGTACACTGGTAGATGCTGATAAAATACATCTGCGTTAGCAGTATAGGATACTACTATAGGCTTAGCGTTTGGATTTGTACCACTAAACATTATACCTGACGGCCTATCTTCGGTTAGTGTAACATCACCAGCCATGTTTCTTTGCTTAAAGAAATGACCATAGTCACCCCACCTAGGTCTCCAAGTTTTTACTTTTGAAACTGCGAAGAAGCTTTGGTTAACATTTCCAGGCGATACTTGTACATCGCCAACTGATTGTGTTACTCCAAGTGGTTGGAATATATCAGAAGACAACGCATTCTTTAGACGCTTAATATCCATATGCTTATATAGATAATTTGTTTCGAAGTTATGCAAAGTCTTTGAACCCATCTGATAATACTTTAGTAACAACATTGGCATCAGTTGTTTGTGAAGTTGTGCCGTTTGCAACAACTGTTACAGTAGTAGGTTCAAAACTCTTTAGCAGTTTTTCATAATGACTAACAATGATTATTGTTTTGTCATCGCTGATAAAATCTTTTAGTTGTTCTATTAAACTATTAATAGCATCTACATCTAATCCACTGTCAGGCTCATCTAGTATTGCAACTGTTGGGTCTAACATCTTCATTTGTATTAATTCGTTTTTCTTTTTCTCACCGCCACTTGCTTGTACATTTAATTCTTTCTTATCCCACCCTTCTGGTAAGTTAAGTTCTTTAGCAAGTCCTCTAAAACCATTTAACTTGTCCATGATAGAACTAGTAGTGCCCATGTCCATTGCTTCTTTTATAAGTCTAAAGTTACTGAGACCTTCTATGGGTGTAGGGTTTTGGAAACTTATAAACAATCCTAATTGAGCTCTTTCCCAAGTAGTAAGATCATCTAGTGCTGTATCTTCGTACATCATACCACCAGTAATATCATACTTAGGGTTAGCCATAATTGCATGAGCTAATGTGCTTTTACCTGCACCATTAGGCCCAACAATAAAATGTATGCCTGGACCAAACTCCAAGTTAACATTGTTTAATAATTCTTTGCCTTCTGTTTTTATACTTACATCTTGTAGAACTAGCATTAGTGATTCCTTCCTCCATCAAATACACATACAAAATATAATCCCAAGTGTCCTGTGTTATACACCTTGTGAAATTCTCCATCCTCTATACATATAACATCTCCTTCTTTAACTGGAAATGTTTCGTTATCTATTTCCATCTTACCCTGTCCACTTATAAACATGTAGACTTCTTCTTGTCCTTTATGAGTGTGTCCATTGGTACATTTGTTTGCTCTTAGAAACGTACTGCTTAGTGTTAAGTTATTACCAAAGTTGTTATCTTGTAATGTATAGACATCATTATCTTTAACAACTTCTCCGCCGATATCGTTTATGGTAACTTTCTTCATCCTACTGCACCTTCTAATGTAACACTTAATAACTTGTTTGCTTCTGCGGCAAACTCTAATGGTAGTTCTTGGAAGACGCTTTTACAAAATCCTGTTACCAAACAGTTGATTGCGTCTTCTTCACTTAAACCTTTGCATTGTAGATAGTAAAGTGCTTCTTCATTTAACTTACTAGTACTTGCTTCATGCTCTACAACACTTGTACTATTATACTGTGAAACCGTGGGTAATGTCAAGGCCTGACTGTTATTTAACATAAGAGAATCACACTCAGTATAGTTCCTGCTGTTGTGTGCGTTCTTGCCTATCTGTACTAGTCCACGATATGTGTTAACACTATCGCCACTGCTTATACCTTTTGATATAATTGTACTCTTAGTGTTCTTACCTACATGTATCATTTTAGTGCCAGTGTCTGCTTGTTGCTTATGTTTTGTTACAGCAACACTATAAAACTCACCAACGGAACCATCGCCTCGTAATATACAGGATGGGTACTTCCAAGTGACAGCACTGCCAGTCTCAACCTGTGTCCAAGATATTTTTGAATCATCACCTTTACATATTCCTCTTTTTGTTACAAAATTCAATACGCCACCGTTACCTTCCTCATCACCTGGGTACCAGTTTTGTACTGTGCTATATTTAATCTCTGCTTCTCTCATTGCTACTAGTTCTACTACTGCGGCATGTAGTGTATTCTCACTGTATGCTGGTGCAGTACAACCTTCTAAGTAACTAACAAAACTCTCATCGTCTGCTACAATAAGTGTGCGTTCAAACTGTCCTGTGTTACGAGCATTAATTCTAAAGTATGTGTTTAGCTCTAGTGGACACTTAACACCTTTTGGTATGTAGCAGAATGTGCCATCTGAAAACACAGCACTGTTTAATGTGGCAAAGTAATTATCCCTATAGGATATTACACTGCCTAAATATTTTTTAACTAAGTTAGGATGAGTCTTAACTGCATCACTGATACTACAAAATATAATACCGTGTACTGCAAGTTCTTCTTGAAATGTTGTAGCAATACTAACACTGTCAAATACAGCATCAACTGCCACCTTAGGTTTAAGTCCTAGTAGACTATCTCGTTCATGTAATGGTACACCAAGTTTTTCAAACGTATCTAATATGTCTTGTGGTATATCATCTTTGTCTGTAAACTTAGGTGCTGAATAGAAACGCATACCTTGGTAGTCTATTGGCTTATAGTTTACTGTTCCCCATTCTGGTTCTTTGATTGTTTGTAAATGATCAAATGCCTTTAACCTAAACTCAGTAAGCCACTCGGGCTCTTCTTTCATAGCACTAAGTTTTAATACTATGTCTCTGGTTAGGCCTGGTTCGAAGTCTTCTGATGCAATTGGTGTAACAAAGCCTTCGGGATATAAATCATTCATTACTCCACCTTTTCAAGAATGACTTTTAATGGGTGTCCATGATGGCGGGAAATGATTGTTGACTCTTGTTGCTTTTGTTCTGCAATCTCTAATCCGTACATACCGGCAACGCCTTTGCCTTCTTCATGCACTTTAATCATAACTTCTTTTGCTTCTTCGATGCTAGTATTAAAAACTTCAACAAGAAGTTGTATAACAAACTCCATCGGAGTAAAGTCGTCGTTGAGTAGCACAACATTAAATCTGTCGGGATATTTAATTTCAGTTATCGTTTTTGTTGCGTCTTGTGTCTGTCGACTCATGTGTGTTTTCCATTTAGAGTAGGGGTATTGCTA
>WLWH01001566.1_pt1 | contig 14617 bp, 17 predicted proteins | sample 6712741 | NCBI WGS metagenome assembly WLWH01 (sample SAMN12718694, study PRJNA515312) | sponge metagenome | isolation source: marine sponge | host: Mycale hentscheli | place: New Zealand: South Island, Marlborough, Capsize Point | collected 2003-05-01 | reverse complement strand
TAGCAACAGCAGGCATAGGCAGTACAGCTGTAGCGCAGCAAGGAGCAATGCAAGCTCAAGCAATTAAGGCTCAAGGGGAAGCAGCAGCATCTGCTACAGAATCGCAAGGTTTGAGTGGAATGTTTGGTTCAATAGGCAGTGGTGCGATTGGTGCATTTGCACCTAAAACAGGCGCATCATCATTTACTGGAAACAAACTAGGTGACTTTGGTGGCTCATCATTTGGAGCATTCCAACCTGGAGCAACATTTAATGTTCCAGCTCGTTTCTGATAAACTAAAAAGAGACTAAGTAATATAGCTATGCGTTTTGCAGGTTCTGGGCTAGAATTCAAAGCACCTACATTAGCCTCGGCAGCAGGGGGCACTGGTGCAGCATCAGCTGCAGGTGTAGTAGATATTGGTAATGCATTTGCTACAGCAAGAAGTAAAGCTCCAAGATTTGATGAGCTATCTGCAATGGCAATGCAAGCTAACTCTGCAGAGAAGCGAGCCGGTATGGCTGCTGGAGCTCAAGTAGCAGGAGCAGGCATCCAAGCATTTGGACAAACTCAATCAGCTGCAATGCAAGCGAAAGCCACGATTGAAGCTGCAGAAGCTCAGGCATCAGCACAAAAGTCATCTGGAATGATGAGTGCTATTGGTGGAATTGCAAGTGCTGGCCTATCTCTGTTATCTGATGAAACTACGAAGACGGATGTGAAGCGTATTGATAGTGCACTGGAGAAGCTACGTAATCTCCGTCCTGTCACCTTCAGGTATAAGGAAGAGTACAGCTCAAGTCCAGAGCGAATGCATCACGGATTCATTGCACAAGAGTTCCAGAAGGTATTGCCTGATGCAACCTACTTCGATGAGAGCATCGGCAAGATGTGCATCGATACTGGTGATGTAATCGGACTACTCGTTCGTGCTAACCAAGAGCTCGAAGCACGCATTGGAATGCTTGAAGCGAAACAAGCACTGGCAACTGTGTAAAATAGAAAAAGACTAGTAGAGAGTACCGTTGTGAATTTTGACATTCTAGGTAATTGGAAAGGTGGAGCAATTAAAGATGCTGGAGATGAAGCCATAAGGCTGCACGGCAATCAAGCGCTAAATAATATTGATATTGGCACTTTGGAGGGTATGTATGGCGCAAATGAAAAAGATGTACAAAACTATATTAAAAGCAAGCAACAGCAGGCACTAAATAATAATCCTCAAATACAAGCGGCAGCTGTCAAGGCTGGACTAAAGCCATTTGAGCAGAGTGGTGGATTTGCCAATTATGGCGAAGGTTTGTCAGGAGTGATGTCGAGAATTAATACTGCACAAGAGACTAAGGACGAAACTGTTAGACAGCGTGGATTAACAGAACAAATTGAAGCAGAAGAAAGGGCGCAAAGTAATGCACTTGCAATTGGACAGCAAGGTATTGATGCAGCGAACACTCGGTTCTCAACACAACTTGAGTCACAGCGTTTAGACAATCAAGCTAACCGTGATCAACGGAGTGCTCAGTACGCACATACTTCTAAGATGGCACGGCTTGACCGTGGGCTAGAGCGTGAATTATCTCAGAACAATACATCAATGCAGTTAGCACTAGGTCAGATGAATGCTGACTTGGCTGATAAGCGTATGGAGTATGACCGTGAGACAAGGCGTATGGATAAACGAAGTGCTGCTATTGCTCAGCTGATGTCAGGACTAGGTTCACTTGGTGGAGCCTTTGCTCTTTGATCACTGACCAGCGTAATGATAGAAATTACCTTTTGGGTCAAACATAGGGTCTTCATTAGCTACCCTATTTCTAAGCATTGACTGTCCTTTAAATTCAGTTCTACCATTTAGCTGTTTAAAATAGTCTTGAATTTTTTGTTGGCCTTCAGGGCTCTTAAGACGTGCGACAATTTCTGGACTATACCTAGAGTTACCTGTGTATACCCCTTCGTACTGCCCATCAGCACGGATAATTTCACCAATGGAATTTCCGTAATTACCTGACTGCAATCTAGTCAGCACGTTAGCCGCTACACCGAACTCATCATTAGTACCTAAAGCTGCTTCACTGCTAATTACATAACCAAGTTCCTTGTAATCATTATCAGTTAGTTTAGCCAAATCAAAAGGCTGACCACCTAAGTTAGAGCTAGTACCAGACAAAGAGGAACCAGTTGATTCCCCCGTACTTACTTTCCCAGGCGAGTCTCCAGTGCTTGGCTTGAACTCGCCAATAGAAGCGACGTTAGCGTCATACTTCTCATTAGATGCTTTATTGTCGGCCTTAAATTTATCAATAATTGATTGACGGTCAGCCTTAGGTCTTTCCCTACCTTTGGTATTGTCAGTAGCTGCAAGGAACCCAGCCCCTGCAATCTTACCGATAGCTGCGAGGGCACCTGCCTTACGTTGTTTAGTTTTAATCTCTTCACCTTTGTTAAATACCTCTGTTTTAATTGCACTTTGTTTCATTCCTGCGACAGTCTTAATCCCTGCTTGTGTAACAGCAGCTTCGGCACGCATGCCTGCAATCTTCTCTTCAGCAGCAGTCTTCATTGCTGTCTTAGAGATACCACCGTAGTCAGGTCCAGTCTTACGTTGGACATCAAATATGTTTGCAGAGCTATCAGCAACAGCTTTTCCAGCAGCTGCATACTTAGCACCATTACCACTACTTTGAAGAGAAGCGAACCGCATATACCTAACGCAAGTCTTAAATCTATTGTAGTAAGAAATTATAGATAGAATGTAATCAATATTGTTAATCGTAAGACAGATGGCTGTTGATCAAGGTAATTTTGGGTTCAACAAAGTAATGCAGGAGTTTTATAATTATGAGCCTGGAGAAGATGATGATGAAGGCCGTGCAATAAAACGAAACTTCCAAGCCAACATGGTGCAGTCTGGATTCGACCAAGCCTTAGCGGAAGGTATGGCACAGACGCAGTCTGGAATTGCACAAAGCAATATGACACATGCTGCTGACTTGGAGCAGAGAAATACTGCTTCTAATATGCAGCAAGAGTTTAACTATGGCATGCAGTCAATGTCTGGCCAGTTTGAACTCCAGGATAAGTTTGCCAATAACCAAAGTGATCGTGACATTGTAATGCTGGCAGCCACTGGTGAACAGCAGCGTCTCTTAGAAAACAGTAAAGGACTGCAAGACAGGTATACGATTATTGAGCAAGGCAAACAGAATGAGCAGATGGCTAACATTCAGGGTAGCTATGGTAATCAGCAAGCAAATATTGCAGCGAATGCAAGTAAGTTTGGTGCTCAAGCAAGTGCGGACGCATCAAAGTATCAATCAGATGCCTCTGTGAAGAATACACAGACTCAGGCTGCATCACAAGATAAAGCAACACAAGCGTCTATAACCAATACACAGACAACAGCAGATGCTAGTAAGTACGGAGCCGATAAATCAGCACAAGCTTCAATGTATGGAGCTGATGCCACTAAAGAAGCTAGTATGTATCAGTCAGATACAAGTACTAAGAACATTACAGAGACAGGGAAACAGCAGCGTGAAACCATGGGTTATCAAGATGACTTAGATAGTAAGAAAGCTAATAGACAGTCCGCTCGTAGTCGCTCTATGGCGAGGGCCTTCTAATGCCAACTAAAGAAGCTACAGCAGGTAAGGTATACCTCACTTATGTTGACCAGTGGCTTGATACGCTACCAGCTGCTGAGAGTGAAGACTTCAAAGAATTTGCTGAGGTCACGCCAAGCATTATTGAAATTTGGGTATATGCTGGAATCCTACATTACCCAGGTTCATTCAACGATTTATCTCGTTGGGTAAAAATGAAGTATAAGAAACTAAACCGTCGTGAAATCCTTAATAGTGAAATTGCTGCTCTTCACTCCGATATACAGGAGCTTCGAATGGCAATTACCTCAGGTGAAGTCAAAGCGGACAATGGTTGCCAACGTCTTGCTGCCTTGGAGAAAGAGCTCCGTAGTCACATCGAGACGTCGGACAAGATGAACCGTACGACAGATAAGCGAGGTTTAATCCTTGCTGGTGCTGACCGTGTGATGCGTGAGATTACAGGCATCTTCAAAGATGACCCACAGTTTGCTGAGCCTATTGAGAACTCAATGAATGCTGTATGGGCCAAGATCTACAGTGAACTGAGTAACGCATAATGTACGGCGCACCTGTTACAGGACCAATGGAGATTCCTTACGTTCCTCCCAGTCAATTCTCTAGTGCACCGTTGCCTGAGATGGCGGAAATAAAAGACGCTACTGTTGGAACGTTACGACTTGAAGGTACGCTTGCTAAACGCCTACCTAGTATGCCATCTGGTGATTTAGAAAATTTAGCATTCACAAATAGTAAGCAGATTGAAGCTGCTGAACTAATGAATGATATGAGATATGTATACGATATTTCACGACAACAGCAAAACAGAAGTAAAGCAATTGCCAAAGCTAAAGGTAGACAAACACAAAGAGCAGCAGAGCGCCGATAGACTGTAGGAAAGATAACTTACTTATATGGCTATACCTAGCGCTGCTTTAGCTTACCGTCGGTCAGCATTAATGACGGCAACAAAAGTAACGACTAAGGCACCTACACCAGAAGTGCTTAGAGCACGAGATGACTTCAAAGACTTCTGTGTCTTTATGGGTAAAGCTCCAGCAAAGCATATGTTGGAGTGGCACACAGAGTTATGTACTGGTAAAGATACAGAATGCTTGATGGGTATTGGTGGACCTAACACCGCAATCCTCGCACCACGTGGTTCTGCTAAATCCACAGTGCTTGGTCTGTTTGCAGCATGGATGATTGGCAGACATACCGCAGAAAAGAAGATGTTGCGTATACTATATATTGCATACATGGTTGACATCAGTAGAGCCAAGAGTGCAACCATTAAAGGTATTTTGACAAGTAATAAATACCGTGAAGTCTTTCCGATGGTGAGGCTTTCTAAGATTAAACGTTCGGACGAATACTGGAGTATTGACTATGATTTTGCAGGGATTGACACAGCAGGTGAAGAAGCTTTTACGATTGCGTGTGGAGGTCTCAAAGGTGCAATCACCTCTAAACGATCGCAGCTGGTGCTTATTGATGACCCTATCAAATCTGCCGCTTCAATCAACAACCCAGACATTCGCCGTGAGATGGAGCAGACGTGGTCTAACGTTATCGCACCAACGATGTTCCAAGGAGCTAGGGCTATCTGTCTGGGAACCCGCTTCCACTTTGACGATATTCACGCGACCTTGTTTGTCCCCAAGAACAACTGGAAACAGATTATCCAGAAAGCTGTCATAACAGACGCTGAAGGTAGGCAACGTTCGTATTGGCCAGAGTTCTGGTCTATGAAATATCTAAACGAACGTAAGATGGAGGACCGTGTCGCCTTCGCTTACCAGTATCTTAATACAGCTGTACGTAATGCAGACGTCGGTATCTCACCTGAGCTGATTGTCAAAGACGTGGTACCTGAAGACTACGACTGCTTAGGTGTAGGAATTGACCTCAGTGCTGGGCTAAGTGAGAAGAATGACTGGACGGTAATGACATTAGGCGGTATTAAGGACGGGAAGATATATCTCATTGACCAGCGAAGGTCTAGGACAATGGGGAACTTAGAAAAGATGGATACGCTCTGTGAGATGTTATCTGACTGGAACATCCTGCTTGAAAACGATGAAGGACAATGGTTCCCAACGATGTCACCATGTGTGATATGGCCGGAAGCTGTGGCATATCAAACCTCATTTGAAGGTGACTTTAAACGAGTGATGTTTGAGCAACGTGCTCTTTATAATCTGACGTGTTCGCCAGTCAAAGGATTCAAAGGTGATAAGTTAGCGAGACTACGTGGAGTGCTTGGGTTATATGAACATAAGAAAGTTATATGGAATAAATGGCGCAAGTGGAATATTCTAGAAGAAGAACTACTGAACTTCGGGCATTCACAGCACGACGATGCTGTCGATTCAATGGTGCTTACTATGGGTGGTCTGTTGAGACGTGGTGCATTGCAATTGGACTACAACGAAAACCCAATGAGTCTATAAAACAAAGTTGTTAAAATCAAAAGAGGTATCGTTAATTGTGAAATGGGATTAAATACTGGAGCCGTAGGTCAGGGGCAAGGCTCAACGACGCATTACGGTCACGCTGACTATTACCGTGATAAAGCGGCGGGAATGTCAGATTATGAGATCAAAAAATTAATTGATGCCGATACCAGCAAGATGGGTAATGGTGGAACTGGTGGTGAGCTATATGCACAAATCAGTGCAGCAGCTAAACCCCCAAGCTCAAGTGGAGGAGGAGGAGGAGGAAACTATAACAGTGGAGGCGGTAGCCAAAAAATGGCAGGCTCTAAACAGTTTCAACAGGAGTTAAACGAAGCAACTGAAGCATATAGGCCTGAGCCAGTTGATATGGATAAGTATGAGAAAGGTAATTATGATGATGACTTTAAACAAGGGCTTAGAAATGAACAAGCTATTAAAGAGACTGACCCGTTTGGAGATAGCTGGAACAGTATCGACTTCGCTGGCAAGTTTCTAACAATTAACGATGTAGCTCAGAAAGGACAAGGAGATGCTTCTGGCATTGCCAACAAGTATATCTTTAATGCTGCTCAAACTAATCCAGTAGACATTCAAGCACTTGATAAACAGATTAGAACTAATCCTCTATACAGTGAATCAAAAGCTGAACTTAGTAAGCTTAAGACTTTTGGTGATACATACGCTAATAGCAGAGAGAATCCTGTAAATTGGAGTAATCCACAAGCAGGGGCTGCATATGAGCCACCTGACTTCAGCAACATGTACGCCAAATATACTAAAGACATCAAAGATATTAGTATCTAAGTAGACTAAACTTAAGAGACGTAAGGTAAATAGGAATGAGTAATTCAGTACAGACAGAGTTTCAACAAATACTTACTGCTGCTAAAGAGCGCAGAGGTGATCTGTCTGTAGACAGCATGATTGTATCTTCACATCTAGCACAGATGCGAATGTTCATGTTGCGTCGTGGGATTGAATTCTTTTCTGAGCAAGATTCGTTTGGTAAGCGACGTGAGTTTATAAAACAAGTATGTGACCACAACATGCTTGACATGAAGCTCGACAGTATTGTCGATTACTTCTTGTGTGATGGACAAGGGTTGTTTTATTTTAGGCCAACAGGTGATGATTATCAGCTGCTGTACTTTCCGAAAGATAGCTATAGAGCATACAGGGACCAGAATAATGAACTAGAAAGCATCGTGCTTGTCTATAGTTTTGCAGTCAAGCAGTCAGCAACACTTGGTGCTTACGACAATGCAACGACTCGTGGTGGTAAGAAAAAGTATATACGTCTGAAAGTTTATAAAGACAGGATTGAGCAAACAATCTCTGATGAGAAGATTGAGTTTGACAATGAGAACGGTAGTCTGCCGATGAATATGCCAGGGTCTACTGAGACTCTGATGAATTCACTTGGATTCATTCCAGCGGTAGAAGTATTTAACCATATGGATTGTACGGGTGAATCTACTGGTAATGGAGAGTTTGACTGGTTAGCACACCAGATTTTGTATCACGATGAGTTGACACGGAACATTCGTAAAAACTTGAAGTTCTTTGGTAACCCTACTCTGGTATCTAGTAGGCCACGTCACGACTTGATTGAGTCTGGTGATGAGAATAGCTTTAAGCCAACGATTAGCTCGCAAGCTGGATTTGCGCCAATGACGGGTGGCTCGATGCATAGCACTCGTGTTAGTCAGCCATTTGGTGGACGCTCAGTTGATGGTCAAATTAAAGTCCCAAGGGTTATCGCAAACCTTGAGCCGACAGACCGTGTTCAGTACATGACACCAGATAGCGTGTCTGGCGACCAGAACTTGTATGTCAAGAACTACAGGTCTGAGATTCGTCTAGCACTAGGAGGTGTAGATGACTTGGATATCGGTACTGCTGGTACTGCTTATGAAATCAAAACACTATACGGTCGTGTAGCAGCTACAGCAGAGAAGAAAGCAAAAGGTCTATTTACGTATGGTCTATGTAAGTTGTTTTCATTAATGATTTCTCATGAAGAGAAAATGTTCCAAGAATCATTCGCAGTTGCGATTGGACTTGTAAAACCTGAGATCCCATTGCCTGAAGAATTCAACGGTGATGAAGAAGCATTTATGAAAGCAACAGAGAAATATCAGAAGGATATTCAGAAGTTTATTCAGAAAAGAGAAGAAAACATCCGTGCTACACTTGAGTCAGGAGAAATGCCTCCCGGAGTAGTTGGATTAGTCCCTGACGGTAGTACACAAGTTACCTGGCGTTGGATGGGCGAAGTATTTGAAGATGGTACAGATGACATTCTCAATAACAGTATTGTCGTCCGAAATCTACAAGAATTAGGTGTCGATTCTATTGAAGCACTTAAGTATCTATTCCCAAGCAAAACTGACGAAGAGAGAGCAGCAATGCTTTCTGGATACCCGTTCAGGATGGTTCAACAAACCCAACAGTCTTTAAATTCATTCATTGGATTACTCGGTAGCCTGTATCAACTACCTCACCCACAGACGCCAGATTTACCTTTGGCCTCTGACCCGAATCTTGATATCACAGGGTTCTTATATAGATCACTCGAATTTTTACGTAAGGAGTTAAGTTACAGTGGAAGCTACAAACCAAGCGATTCAGGCCCAAGCCCCGACAAGCTCACCGATGCAGACGAGCGCCGCACCCGTATCGGCCTCCCCATCAGGGATGAGTCAGCCCCAAGTCTCGCAGGCCTATCAGGTCCAGGCGCAGGTCCCGCAAATGCCAACGTACCAGGCTCCGGCCCAGGCGCAGCAGGCTTCGGCACCGCAGGGCAATCCATGGCAGGAGGCGTTCCAGGCGCTCAGCGCAAGTTTGAATACAAGCAGCCCCTCCCAAACCCAGGTTCCGTACTCGGCTTATCAGACACCAACGACTCAGGCTTCTCAACAAGTCAACTGGGCTTCAACCCCCCAAGCTCAATGGGCCGCCCCGGTAGCGCAGACCTACAGTCCCCAAGTTTCAACCCCGTCGTATACGGCCCAGGCTCCAATGCAGGCCAGCCTTCAGCCTCAAACAGAGGCGGCGGTAAGCGACGCGTATCTAAGTCAGATCAGCGACGCAAGTCTTGAAGTACTTGAGCACTTCGGTGCAGAAGCTCCCGTGCTTCTTAATCAGTACGCCTGTGCTGTTGAAGATGCACTGATTGAGCAAGTTCAGTCTGTCCAAGCTCAATCACTGATGCTTGAAGCGGCTGGTGAAGAGCGTGCAGCAATGAACCTGATGCTCACTGACCCAGACGTGCTTGCTGATTACGTCAACGACTTCTACGGTCCTAACGGTCCTTATCCAACGCCTACTGCAGAAGAAGCTCATTACATCAACCAAGAAGCAGCTCGTCAGCAGTTTGAAGCTGAAATTCGTGCACAGGAAATGAACAACGTTCCTCAGAACTTCCAACGTCCTGAGATGTCAATGCCTACACCTGGTCGTCAGGTAAATCAGGCCAATGACTTCTGGGGTGGCTTCGGTCAAATGATGGATAACAATCCTGAGAATGCTTGGAAGTACCTGGCACAGGCACCACAGGGTGCACTGCAAGCCAAGATGCTTGTCCAAGAGGGCTGATAACTGTTAGGGGGTTGTTAATTCAATCCCCTTACAATAGATATATAGAACGGTATTAAGAAATGAATTCACCTTATTCAATTGCACAGGAAACCCTAGGAATGTCCTCTATGCAAAGAGGCCTGGGTGGAATGACAAGTCCTGTTCGTCCTGGTCCGAATGCATATGACCAAGGTGGCGCGTCAAAGCCTTCTGTGAATACACAGCCATATAACAACCAACGTCTTGCTGAACAGAATCAGCTACAGAATATTGGCAGTGCTGCACCTCAAGCTGCTGCTAATGCAATGGGCCAAGCCCGTAGCGGCGCTGCTTCTCAATCAGATTCAGAATCTAAAGCACAGCTGTTTGCGGCAGAGCGTATGTCTGAAGCACTATATGCAAATCAGTCAGGAAGTGCATTGATGAAGATGAATGCAATTATGCAATCACCAGAATCCGCTAAATTCAAGCACGATATTGCTAACGGCAAAGCAATGGCAATGGGGATGAGTCCAGACCTCGGTGGCGAAGTAGCTACTAAGAACCAGTATATGTAATCAATTGACTACAATATTAGTAGTCTGATTAGTAAATACCGTGCGTAAAGCTGGCGAAGAGGTAACCCCCGAACTATATCAGAATATCTGGAAACATCTGAAGTCAGATGGTATCCCAGACCAGGCTGCTAATCAGATGGCAGCAGAGATGATTACTCACGATGACTTCGAGGGTTCAGTAGAAAAGTATCAGCAATACGAAGATAACTATAAGTCCAAAGGGTTTAACGAGCACGCTGCACAAGCAATGGCAGTAGAGGCATTAGAAGGTAGAGATGAGGCTCCTAGAGAGTCACTTAGGTTTGCAAGAATGCGCGGTTAAGTGTTGACGTAGCTAGAATTAGAGGCTATGATTAATACATAAGGAAAGAACTATATGTCACAACCAAGGATTTCAGGTGATTCAGTGCGTGCTTACTTGCGTGACATTGGAAGAATCCCACTGCTTGAGCACGATGAAGAGATTCTGTTAGGCCGGAAAGTCCAACGGTTGATGGAACTAGAAGAGCAACGTAAGGAGCTATCACTAGACGACCAAGGTCTAGCTGATGCTCACGATGTCCCACTGAAAACAATTAAACGAGAGTTGCGTGATGGTAAGAAAGCAAAGGAGAAGATGGTTACAGCTAACCTCAGACTCGTGGTTTCTGTTGCCAAAAAGTACACGAAGAGAAATATGGAACTCTTGGACATCATCCAAGAAGGAACGATTGGTCTCGTCCGTGGCGTTGAAAAGTTTGACCCTGGTCGTGGTTACAAATTTAGCACTTATGCTTATTGGTGGATTCGCCAAGGTATTACAAGAGCCATTGCTGAGAAGTCCCGTGCCATCAGACTACCTATCCACGTTACTGAGAATCTAAACAAGCTAAAGAAAGCACAACGTGAGCTCAGTCAGATGAATGGTTATATGCCATCAGTCTTCCAATTAGCCGATCATCTTGAGCTTGGAGTAGAAGATATTAAAGATTTGATGTGCAAGGCACGTCAGCCAACATCACTTGAAATCAAGATTGGTGAGAACAGAGATACAGCACTCATCGACCTGCTTGAAGATGAAACTCAGTTACCAGAAATGATTTTAGAGCGTAACTGTATCAAAGAAGATATGCGTGAAATGATTGCTGAGTTGCCTGAAATGCAAGCGGCAGTCATCAGCATGCGCTACGGAATCGGTGAAGAGATTCTTGAGCCTATGTCAATGACTGCAATCGGGCAGCTGCTTAATATGAGTCGAGATAGAGTGAGGACATTAGAGCACAAAGCTCTACGTGGTCTCAAAGAGAATGGTAATCAAGTGAGCGAGTATCTTTAATACAATAGAGGAAAGAGTGACTATGGAAGATGGACGTTACTGCAGAAATACTACAGAACCATTTAATCTATGGTGCTAGTGATAATACAAATCCAGCAGGGCTATCGAGTAGCCGTAGTCTGAATTATGCTGCAGGTCCATCTATTACACGACCAGACAACGTAAGAGTAACACTGATTCCATATACCTTGAAGTATCAGGATAGTGTTGGTTTATTTGGCGCAGAAAACTATTTCGTCAAGATTGATGTAGCACTGAATCCAATCATTACTGCTAAGTGCTTCGAAGAGCCAGGCTGGGAGTGTGCACAGATATTACGAAGGATTGAAAAAGATAATGGTTGGCAAGGTGCAGTGATTGATGAGACAAAAGATTTAGTAACTGTGAATACATATGAACCTGCATTCATGAAATATAGTCTTAATAAACTTTTTAAAGGGTACTTGAGTATTAATTTAAAGAATTTAAAGACAGGAAATATTTATATCGACAGCTGGTTAGACACAAGGCTATATACAGCAGAAAGAGAAGAGCATCCCTATGACAAGATGTATATCAGAGAGAATGATTCATTCTATATTGGATTCCACGCTAGAAACACAAGGAGACTTCCATACAATGTGGAATGTCTAATTGGCCAAGAGTATATTTCTGAAGATGATATACCTGCAGATGAACGTAGGTATATCGCAAGACGTATTAGCTAACAGTTACGTTGATTGTATTACCAGATGCGGGACTATCAGTCACACCAGCATCAGTAGAACTTACGGAGCAGGTAACAGTTGCAGTGCCTGAGTTTAAAGTAAATTCAACTGTTGCAGATGCAGTTGTTCCACCTGCAGTAATAGCAGCATCACCAGTTACGGCCCAAGCATAAGTAAGAGGGGAAGCAGTAGCACTAGCTGCTGTTGCGGTATAAGTTTCAGAAGCACTATCGGCAGCAGTAGCAGAACCGGCAACAACGACTGCACCAATAGAAGTAGCAGGAGCTCCTGCAGTAGGACGACTAGCTCCACCAGGCGGTGTAACGGTCATTACTTTACCGCCACTAATTGATGGGAACACATAGTGCTCAATCAATTCAAAAGTATCAGTATAAAGCGCAGCACGAGAAAGTTCATTGACACCAATAAAGGTAAAATTAAATGATCCATCATGGTCAATACGAACGTTGGTGCTCATTGAAGTAGCAAGAGCAAGCTTGACAGTACCAGCACCAGTTGTCACATTAAAGACAGTTGCGTCTACATATACGGTGCTAACGCCACCTTCAACCCACCAACGCTTGAGATGAAAAGTATCACCACCGTGCTTAGGATTAAGACGCAACATCTCAGTGCCAGTGTGCTTTTTGATGTCTTTAACACCAGTTAATACGAGACTATCAGCCATCTGAATTAGTTATCACTTTCTACTATTTTACTCCATTTAAGATTAGAGACTGAGTTGTTAGTTTTACATCCATCTAAGTGCTTAACCCTAGTACAACCTTTGCTTTTACCAGGGCTAGCTAATGGTTGATCTAAGAAAGCTAGAGCTACAAGTTTATGCACAGTGGTAGTAATCGTCTTACGTCTACCAATACGTTGAGTGAGATTGACAGAAGCATATCCGTTCTTGCCAATTCGTTGTTTTAAAATACGTTCAATACGACCTTTTGTACTTTTGACTTGACCTTTATTGTTGATGTAATACTCAATGCAGCATTCATATCCAGGCAATTGATGTACAGGCTTCCAGATGTTATCGTTAATGAATTCCATTTACCTTATTATTTTGGGATATACAGTAATAACTATAGCAATTATTACTACTATCTAAATATGTGACACGTCGAAGTCACTTATAAACCTTTTAGCTTACGGAGTATTAATCCATGTGGATTGATAATGACTTTCCGAAGCTTCTTGGTGCAGAACTTTACCGTCCTCATCCTGCATACATCATTGAGATGGCAGTTGAGCCCGTGGTAGTACACGATTTTTCTAAGCAGCCTGGTCAGACCGTGCAGCTTGATCGTTACCGCTTCTGGGGTAAGCCTGGCACTAAGGAGTCCCGCGAGCGCACAGCCGATCAAACACTTGGATCTGCTTCCGCACGCAACATCGTCAAGGACAAGGTCCTTGTGACATTGAGGGAATACACAGGCCCCGCCGATTCCCGCGACACCACGCAGCCCTCTACTTTCAAAGTGGCTCGTGAAACCCTGATCACCGCTCAGCGCTTGCTGCTTGATACCGGTAATCTCAACGTATTCCACCAGTCCATCGGTAGCTTGACGCTGCTTGATGACTACCGTCGTTGGCGCGATCGCGTCTTCGCTAATGAACTCCTCAAGGCTGAAGCCTGTGGTCAGTCATCTAGTGAGCAAGGCGGTTACTACCTTCCCGGTGGCAAAGAAAAAGCCGCTGGTACTTCCGACATTGTTCAATACGCAGCTGGCGAATCTGCCAAGTTTGATGTCAAGACTGACCTCCTTGAGGTTGTCAAAGACATGCGTAAGCGCAACGTCCCAACCTTTGCTGACGGTTACTACCGTTGCATCGTCGACCCCACTGCAATGATGCACTTGCGTCAGAACAGTGACTTCCGCGAAATCGCACGTTATCCCGGTCAGGGCATGGCTGATCCCATGAACCCACTTGCCGGTCCTTCTGCGAACTTCTTCCAAGGAATGGGTCCTGCATATGGCCAAGCTGGCTTTGTCGCTGGTCAACCTGTAATGCCTACTGGCTTCCTCTTTGAGGGTGTCCGTTGGTTCGAGTCCACCAACCTTCCCGAAACGTCATACAACCTGACGATTACTGATGAGTCCGCTACCGCTGCTGATTACGATGCAGCTCAGTTGATTTTCTTTGGTCCTCAAGCTGTCGGCGTCGGCATCGGTGGAAACAACGCTCAGATTCTTCTGAATAACAATGATGACTTCTCACGATTCATCATTATGATTTGGAGTCTGTTCGCCGGTTTTGAAACCCTTAATAAGGATTTCATTACGGTTGGTTACTCTTTCGTATATTGATAGGAGAAACTAATCATGGCAACTTTTGAATTTGATTCTGAAAAGCGTACACCTTGGAATAACAAAATTTTCCCTGGTAACTACGTCGCTCACCTGAACG
>WLWH01001563.1_pt1 | contig 14623 bp, 31 predicted proteins | sample 6712741 | NCBI WGS metagenome assembly WLWH01 (sample SAMN12718694, study PRJNA515312) | sponge metagenome | isolation source: marine sponge | host: Mycale hentscheli | place: New Zealand: South Island, Marlborough, Capsize Point | collected 2003-05-01 | reverse complement strand
CTAATACCCTAAATACCGCAATTACCCGATGCAAATACCACAATTGCATCAAGAGCTTGCATCACCGATCTTTGGTACATCTTGGTACTAGCTATATTGTTGCGTTAAGCCTGGGGAGAATAGAGATTTAGAGATACATATATAAGGTACGTTAGGGAGGACAGGCTATGAGCCGTAGCAGCCTATCCGAAGCACACCCTAAAATTGATACAACTTGGAGAAGTAAAGACCATCATCTTGTGGTCGGTTCAAATTGGGTACACTCTCCTGGTTTTGGTAGCCTTCAAATTGTAGTTAATAAAAAAGGTCAAATAGCGAATATTGTAATTTATAATTCAACAGTTTCAAAGAAAAAGACTCACACACCTGAGAAGGGTTGTCATTGGGTTGATTTAGATATAAAAGTAGATGAGGTGTAAGTAATGACTGAAATGATAATTATATTCGATAAGAGTGATTGTGAGCTTCTGGTTGATTTAGAAGCCATGAAAGGGTTCAAGGTGTTTCATAATGACAGATAAGTGCTTATGTTGGCGAACACAATTAGAACGAGACATGATGGTTGATGGGGCGGGTCGTTGTAAACATTGTGAAAGGGTGATGCCTTAATGTACTGTAATAATAAAGATCATACCGAAGGAGAATGGCGAGTCGGTTTAGTTCGTTGGAAATGCTGCTATGAATGTCGTATTAAATGGAGGATTATAGAATGACCTATAGAAATGGTAATTATGAATCATCTGGTTTAGATAATTGGATTACGCCCAAACATATTATTGAAGAATTAGAAAATGAGTTCGGTGAATTATTTGACCCATGCCCCGCATATCACGATGGTTCGTTTAATGGTTTAGAAATATCATGGCCTAGAGATAAAGTGTGTTTTGTAAATCCTCCATATAGTGAAATGAAAGACTGGGTGAAAAAGTGTCATGATGAATGGGTTAAAGGTTCGGAAGTATTACTTTTGATACCCCCTAGAACTTGTACTAAATATTTCCATTCTTACATAGCTAACGTAGCGGAAATCAGATTCATTAAAGGTCGGTTAAAGTTTATTCATCCAGACGGTAAAACATCAAAAACCGCGCCTTTTCCTTCAATTATTTGTTATTATGGCGGATATGTTCGAGGAGTTAAACCTAGGAGGGATAATCAATGAAACCGATTGCGGTAATTGATTTATTTTGTGGTATGGGCGGCTTCTCGCAAGGTGCTATTGAAGCAGGTGCTAAAGTGGTATTAGCTGTTGATTTATGGGAAGAATCTTTGAAAGTTCATTATCATAATCATCCTGGTACACCTATTAAACGAATGACTTTAGGAACTAAAAATCAATTTTCACTATTTATGCGTGAGGTTGATAAATGGCGTAAAATGGGTTATCATGTTCATATTCATGGCTCACCACCATGTCAAGCCCTATCAAACGCCTCAAGTCGCGATCCTTCGGAGGGAATGCCTTTAGTTATCTGGTTCTTAGATTTAGTAAAGTTCACAAAGCCGGATTCATGGAGTATGGAAAATGTCGTACCTATGAGAAAAAGACTACCAGAAGGTACGCCTTCGGTTGTTTTGAATAGTGCTGATTATGGGGTAGCCCAAACAAGAAGGCGTTGTATAGCGGGTGAAGGTTGGGAGGCTATACCTACACACAATAAAGAAACCTGGTTATCTGTTATTGATGCTTTACCACATCTCAAAGATGAATTAGCAACGCATATTAATTTAGATGGTGCGAGTGATTCTAATTCAAGAAGAGCTAAATCAGCCGACTTTGATATAACTTCGACTTCTGGTACTTTGAGAAATAATAAACCTACATTAAGAGAAATTAAACTTGAAGCATTAGGTTCAAACTCTAACAGGAAACAAGATAGAACGGTTCAAGAGCCTTCTAAGACTATATGCGGTTCTGGTAATCAAACCGGAGCTAGAATATTCGACCATGAAGAAAAGCCCAGAAAGATAAGATCATTAACAATTGAAGAAACTTTAACTCTTCAAGGTTTCAATTATAATTATGATATGACTCAAGCTAGGACTCAAAAGAACCGATGGACTATGATAGGGAATGCGGTAGTACCTGCGGTAGCTAAAGCGATAATAGGAGGAATAAAACAATGAAAGATATAAGAAAAGAAATAACGGAAATGAAAAAAGACATCAAACAATTGAAAAGAGACATAGATCGTATAGAGTCGGCGGGTATTAGGGATAACAATGAAGTACAACGACTAAGGCGGAGAATTACTGGTTTAGTTCGGAATCTTTCCGATAGGCTCGATGTGAGAGAATATTTATTAGATGGTGAATAAGATGAAATGTGTATATTGCTTACAGGAAATTACCTGGTCGGAATGGTTATTCAAAGGTCATATGAATGCTAGATGTGAAATTAAACAAATGAAGCTAACTGATTTTGATAAAGAGGTTGAAGAAGAATGAAACTAATGATTAGAGGTTATTCTAGGAATAGACCTATTATGAAGAACGGTAAATATACGGGAAAAATGATACCTAGACCCCCTCCCGATGGATGTCGAAACTTAAACGAACCTTCATTCACTATATGCGCCGCCGGTGCTTTAACTCTATGGTTGGTTGATGAAGAATGAGCTTAACTCCGCGTGAAAAACTCTTGATAATGTATAGAGAGAGTAATCGCGCGCAACGCTTGAAGATAGCAGGTAAATTAGGTTTCACAGGTAAACCAGAATCAAAGTTAAGGTCATTAAGACGATTGTTAAAAACAGAATTAACCCAAACACAAAAGTTCAACGTAAGTTCATACTTCAAACCTTATGTAAATCAAGAAAACTTTGAAGAATGTTGGGAGGGTGAAGTTCCTCCTTTCACATTAGATGGTCGCTTCGTTATTTCCGCTTATGGGATTGGAATATTTCTCGATCAATCCTCTCAATCATGGGAGGTTAGAGAACTGTATATTACACCGAAGTATTCTCAAGGTTCTCAATCATCAAACAATATCAGAACGGTATTCACAATATTTCAAGAAACCATTGATGAACTTTTCATAAACCCGAAGGGGGCTTATGAGGTATATGGAATTAGTTTCAATAAACGTGGTTTTAAGCCGTTATTGAGTGAAGCTAGTAATGAACTTAACGAAGAGTTTCAAGTTCCTGGTGGTATTACTAAACAAGTGGCCGCTTTTTTACATCCTACATCGTCTAGAATTGTAAATAAAAAGTCTAAACCTTATACAAACGCTCGACAATTTCCAAAACGTAAAAGAAAAGAACGTGAGAATTATATTAATAGAGCATACGGTCAATTGACAAAAGAAGGAGGGAGATTAAATGAGTTCAAATCATTGGATTAGAGCAAGCGGGGCGGCTAAACCATATACGGGTAAGGTATTCGTTTATGATATTGAAACCTGGGGATTAAACTCACAGGCTTACGCTTTTGGATGTTCAAGAAATATCAATACGGGTGAAGAAGAAGTATTTGATTCACCAGAAGCAGCACGATCACACTTTGAAGAGAATGCCCCTTGTATCGTCTATGCTCATAATTCATTCGGATTTGATTTATTCTCTATTCTAAATCTTGAAGAGGCTTACCAGGCTCGGAAGATTGCTCAAGGTACTAATATTTATGAAATCAGACATAATAAGGTAAAGTATAGAGATAGTAAGCATTTATTTCCTATGAAATTAAGTGCTTTAGGAGATTCATTCAAAATGCCTAAAGGAGAAACACCAATCGACTTTATAGAAGCTAATAAAAGAGAAATAACTCAACAAGATATAGAATACTGTTTGTTAGATTGTAGAATATTAGCTAGAGGTATAATAGATATTCACGATTTCTACGCATCATCAATGGGTATGTCAAGACATGATACAGCCCTTCCCTTAACTATCGCATCTATTTCCTACCGTATCTGGTGTGCTACATCATGGCCGGAGCATTGGGGTTGGATAGATAAGAAAAGCGGTAAAAGACAAAACGCAGCCAAAACAGACCCTTACTTCAACGATACTCTAAACGAGGCTTATTGGGGCGGTAGGACTCAATTAATTAATGCGATACCAGGTCAAGAAGTAAAGAACGTACTAGAATATGACGCTAACTCAATGTATCCTTTTGTTATGGCTCATCCGGCTAATTTATTTCCCGATTTAACTAAGTGTTGGCGGGTTGGTGCTACTAAAAACGCTTTATTGAATATTATCAACGACCCTCTCTATGTTTGTTGGGCTAATCTTGAAATGTACGCGCCCGAAGGCGTTGAAAGATTTTTACCCGTATTAGGTGATGACGGAAGGCTTGACTTCAATCGAAGTGAGTTTTCTGGGTGGTTATGTGAACCAGAGATTCGTTTAGCTTTGAAAGAGGGTTGGATTATCAAGGAAATACATGAATTGAATAAATCAAGAGGAATAAGGCCTTTTATGAATTATATTAATGGGTTATATGAATTAAGAAAAGAATACAAAGCACAAGGAGATTCAAGGGAAATGGTCGCAAAATTGTCCCTCAATTCATTGTATGGCAGGTACGGTTTGCGACCAAAACCGACCAGGATTGAAAACCCAGAAGATATAGAAAAGGCTCAAAAGAAGAAGAATTATAATGAACGTTATGAATTATGTTTCTACGATAGAAAAAATATGACTTATCCTTACTTACTCGATCATCATACTACATCCGGTTCAAACTCTTCTCAATGGTTCGGTTTTTCGGCTTTTGTTTGCTCTTACGCTCGATGTGTATTAGCCGAAGCAATCATAGCCGGAGGTGAACACTCTCTTTATTCTGATACAGATTCGGTTCATATTAGAGAAGAAGGAAAAGAACGGTTTGAGGAACTTATTTCATTAGGTAGTGAATTAGGTCAATGGAAACTTGAAACGCCTGTCGTTATCGCTAAGGCGGTCTATTGGCGTAAAAAAGCCTATACATGGTATGATAAAGACAATAATAAACGTAAAGTTAAGGCTAAGGGTGTTCAAGTCAAAAACGACAAAGGGGAATATCTCGACCATGCCGGAGACATGAGGAAACTTCAACGAAGCCGAACAACGGTTAAGTTATTTAGTGCATTAAGGAGAGGTTTGATACCTGGAACGGAACTTATTACTGAAAAAAGAGACTCGATATTTTACGAAGGTGATTAAATGGTAGATAATAAGAAACGATATAGAGCATTAGTTAAAACAAATACAGAACGTATATTGTTTGAAACGGGTGAACTATCTTCCCGTGATGTTATTTACAAGCTAGAACGTGAGTACAGTCTAATGTTGATGCCTCAAACGCTTCATCAGATACTAAGATGTCATCCTAGAATTAAAAGAATAAAAACTCAAACAGGAACGAATTACAGACTAGTTGAAACGTAAACTTCTAAAACCCTACATAGACTTGAAACTTCGTGGTCGGGCTGAATGATGTTGATTTTAGAAACGCTCTTGACGATCTTTTAACGGCTGCTACCGAACCGTCAGAACGTCTAATGACTAATGTTTTCATTGATTCTCACATATCTCCTTTACAGAATCAGCCCGCCACCTTCGGATTTGGTGCGGGGTTATTCGTACATCATTATAATAATTTTAGAAATGAAGGACATGATATTGAAACTTCGTTTGCAGCAGCTCAAGCCGAAGTTCTAAACCATCCAGTTATTCAAGAGTTCCTCGCTTCTATGGCTACGCAAAATATCAACAAAGGTGTTGCTAATGGGGTTTGATGACAACCATTCTTACACACATCACCGTTCAAAGTCGGTTCAGTCCTGGATTGAATCATGCGATTTACGATCCGCATGGTATGGTCGGAAGTGTCCGGTTTGTGGAGATTTATTAGTATTCACATTAACTAAAGATAGGCTTAAAGTCAAAAAAGTATCTTGTTTTGAATGTGATTGGGAGACTGAATAATATGAGTAATAGAATTAAAGATGAAAACGGAAATGAATACCAGGTAATAAGGCACGATGAAGGACATATTTATGCTATCAACGTAAAATTGTTAGTAATCAAAGAAGAAGAGGAATAATAATGGGTATTTACACTACTAAGAGAACTGATGAAGAAGGAAATCCTTTTTGGGAATCAACAGACGGTTCAACACATAAAACCCGTAAAGCAGCTTGGAGTCATTCAAAAAGTTTAGAACCTGTTGAAACTGAAAGTGAAAGTAAAAGTGAAAGTAATGAAAAAGAAATTATTGAAGAGGTTCAAACAGATTCTCCGGCGTGGACTACATTCGACTTCGGTTCAAACACAGGAGATACGGTTGAAGTTATTCCTTCTACTCTCAAGAAGATAAGAGGCGTAGCGGATTCTAGTTCAAAGAAAACTAAGAAGCAACAAGAAATTGAAAGACAAAATAATTTAGCTATTCTTAAGCTAGGTTATAGAACGGGAGATCACGTTCTAACAAGATATAGAAGGGCATTACTTGAAGATAATAATGCCGAACCGATTAAACATACAAATGAAGATTATGAATGGATTGCTTCTACAACTGATGAAGCACTTCAAGAAAATGGTATTATGATTGGTGAAGTCGTAGGAAAAACGACATTCGCGCTAATCGCTAATTCATATTGGTTCTATGTACCTATCTCGCGTATTCATGCTGAATCAGATAAAAACCCGTTCAAGGGTAGATTTGCGGGTGTGGGTAGAATGATAGAGAAAATACCCTTTTTAGGTAAAAGAATAAAAGCAAGACGCTTAGAGAAGTCTTTACAGACTATTGACGGTGAAGCTAATGCCCAGAATTAAAAATCCTTACACTAAGAAAATGATTAAAGTAAGTTCTAAAGTGAAAGTCGGTAAGCCTGGTTCAACTCGACAACGTAGTTATTGTGCTAGGTCTGGTAAAATACGCGGTAATTGGAAGAGAAACCCTAACTCTAAGAATCTATCAGCTAGAAGGCGTTGGAAATGTCCTTATTTACCAGGAGAATTGAGGTTATAATATGTCAATGCTGAATAAATTATTTTTACCAGATAAGAAAGCTCTTTCCGTTCAATTAGTTGGTATGCCTGGTAGTGGTAAGTCATATTTCTTAGCGAAGTCGTTAGATGCTTTTTTGAAATCTAATGAAGATGAAAACCTAAGAGTTCTTTATATCTGTCCTAAACATGAGTTTTCATATCCTAAGACTAGACCGACCACATTATTTCAATTACAGAAATCAATAAGAAAAAATAGACTTACTATATTTTATCCCGATCCGGTATTCTTTGAAGGTGAAACCGATGCGGCCATTGATTTAGTATTCGCCTTGAGGGAATCTAACGGTGAAGATTTCAAAGCCGTGATAATTATTGATGATGCCCAGGTAATTCTTGATAGTCGAAAGGCTGCTTCGGGAAGCTCAAAACGCTTGGTTCTTACAGGGAGGTCAAAAGGAATAAGAGCCGTTTTAGTGGCTCATTCGCCTGTCGTGAATAAACTAATGGAGGGTTCAACCGAACACTTAATCACTTTTAGATTACCATATGTCAATTCATATGCGGATGCTAAGAAAAGGTTCGGTATTGATTTAGAAACTTCTCAAATTGAAATTACTAAAACACCTTATTCATTTGCCTGGTATGATTTAGTTAAGGGTACTAAGACTTTGATGAATCCTATCGAGTGAATGAATCTTTTCACACTCTTGACAATAATAACCAATTCCTTTGAATGGTAGTCTTGAGGTTGGTCGATCATCACCCTCTATTCTCTTCCTAATACATAGACGACTGACTTTTTCACCACATTCACAACGGATGTTATGATTCGCCATATACATCGGTTAATCGTAGGCTTATTAGATATTGTGATACAATGAAGTCTTTATTAACCCTAGAAAGTGAGGGCGGCTTACATGATTTTGAATAATGTATTAGCAGGTGTCGGAATATCATTCGGATATCTAGGATTGGTTGCTGTATCAAATGGATTAGCAACATATGTGCTTAACGGTAAAACGCTTGACGAATGGGTCGCAGGTCGGGGGCTATAATTATGTTGCCTTTACCTAGTTTCTCCGCTATGGGAATAGTGGACTATCTCGCTCTCGGTCTTGGTGTTGCTATCGGTGCAGCTTTATTTACTGCCCCAATGCAATCAGTTCAAGAAGCAATATCGAGGAAATAAGGGGGTTTAAGATATGGCAGTAAGATTTACTCTAGTCGAATCAAATACAACCGACATTCCTGGTGCGGCAGCTCAAACATTTAATCGGGGTTTCAATATTCCTGGCGGAAGTTGTGATGAAATTATCATGAGAATTACCACAACTAACACAACTAACGCAATTTTAGCGGATTTTGGTAATATCATTCAATCTCTAAGATTAGTCCTTAACGGTTCTACTGTTTTTGATTTCCGTTCCGGTTATTCATCAGCAGCAAATAACGCAGCTTCTCAATTCGGTTATTTCCTAAACTCTTTAGGTTCTGGTCGATCTGTTGAAGTTCCAGGCGATTTAACTAAAGAAGCATACTTTAGAATCCCTATCGGTAGAAATGTTCCAGCCGGAGTTTCTCGTTTAGAATATACATTATCATACTCGGCTACGGCTGCTGCTGTTGCTTCTGGTACTTGTCAATTTTGGATTAGATATAACGATAACATGACTACAACTACAACAGTTAGCGCAGCTACTTCATTCACACACTCAGCAAGTGAAGAACAAGTAGTTGTGAGACTTCCTCAAGGTGTTCCTGGAACTGTTGCTGGATTAATGATTCAAAATGATTCGGCGGACGATCAGATAACAGGAGTAAGAGTTGTTTCACAATCTGACTTTAGCCTTGATGTTGATATGTTCAGAGCATTCAACGGCGATCTTTACAATGGTATTGTATATGCTGATGATGACGCAAGCGCAACAGCTCAACAATATGCTGTTCAATGTGCCGGCGGATTATTCTTGCCTCTATTCGGTTTGAGTATGGATGATGATATTCGCTTACAAGTAAACTCTAGTGCTGCAACTACCAGAACTTACACTCCTGTAATAGTAGCAAGCATCAACGGTGCTGCTGAATCACAAGGTCGTCAAACACAACCAGTAATCACAAACACTAATACGGCTGTTTTAGCTGCAACTACTGAGACAGTCTAAGCATGACGGGAGGGATTAAAATGAGTCAGAGGGGAATTAAAACCCCTTTGACTTACTCCCTTCTTAATGAGGTGATATAATGGGTAGAATGTTGAGAATAACACTTGAAGAAGGTGTTCCCGAAGGTATCGATCTCGGTATAGTCGGCCCAGGTAAGATATTCCTTTACAATACAGGAACTTTAGATATGCGGGTAGGTTATGACAGGTTTGATGTTGGTACTACCGGAACGAATTACTTTACTCTTCTCGGAGGTTCTCAATATGTTTTTGATTGTGGTCCAGGAATCGGATTTGTTTCACAAAATCAACAACTATATTTTGTGAGTCCGGTAGGCGACCAGGTTCTTGAAATATGGGTGGCTGACAGTCAATGAGTAATATTAACGCTAGAGTTCCGCCTTCAAGATTAGCAGCTATTGATTCTCCGGCTGATGGTGAAGTAGCGGCTTATCAATCGTCATCTGGGCAATTTGAATGGGTCGCTAACGGTTCGGGAGGCGGAGGAACGGTTTCATCGGTTGCATTAACTGAAACAGGTTCAGCATTAACTATTACAGGTTCACCAATAACGGGTGCAGGTACTTTCAATATAGCAGGGGCGGGTACTTCTTCTCAAGTTATTTTAGGTGATTTATCTTTAGCCACTTTACCAACAGGAACGGTTTCATCTGTAGCATTAACTGAAACAGGTTCAGCATTAACTATTACAGGTTCACCAATAACGGGTGCAGGTACTTTCAATATAGCAGGGGCGGGTACTTCTTCTCAAGTTATTCTAGGTGATTTATCTTTAGGAACTTTAACAAGTGGTACGATAACGGGAACAGGTTCAGCAAATCAAGTTTCATATTGGACGGCAGCAAGTGTTCAAGCAGGTTCGACAGGTTTGACTTACAATCCTTCAACGGGTGATCTTACTGTCGGGGGATATGTTGAAACAGGTACTAAAATAACTACTCCTTCCGGTACTAATTTAGAACTTGTACCTGGTGGGGCTTCTAGCGGTTCGATTGTAATAGCTGATGGTGCTAACGGTCAAATAAGTTTGAATCCTAACGGAACTGGTGTGGTTAAAATTGATGGAGTTGAAATAAATAATTCGGCTATCGCTACGGGGTACGTTTTGAAAGCAACTTCCGCGACTGCTGCGGGATGGGCTGCTGAAAGCGGTGGTTCTATATCATTCCCAATTGAAGCCGATAGCGGTTCATCGGGCGCGCCAAGTTATTCTTTTAGTGCTGATACAGATACAGGAATATATCTATCCGGTGCTTCTAATATGGGTATCGCAGCAGGTGGGCAAAATTACCTTTTCATAGGTTCATTAGGATCAGTTCAATTTAACAAAAAGGCTCTATTTAATGCAGCAACAGCAGCAGCCCCAAACGGATTTGCGACAGATACAAATACAGGTTTCTTTCAACCTTCGGCTGATACAATAGGATTTTCAACAGCAGGTACGGAACGGTTAAGATTCGGTTCAAATGGTGAAATATTAGTTGGTGGTACGGCTGCGGGTACATCCGGTCAAGTTTTAACTTCCGGCGGAAGTGGTGCGGCTGTTTCTTGGACTACGGTTAGCGGTGGTAGTGGTTCGCCTGGCGGTAGTGATAGTCAGATTCAATATAATAACGGTGGTTCATTTGGTGGTTCAAGTGTGATGACTTTTGATGATACAGCATCAGCCGAGCAGGTTTTATTTAGCGGTAGCTCGTCTAATCCTTTAGTAAAAATCGTTCAAACTGGGGGCGGTCATGCGTTTGAAGTTCATGATGCCGCAACAGATACTTCTATTTTTTCAATAAGCGAAACCGGCGCAGTTTCAATAAAGACGGCTACGCCTCAAGCGGGCGGTTTGACTGTTAATGACGATATGTATGTTGGAACAATAAAAAACAGTTCCGGCGGTAGTCAAACAAATCCGAGATATACTTTTAATTCTGATACGAATACAGGTATGTTTAGCCCTTCCGCCGATAATCTAGCTTTCACAACTGCGGGTACTGAACGAATCAGATACGGTTCAAGTGGTGAAATAGGAATTGCCGGTGCAAATTATGGTACTTCCGGTCAAGTATTAACTTCGGGTGGATCGGGTGCGGCTGCTTCATGGACTACGGTTAGCGGTGGCGGTGGTTCAAGTTATAATCAAGCGAGAAACCCTAACGGGAATATTTACACGGGTTATTCTATTTACTATCTTTCAAGAGGTGTAGGATTTACTTCAATAGGTCAATTAACGACAACATCTTCAACTAGAAGTGGTTATTCAAGACAAACATTCAGACCCTTTATTGCACCCGAAACAGGTAATATAACGGCTTTTCTTGCAGTAGTTTCAACAGCAAGTGCCGATACAGATATTGAAGTATCAATTTATAATGATAATGGGGGAGTACCCGATGATTTAATAGGAAAAGCGACTATTGATTGTTCTTCAACAGGTTCTAAAACTCAAACTACTATCTCGGCTACTATTAGCCTTACAGAAGGTACTCAATATTGGTATGCGTGGGTATCAACAAATGCTATCGGTAGTCCTACTTTAAGAGCCGAAGCACAATCTCAAACACAATTCGCAACAGGTCAAACAAATAACATAGGAGGCACGGATTATGGAGTTATTCTTGTTGATTTAGGTAGTACCTATACAACTTCAACTTCAATTACAAGAACTAATTTATTACCTAGCGGTAATACGGGCGGAGCTTGTAGGTTAGGAGTTAAATATTAGGTGATTTTATGATAATAGCAAGAAGTGAGCAAGTTTATGCGGGTAAAGAATTACTTTCCGAGACTTTTAGAGATATTACATGGGATGAAGTTAAAATGATTAGACAAGAACATTTAGAATTATCAGATTGGCGGTTTATGTCCGACCAAACACCTTCCCAGGAATGGATTGATTATAGACAATTTCTTCGCGATCTTCCTCAAAACTTTACTGAAGCTAATGACGCGGCGGATGCCTGGAATGAATACGATATACCGGAGTGATAATATGACAGTAAAAGAAAACTTAACCAGAATTATTAGATTAGAAGATGACGTAGAAGAAGTAAAAGATAGAGTTTACAATTTAGAAACTAATCATCTTGAATTAATTACCAGGTTAGACATGATTGGTAGAGTAGCTAAAATTATCGCGGCTATGGTCGCGGCGACATTAGGCTTTGATTTAGGAATGGAGGAAATGATATGAGTGAAGTAAATACACTTGCTATTATTGTAATAGCATATTTAATATTAAAGGGGAGTAATTAAGATGCCTGTTGATAAGGTTAGGGGCGGTTATCGTGTCCGTTCTTATGTATCTGGTAAATTACTCAAGCGTGTCTATAAGACAAAGGCCGCAGCTACCAAAGCTGCCGCTACATCTAAAAGAAGAAGCAAGCGTAAGAGAAGCACAGGCTCACGGCGAGCAAAGAAAAGGGGGCTTTATTGATGGTTAGAAAAAACGAGTTTTCAGTATCATTTACTAGAACTAGATCTCAAGCTAGAAAAGAGTTAAAGACGATGTTTTCAAATAGAAAAAATTATCAATATAGAGCAGTACGAAACCCAGATAAAAAGGGTTGGACTATATTCGCGAGAAATAAATAAGGTGAATTAAAATGTACGCTAAAGGAGGAATCTTACCAGGATATGATAAGTCCGTTCCGACTCAAGGAACGATGAATACTTCACGATCATCCTCTATCGGTGGTAGTCAGTCTCAGTATAATACAATAGGTGAAGTAGTAGCGGCTTACAATTCAAATAAATTATCTTACTCAGCAGCTTACAGAATATTAAGAGAACAATTCGGATTATCGGACAATGATATTAATGATGTTTTAATTGCTGAAAATCGGCCTCCTGGTACGCCTGGGGGTGGCGGTGGTGGAGGCGACTTCGGAGGTTCAGAAGAACCAGAACTTGAAGAACAGGGTTCAAGTGAAGAGGTTAGTCAAGGTTTAACAGATAATCAAAGGTTCTTATTAATTGGTCTGGTTGTCGTAGGTTTGTTTGCTAAGAAGGTGATGTAATGGCTGATATGATAGGTTTTTACAAATCAAAGAAAATAGCGAAAAGAACTAGAAAGGCGTTAGGTTCAAATTATACAGTAAAAAGAATGAAGGATTTGAATGGGTTTGGTTTATTTAGAAGGTGAATTAAATGGTTCTTCCTTTACTCGGTTTAGCGGTTGGCGGTGTGGCTATTGCCGGATTAGGTTTAGCCGTTGTTAGTACCGTTAATCCAGATGAGACAATAGGCGATAAGTTAGAGACTACTCTCATACGTGTTGGCTATGTGTCAGAGGGAGTTTTGAAAGGCTCAATCGTAGCTATTCCTTCATCACTTCTAATTCTATTAGTATTCAACCAGGCAATTAAGATTCAAAAGAGGGTGAAATAATGGCTAAAAAACAAATATATAGAGAAGGTGTTTGGTATTATGTGGGTGTTCCAGGTGAATTTAAGAGAACTAGAACGGGTGCAAATAGAAGAGGGTTTCTAAACGCTATAAAATTAATGAGGATGAAATAATGGTTCTACCTTTATTACCGGCTGTTATCTTATTAGGCGGTGTCTGGTATCATAGAAATGAAGATGGTATAGTTCAACAGATAACAAAGGAGACTGCTGATACTTTTATAGAGGCGGGTGTACCTATCATAGAATCGGTAGTCGAGTTCTTTGATGAATTAGGCGATCAATTATCCGAGGGTGCTTTAGATTTAATCAGAGGTGCGGGTGTTGCTGTCCTAGATGCGACTAACGCAACCTATACACTAGCAGCCTCAATAGTCGCGCCTAGAAGGGTCGAAGCTGTCGCCGTTGCATGGTCGATGTTAATTTATACTCTTACTGCATTCACTATATACAATAAGATGAAAGAAAATTAACCCTCTAAGAGATATACCCTTAGAGGGCTTGTGTCAATCCGTACAGATAACTAAGGCTTTATGCCTTAATTGTCCATAGCCAAGCGTTATTATATTCTGGGTTCTTCTCTACTGTTAGAGTTCCACCAGATTCAGACGCTTTTGAAAAGATTTCTTCATTTGAATTACCAGGAAAAGCCCTTGCTATTGCTCGGCCTAATCTTGCACCATCTGTTTGATCTGGTTTTACTTCAAACTGCGAATCCTCGTATGGTTTTATCCATACAGTACAAGCGGTTGCAGTATTAGAGTCAATCAATGTTATACATTGTTTTTCTTCGTTTAATATTGCTACCGTAAAAACAAACTCAAATCGCCCGTCTACTTTCATAGCTGCACGTGCTGAAATAAAGTTAAGTTCTTCTTGTTCTTCGTTAGTTGTTTCTGAATTACTGTTGCTAAAGTCCATGTATCTCCCTCCTATTACAAAGCCTCCGAGTTTATGTATCACTTATGAATGTATCTCTATTCTCCCCAGGCTTAACGCAACAATATAGCTAGTACCAAGATGTACCAAAGATCGGTGATGCAAGCTCTTGATGCAATTGTGGTATTTGCATCGGGTAATTGCGGTATTTAGGGTATTAG
>WLWH01001562.1_pt1 | contig 14627 bp, 17 predicted proteins | sample 6712741 | NCBI WGS metagenome assembly WLWH01 (sample SAMN12718694, study PRJNA515312) | sponge metagenome | isolation source: marine sponge | host: Mycale hentscheli | place: New Zealand: South Island, Marlborough, Capsize Point | collected 2003-05-01 | reverse complement strand
CCTTTAAATACAGGCATTAAAGATTCAATAACACCTCCTGCTAAAATATCTTCCATAGCTAATTTTAATCTAGCTTCTGATTCTGTGTCTTCAGGATTTGCTTGTAAATATTCTGTTACTGGGTTTTGTAAAGATGGATATTGTTGTACTAAATTTGAAATTCTTTGTTCGTATGGAGAAAAAGCTAATTGACCTGCAAGAACACTTCTTGCTGCAATTTCTGTTCCTTTACCTAATTTAGATACTGGCGTTATCATTTTTAATTTTGAGAAAGGAATAAGAAATCCTGCAAAATCCCTAACAAAACTTCCACCTGGATAAGTTGGTTCTGATACTCTTGGTAAATCAATTGCTTTTATATCTTGTGCTTCCAATCTTTCTTTAGCTTCTTTATATTCATCACCATATAAAAATTGATAACCATCTTCTTCTGTCTTAACTAATCCACCTTTAAATTTTTCAGGAGCAATTACTTCTAAAGGAGAATCAATCCAATCTGAAAAATCAACAACTCCTTGAGCAACATCTCTTAAAGCACCTACAGCTGTACGATATATATTTTGACCAACACCAACTTCTTCTTCAAAAGGATTTTTAAATTTTTCTTTAGGTTTTTCTTCTATTGGTTCTGCTGTTTTTGTATCTAAAGTTACCCCAAAAATTGAGACATCTTTTATTTCTTTTTTTTTATCTTGAAAAGGATTTACAAATGATGTTTTCTTTTTTTCAAAAGGATTAACAAATGTTTCAGCCATTGTTAGCCTTTCTTATATTTATTCCAGTTATCTATAATTTCTTTATCAGGTAAATTTGGATTGGCATCCTTTAATATTTTCCATTCTTGATCTGTTCCATTAAATCCTTGAGGAGCTTTTATTTCAAATTGAGAAACAGATGATGAATCAACAGCACCTACTATTTTATCATAAATATCTGCATACTGTGGTAATGATGATTGTATTTCTTCTGGACTTTTAGTTACATCTTTAGCAAGTTGTGCCGATATTCCTATTAAGAAATCTTCTTTTGATTTAACATTTCTTCCTCCTGAGGTAAATATTTGTTTAGCAATATCTTTTTCAGATTCAGTTCCAGTTTCCATAATATTTTTAAAAGCTGCAAAATTTCTTTGATCGGCAGTTAATTCTGGGCTTTCAGGAGAAGGTTCTAATCCTCTTTCCTCTATTTGTGTTCTTGTAGCAAAAACATTTTTTTTAGTTTTAGGATCATAAGCAGTCATTAACTTTTCTCTTTGAGGAGTTAATGCAGATTTTAATTGTGCAGCTTGTGTGTAAGCAGGGAATAGTCCTTCAAGTGGATCTTTGCCTTGAATACCTTGACCATAAATAGCAGAACCTAATAAAGCTAATTCAGGAATTTGACCACCCAATAATCCTCCAGGTTGATTCATTCTTGTTTGCATTAGTCCACCACCAAATCTACCACCTTGTCCTAGTATTCCTTGTGTAGCTCCACCCATTCCTTGTCCAGGCCTCATCATTGCTGCTTGTCCTAATAATTGTCTTCTAAGTGCGTCTAGTATACTCATTATATTAATCCTAATCTCCTTAAATAATCTATGTTATATGGGTTGGTTGTTAAATTACTAGCCATTAAACCGCCATAGGGATCAGCAGAATAGCCAAATTGCTGACTTGGGGGTGTAATACCCAAAATGCTATTAATACTATTTTTAGCATTATTATAATCTGTTTGCAATTGAGAACTTAAAGCATTTCCCATATCTCCCATATTAGCAAAATATTGATTTACCATAGATGGTGGTAAAGTTGTAGTAGGTGCAGTTGTAGTTGGTTCAGTTGTTGTAGTGGTATCTCTATCACCTCCTCCTCCTATAGGAGTAGTAGAATCTCCTGTACTTGAACGATCTAAAAATTCATAACCTGGTGTACCTCTCATCATTTCTCTTGCTTGACCAGTTTGATACATAGTTTTTAATGCACCAATTAAACCTAATTCAAAAGGATTAGATTTTACATTTGCTGCATAATTATCAAGAAAACTTGTAATAGTATCTCTTTCTTCAATAGGAGTATCAATATATGGATCAGGATCACCAAAAACAGGATCTGATTGTCTTGTTGCTTGTTCATCTAAAGCTCTAACAAAACCAGGATCAATAAGATTTTCTGAATCTTCTACATAAGGTTTACCTACAGCTTCATACCCTCCAGGTGGTATTTGATTTAATATTGATGGGGGTGCAACAGGTGGAGTTGATACTATAGGTGCAACAACAGGTTCTGAATATATTTTTTCTATAGCTTCTTGATATGCTTGTCCTGTATCATAGGTTTCTTGTGGAGTTGAAACTACAGGTGCAACAACAGTTGGGGGTGAGTAATCTCTACCACCACCGCCACCGCCACCTCCAATAGGAGATGAAGGAGGAGAATAATCTCTACCTGAACCTAATGATGTAGCTCCGCCACCTGGAGGAGCAGAAGGTTTAGTGGATGATCCGCCACCATTTCCACCACCAGATCCTCCACCTGCACCTGAACTCATATAAACTCCTTATGAAATTATTGAAATTACAAATAGTACACCAAGAATAATAATATACTTTGAGGTATTATTATCTATGTCTGTCTTAATATCGTAAATTAATTTTCTTATTTTATTCATTATAATAGTCCTCCTAATAATCCTAAACCACCACCAACTAATGCACCTACTCCTGGTACACTTGATCCTAAAATAGCACCTCCTAGTGCAGTTGAAAATGGATTAGCTTGTACTGATGATGAACCTATTGTTGCTGGTAATCCAGTTGCTATAGGATTAACAAAACTAGCATATTGTTGTAATGCTTGTGTTGGAGCTAACTGTTGTTGTCTTTGAAGATTTTCTAATTGAGCTCCTGTTTGAACTAAACTTGGAATCTGTGTTGCAAGACCTAACTGTCTGCCTCTTTCAGTTCCATATTCTTGAAATGCTAAAGGTAGTGCAGCTTGAGCTACTTGACTTAATGCTTGTTGTTGTGCCATTGGACTTGTTGGAGTTCTTCCTGCACCACTAAATTGTGATTGAACCCCTGTTGAAATATCTGCTGCTGTCTTTTGAATTAGTGGAGATAAAAAAGGATTTAAATAATTACCACCAAGTGTTGCTGCCATTTGTTGTTGAGCAGCTGTACCTAATGCTTCTTGTCCTGCAAGTCCTGTTAAAGTTTGTTGAGTTGGTGCTACATATCCTGTTGCTCCTACACCTTGACCATAAATCTGTCCTGCTTCTGATAATATTTGACCTAAAGCTGGTTCAGCTGGTGCATAAGGTGTAACTTGTGATGTGGTAGTTCCTCCACTTGATCCTCCTCCAAAACTCATTTTTACTCCTCTTGTTTAATTTTTTTTTCTAAGACTACATGGGTTCTTTTGTAATCAAAGATGTTTAAAACTCTTTGCCAACCTGGTCTAGCAATCAGTTCCATCATTTTGCAACCTTCTTCTTTAGCAAAATTTTCTACTTCACTAATTAAGTGTTGCCACTTATGTCTTTGTCTGCCAGTCATAATATAGATATGACAAACTTTACCAAATTTTCTTTTTATCAATTCAGTAACTACGACACCAAAATACTTTTGCTCAGTCTTTTTTTGTTCTTTATCCCATAATACCCAAATTTGGAATTTTCCTTCTTTAGCAAGATCAAAAACAAAATCTGAATCGGTAAGTTGACTTGAGTATGCAAGAGCTGATTTAATATCCTTTTCAATCATACTCCAAACTTTTTCAAGTTCTTGAATTGGTATTCGTACTAAGTTCATAAATACATTAAAAAATGCTTAATAACAACTATATATTATGCACTCTTTTCGTCAAATATTTCTAAATAACTAACAGCTCCAGCTATACTATCTGCTACACTAGCTTCTAATCTAAGTATATCACCAGACTCTAATACTAAAGTTCCATCAATAAAATTAATAGAATCCTTAGATCCTAAAGTATGATGAGCTATTTCGTATTCTGTTGTAGCACTACTGTCATAAAAATAACCTATTGTATCTACATTACTTCCACCATGATTGGTAGTCTGTATAGTTTTTATTATAGCTGTTCTATTTGTAGGACAAGTATAAACATCAGTTTTAGTAGTTGTAGTTAAACTAAAACCTGCGTTTTTATAAATATTAGCCATTATCCTTTTTTACTTCCTCATCTTTAGGAAGTTCAGCTTTTAACAGCTCAGTATATTTAGCTTTTAAAATATTTAAATCTTGAAACTCTAAAGATAATTGTTGTTCTTTAGAAGTTATATTTTGCAACTTACCTAAATATAATTTACCATTATTTGATAGCTTATCGCTATCATAATCTTTTTCATCAAACTTAAAGTTCATAAATTATCCTAAGTATGTTGTAGCTGATGCGATTGCAGAGTTTGCAGAAGTCATATCTTCACTTCCCCAATCTTCTTTAGCAACCATTAACTCAAGATGTTCTTTGTTTCTTCTTACAGCATCTTGTTTATCTTCAGTAGATTCATCTGCCATCTGCGTTCCATCAATGATAGCATTAATTAAATCTACAGAATGACCCATAGCTGTATAGTCTTGTGCTAATTGTTCTGCATTTCTTGTTTCATCACTCATAATTGTCTCCTTATTATTTAAATTGTTGCAACTGCAACTGGTTTATTTTTATCAAGTTTTTTAAATTCATCAATAATTAATTTAGGTTCAACCATGTTGTTTCTAGGGTCACTATCAATGAATTTGTCTTCTTCCCACTTATCTGTCATGTGGAATTGTAGGTTTTTATTGTGAGAATAACCAAATTGTGTCCATCTAGTTGAACCCCAAATAACTACTCCATGCTTTTCTGCTGATGCTGAGAAATGTTGTAAGCAACTATCAATACTAATAAACCCCTCTGCACCTTTTAACATTTCATGTATTTGTGACCAATGCAAATCACATTTAATTGTATTCATATATGCTGGTTCATTTGGTAAAGTACAATCAATAATCGTTGTATCTTTATATTCTTCTTTTAAAATATTTATAACTTGTTGAGCAAGAAATGGTTGATAGTTTCTATTTGGATTAATATTTGTGTATTGGTTATTAGCATTAAAACCAGCTTGAGGTTGTCCACCAGAAAATTGAATTAAAATATATTTACCAATATTATTATCTCCTAACCATTTATTAACAGATGCTTTATGTTGTTCTGTATATAATTTAGGTGTCATAGATTTATCAAATTTTACTCCATGATGTTCACAATAACTTTCTATAATGTGTTGCTTACCAAATTGAAAATTAGATTTGTAAGGTTCGCAATAATAAATATTATCAGATGCCATTATTCTTTGGTCTTGCAAAGGTAATGTTTGTTCAAGAACAAGTTTTACATCTGGGTTATTTGCAAAACAATCTATGTAAGGTGTGTATATTTGAACTTTTGATTTTTCTTTTAGCTTTGGGATTAAAGAGGTAAAAGCTGTGCATTTTCCTATGCCACCCTCTACTATGTATGTATTCATTATTTTATTGTTTAGGATTATTATTTTTAATTCCTTGTATTCTTGCTTTCCAAGCATCAATGTCATGGTAGATTTCATCTAATTGTGAACCTATATCTCCATATTCATTTCTTCTTGTAGCATCTACTGTTGCATTACTTTCAGTAATATTTGCAGCTGTTTCGTATGTTGCTAGTTGTGTGTCAGTTGGTTTAGCAATATCTAAATTCCATTCAGCTATATACGCACCTTGACCATCATCTTGCAAAATAACATCTTCAGAAAAATCTATTTCATTAACAGAGTTAGCTTTGCAGTATTCTTTTATTTTTGTACTTAGTTGTGCCATAATTTTTTTCTCCTATTCTATAATTTTGTATCCACCAAAAAAACTGCTTGATGTAGCATTTATTGATCCACCAGTCCAATTACCATAAATAAAAACTTCAAAATAATCACTTGAACCATTTGCTTCTGCAACAATTGCTATTGGTATAGATTGTTGGTAACCAATTCCACCAGTTCTATGATCTAAATGCGAAATAGCTATTGCACTTCCATTTTTATAAATTCTAATTGTATATTCAGTATTATTAGCATTTGATCCATTTGCTAAATAAACATTTGAATATAAATGATACTTTCCAGCTGTTTGAGGTGTAAATCTATAATTTGAAGAATTATCATACGCACTAGCAGTATCATAAGTTTCAGAATCAAATTGTACTTTAGTTGTTGTGTTTAAAGAAACGGATTGATTTCCACTTCTAAATACTAAAAAGTTTGGAGTGTTAGCACCACCACCAGCAGATGGATAAATAACATCTCCATTACCCATTCTAACACTTGTTACATTAGCATCTCCAAGTGTAATCTCATTGGTAGCTGTTGCAGATGATGGTTGTGCGTTATTACCTAACAGAGTTAAGTTTGAACCTGATGTTACATTTAAACCAGATGATTGACCTAAAGCGGTGTTATTACCACCTGTATTATTAAATAAAGCTTGATAACCTAAAGCTGTGTTTGAAGAACCTGTTGTATTACATCTTAAACTTCTCCAACCCATTGATACATTAAAGCGACCTGTGGTATTAGCTACCATAGAACAAGTACCCACTGATGCATTACAACAACCTGTAGTGTTATTAATCATTGAAGCAGAACCAACTGCAACGTTATGATTGCCTTGATTTTTAGATAAAGCATTTGCACCAACAGCAACAGATTGAGTTTGTATAGTATTACAATATAAAGCACAAAAACCTAAAGCAACATTATTACCACCTGTGGTGTTACATCTTAAAGAATTGTGACCTAAACTTGTGTTACAATTACCTGTTGTATTAGCAAGAAGTGATGAAGCACCAATTGATGTGTTAGATAAACCTGTTGTGTTTAAACATAGAGAATGTACACCTAATGCTGAGTTATTAGCACCTGATGTGTTTAGATATAATGATCTTCTACCAACAGCAGTGTTATTATCTCCTGTAACATTTTCTAAAGCTGAAGAACCAACACCTGTGTTATAATTTCCTGTATTTCCATTGAGAGCATTAGTACCTATAGCTGTGTTTTCAGTTTGGGTAGTAGTGCTTCTCATAGTATCTTTACCTAAAGCAACATTTAATGTTCCTGTGGTGTTACTATCCATTGCTCTATAACCAACTGCTGTGTTATTTGAAGCTGTTGTATTAGCACTTAAAGCATTAGCACCTAATGATGTGTTATAATCACCAGTGGTTATATTTCTACCAGAACCATAACCGTATGCAGAGTTACAATAACCACCATTACTATCCTCAAGCGATGCATGACCCATAGCAGTATTTCCATTGCCAGTGGCTTCTGATTTAAGAGCAAAATAACCAACACCAATATTATATAAACCTGTAGTGTTACTACTAACTGCTTGTACACCTATACCTATGTTGTAAGAACCAGTTGTATTTGCATTAAGTGAGCCACAACCAAATGCAGAATTGTTTGCACCTGTAGTATTAAGTTGTAATGCTCTATGACCAAATGCAGAATTATTTGATGCTGTTGTGTTAGAACTTAAAGCAGCATTACCAAATGCACTATTGCAGTTACCTGTAGTGTTAGCGTCTAAAGATTCTTTTCCAAAAGAGTTATTATTAGTACCTGTCGTATTACATATTAAAGAATAAAATCCTACAGCAGTATTGTTAGATGCTGTATTTTTATATAAAGAAGCCTCTCCAACTGCTGTATTAAAAGCACCTGTTAAATTAGAACATAAAGCATCTTTACCCAACGCTGTGTTAGAGCCTCCTGTTGTATTTAAATGTAAAGCACATCTACCAACTGCTGTGTTATTTTCAGCTGTAGTATTATTTTTAAGTGCTTCTTCTCCCATAGCAGTATTAGACGCACCTGTAGTATTTAATTTTAATGCTTCTCTACCAACAGCTGTATTTTCTGAACCTGTCGTATTACATATTAAAGATTGATAACCAACTGCTGTGTTATTACATGCTGTAGTATTTTTTAATAAAGCATAATTACCGATTCCTGTGTTATTTTTTCCTGTTGTGTTAAGACATAAAGCTTTGTAACCAACTCCTGCGTTATCACAACCTGTTAAGTTACAAGCTAAAACACAAACACCAGTTGCAGTATTTCTTAGACCTGTTGTATTTTTATTTAAAGAATATTGACCAATTGCTGTATTGTCTGCACCTGTTGTATTACAACGCATAGAAACAAAACCTAATGCTGTATTACCTACTGCTGTTGTGTTTTGAGATAAAGCATTAGTTCCTAATGCTAAATTATTGGCACCTGTGGTGTTAGCACATAAAGAATTTTTTCCTATTGCTATATTCGAATTTGCTGTAGTATTGTTAAGTAAGGCATCTCTACCCATAGCAACATTATTTGCACCTGTTGTGTTAAAATACATTGCTTGATGACCAACTGCTGTATTATCAAAAGCAGTTGTATTAGAGAATAAAGCATTTGTACCTACTGCTGTGTTTTGGTCTCCGTCAACATTGCAGCTTAAAGCTTTTACACCTATTGCTACATTAACATTACCTACTGTATTAGTACATAAAGCACCACAGCCAATAGCTACATTAGAAGCACCTGTTGTATTTGAAAGTAAAGATTCAAAACCAACTGCTGTGTTGTTGGATGCTGTAGTATTAGATAGTAAAGCTAATGAACCAACAGCTGTATTACAATTACCTGTCGTATTACTACCAAAAGTTTGTCTACCAATAGCAGTATTATTACTACCTTCAGTATTACTACTCATGGCTTTTCTACCAATAGCAGTATTTTGATTACCTGTAGTATTTAATCTTAATGAGCATAAACCCATTGCTGTATTATCCGCACCTGTTGTATTTGAAAGTAAAGATAAAGAACCTACAGCAGTATTACTAGCACCAGATAAACTTCCACTTGATAATGCTTGGTCTCCTAATGCAACGTTATTTGTTCCTGTTGGATAATTACCATCTAGTTTGATTGTGCCACCATCTACAGTTAAACTACCTGTAACATCAATGTTTCCTGTGCCTGTAATATCGTTTGAGTTTAAGTCTAGGTTTCCACCAAGTTGAGGTGAGCTGTCATCAACAACATTTGCTATTCCGCCTTGAATGGTTGACCAAGCAGAACCATTGTAAAATTTTAGTTCATTGTCAGTAGTATTAAAAAATAAATCCCCTTCATCTAATGAAGTTGTTGGATTAGTTGCACCAATTCTATATCGAACTGCAAATGTATTTATATCTGTAATATTGTTTGCAGCAGTTGTAACATTAGTATCAATAGCTGCTACCGAACTTACATCTGTATCTATTGCAGCTACACTTGAAACATCAGCAGATATTCCAGCAACACTTGTTACATCAGCACTAATTCCTGCAACAGTCGTAATGTCAGATGAAATAGCAGCAACAGTTGTTACTTCAGTTGCTTTTGGAACTAATCTATGAAAAGTATAAGTATTTAATGTAGTTGATGTTTCAACTAATACACCAAATCCAGCAGTTAAAACTGTAGAACCACATCCTGTAATAGTTACAGTAGATCCACCAACAGTTCCACCAGCAATAGTAACTGTTCCTCCACTTGGAGTTCTTGTAGTTGCAATTTCTTTTATAGATACAATTGTACCAGCACCATCATTTACATCTGGGTTTGTATTTGGAAAATTTGTTTCACTTGATATTGGGAAAAATCCTCCAACATCATCTACTAAATCAACTATTCTATCATCAATAGCAGCAGTAGTTGCAATAAAAGAATCTGAACCAGACCAAGTTTGACCTGAGTTAATTGTTTCAGAGCTATCTTGTCTAAAGTATAAACTATCACTTGCTGATGTAGTTAAGAATGTAACATCATCTGGTGTATGACCTGATGCTTCAGCATTAGTTACAATAACTGCATCTGCAATTTTATCTATTGTAACAGCATCATTATTAATTTTAGCAGTAGTGATATTGCTATCAGCTATCTTTGCAGTTGTTACATTAGCATCTAAAATTTTAGCAGTAGTAATATTTGCATCAGCTACTTTAGCTGTTGTAATTTGAGAATCAGCAATATGTGCTGTATCAATACTACCATCTACATAATGCTCACTATTAATACTATCGTCAGCTATTTTAGTTCCATCAACTGCATCAGCAGCAATTTTAGCTGTTGTTACATTTGAATCTGCTATCTTAGCTGTAGTTACATTGCTATCAGCTATCTTTGCAGTTGTTACATTAGCATCTAAAATTTTAGCAGTAGTTACATTTGAGTTTGCTATTTTAGCAGTTGTAATTTGTGAGTCTGCAATGTGAGCTGTGTCTATTGAACCATCAACATAATGTTCTGAATCTATACTATCATCTGCAATCTTAGAACCATTAACAGAATCTGCACCAAGTTTAGCATTGGTTACAGCAGCATCATTTATCTTTGCAGTAGTAACTGCACTATCAGCAATCTTAACTGTAGTAACACTACCATCTGCTAAAGTTACAGTTGATATAACTCCTTCAGGAATAGATGTATTTGTTTTTGATAAAGCACCAATATAAATATTTGAGATTGCTTCATTCGATAATGAACCACTATCCCAAGTTACATTAACTGTAGTATTTGTTGAAAAAGATGACGAACTAATTGTTCCAAAAATTGTACCTGGTGTACTAGCAATTAATTTAATTCTTCTACCTTCATGGTAGATTGCACTTACATCTACACCAGCTATTGTAAAAGAAGTTGCTGATGCATAAGCTGCTGTATAAGCTGCATCTCCATCACCATACTCTACCCATTGAGAATCATTAAACCATTCTCTAGTATTTTTCATTAATGCTCTAATGGCATTATTTAGGTTAGATGGTAACATCCCTTCTGCAACTGAGATGCCGTTTAAATCTGAATTATTTATTTGTGTTGTTGAGTAATCTTTTATTCCTGCCACTTTAATCTCCTATAAACCAAGCGTATGCTTTATTGTTTTCTTGGTTCTTTTCATTTACCAATGTGTTAATAGCTTCTTCAATTTGTCTTTGGAAGAACTCTTGAGTTTCAAAACTGTATCTAACATTATCTATATCAGTTTTATCTGTCATCGCAACCCTCCTCTTGAGGCTACTAAATCAATTCCTTGAGCATCTTTCCAAACTCCACCACTAGGTATTTTTACATTAATTTTAACATATCTACCAGATTGTCTTACTGGATTTATACCTGATGTATTCATACTTGATACATTTGATACAGTTGGATTATCAGCAAGTTTATCTTTTGTAGAAATTGTAACTGTAGCTTCCGCATCAACAATTGGTCTAATCCCTGTTATATTCGATCTTAGTCCAGGAAACAACTCTAATTCTGAAGTTTCTATCTCACCAATATTATCTGTACCTGAAAAAATAGATGCTTTATAATTACTATCTATAGCACCTAATAATAATTGTCCACCATTCCAAAAATCTGTATCTAATGCAATATTAATACTATCTAAGTTTCCAGATATAATATCCATTAGTTCAACTGTGTAAGCACCAACGAATTGTGAAAATATTGTACTAGCACTAGCTTCAGCAGTTGACCATTTTTGAGTTGCATAATTATAAATTAAAACTTTATCACAGATACCAGTTGTATTAGCTGTATCGGATGCACTTGGATATAACCATAAAGCTAATTGATTAAATGGATCAACCGCTGCACATATTCTATCACTAAATGCTTTGTTCAAATCTGTATCAAAAAATCTATTTACTTTTTCTGCACCAATTGAAATAACTTGATCTCCATTAATTTCAAAAAAACCATCATCAGCATAAAAGAATACTCTACGATTATCTTGACAAACTGTTCTTCCATAAACAGCTCCTCTATTAGGTGAAATTACTGAAAGTCTAAATACTGTTGCACCACCAACATAGTCCATACGAATTATTTGGTTTTGTCTAAAGATATAAGAAATTTCTCCAGATGTTATGTGAGTTATTTGTCCACCTGATCCTGGTAGGTCTTGCAAGTCTGATTGTTTAGTTCCAGCTGCCCAAGTTGTAATATCATTAATACCTGACCATTGTATTCTATTAGATGCGTTAGAATGATTTCCTGTAACTAAGAAATCTCTAATCACACCTGAAACTTTAAAGTTTGGAACTGTACCACTTGTTCCAATTGAAGATAAATCTGCAAAGTTAGTTGATGTACCCATTAAATAATATTGAGGTGCATCTACACCATTACTTGCAATGACATAATTACCAAATTGTGTGAATGTCCAAAAGTCAGTATCTGTTCCTGTTAAACTTCCTTTTCTTGAAGTAAAAGCACCACCATCTAATTGATAGATGTCTGTATTATTTGCTACAAAATTAAATACAGTATTAGAGTTATCTCTGAAAGAACCAGCTCCTCTACTATCATCACCAATATTATTTGTTGAATAATTAACTAATGAAGGAAATCTTTTATAAGATTGTCTTGCAAAATACACATTGTTAGCAATGTTTGCACCAGGATTATTATGTTCTGGTTGGTCAGGTAACCATTCGCCAAAAGGTATTTGCATTTATATCCTTAGTTATTGTTGTTAGTAATAATTCTGTTTAAATCATTAAAAGCACCAGAGACAGTTACATCACCTGTTTGTTGTAATGGTGCATTTCCATATTGATCTTCTCTATCATTTCTCTCAAGTCTTTCAAGTGAGGTAGCATATTGTTGTTGCCATTGTTGAACTTGTCTTGGCTCAATACCACCTAGAAAGTTAGCTGCATGGTATAAAGAACCATATAGATAAATTGAAGGATGATTAGTTAATATATAATTTGTAGTATTTGAATCTGATAAAGCATCAAACTCTTTGTAGTAATTTATAACGCCTGTGTAAGAACTATCAGGTGTAGGAGCAAATCTAAAATTATCTCCTAAGATTGTAAAAGTAACTGGTAATCCAGAAGTTGAACTACCTCTGATTTGATCCATTTGAGCTGGAGTTATATATTTTAAAGCATGTTTGTTTCCACCTTGTAAAATATACATATCTCTTACTTGTAAAAATCCAGTAGGCAAGGCAACTGTTTCTGAATCAATTGTAAAAGAACTATCGGTTGCATTCATTTTTCTAATTCTTAATTTTGAATTAAAATCTTTTTCTGCAAGAACAATAAAATCTTCTGCAATCTCAGTAGTTAAATCTGATCTATTTAACCAATTTGCTATTGATGTTTTTAAGTCTGAATAATTTGCAAGTGCCATTATAATTTACCTTCTGCGGTTCTAAAATATTTAAACTCATTACTATTTAGTTTTGTTTTTAATATTTTACTTTGAACTTCTTTAGGAAGTGCGAACCAATTACCATCTCCATTATACTCTTTTGCCCAAACACTTAAAGCTAAAGTTGGAATAGAAGCTACTCTTTTTAAATCTCTTGATTTAGAATAACCATCATCTTGATTTAATAATATTTTATTATGTTTTAAATGAGGATCTATATTAACTTCTTCATTTACAACAATTTTCTTTTCCATTTCATCTAATGAAAAGGTTTCTTTTTTTAAACCATCAACAACTGTATCTTTTTTCATCTGCCTTGACCTCTGTATTTTTTTTTCTTCTTTGATTTTCTTTTATTGACATTCTTAGTGTGTACTCTTGGTCTTTTCGGTGGCTTATCTCTAGGGGTAAAGCTAACGAAATTTTGTTTAGCCACTAAGCACTCATTTCAGTAATAGAAATCTCAGCTGCACCTATAAAAGCTACTTTCTCACCAGGTGAAACTTTAAAAATTTCAGGTTGGTCAGCAGGTATAAATATACTTGAAGAATCCGCAGTAGATGAAGCAGTTGGGTTTGCACCAAATAAAATATATACATCAGCATCAGATGCTATTCTTACATATTCTGTTTGTGATCCAAAAGCTGCTGATTGAGCAGATGTTCCATCACTTGTTTTACCTTGATGTGTAGTAGGTCTTAATCCGTAATTAAAACTCATATTTTTCTCCTAATTTGTAAGGGGGAAATACCGCTAGGCAAGATCCCCCCATAATTAATATTATCTTCTTATAACAAAAGTAACAAGAAGTTTTGCAGTACCAGTAGATGCACCATCGGTAATCATTTCTACTGTTCCATTTTCTTCAACTCTGTTAGCAGCACTTGGCACAGATGTATCAACATCTCCAGCAGCTGAACCTGAGTTAGCAACTGTGATAGCTGAATTAGTCATAGCTGTTCCACCTACTTCAAAAGTAATTGCTGCATCAGCACCTGAAATAGCACCTTGTAAAGCAGTTATAATTTTTACAACTTTACCGCCATCAGGGATGCCAATAAAAGTTGATGAAGCTGTAGAAATATCTTCTATCTCAGCAGTTAAAAAGTAATCGTTTAATGTTCTCATTTTTTATCCTATTTATTTGCTTCGTTCCGTCATTGACTTCAAAGACCAAACAAAAATTGTTAATTGAATGATGGGGGATAATTCCCCCACCATATTAGATTTATTATGAAGTAGTTAAATCTGTGATTAAACCACTTGCTTTTTCATTTCTTGACTCAAGAGTGTACTCAGCAACCATAAATCTTTGGTCAGCATCTGCAGTTTGTGCAGGTGTTTGTAGA
>WLWH01001561.1_pt1 | contig 14654 bp, 20 predicted proteins | sample 6712741 | NCBI WGS metagenome assembly WLWH01 (sample SAMN12718694, study PRJNA515312) | sponge metagenome | isolation source: marine sponge | host: Mycale hentscheli | place: New Zealand: South Island, Marlborough, Capsize Point | collected 2003-05-01 | reverse complement strand
TTTTTCAAACACAAAATCTGATATTGTTTTATTTTCTGGAGACAATGTTGATAGCATGTTTAACTTTAAAGTTAATGATGTAAATCCAAATCTTCCTGAAGGAAAATCTCCTAAATTCGCCAAAATGTCAAACCCTGGACAAGCGGAACAAATTTATACTGCTTTAGGTGATGCGCTACAGGATATAAATAAATTTGAAGAAACTTTTGCAGGAGCTATTGCAAATATTGATGAAGATGGAGCAACTTTACAAGCTCAAGCTACAAATTTTTTAATTCAAGCTGCTGATAGATTGGGTATAGAAGTTGATGCAAATACACCCACAGCGGGTTTGAAAAAATTTGTTACTAAATTACAAGCTCAAAATGCTGCTGAAATATTAGGAGAAGCAGGTAAAACTCTTTCTGATAAAGACAGGCAGCTTGTGGCAGAGATTGTAGGTGATTTGCCAGGTCTTCTAAGTGGATCTCCAGATGTATTAAGGACAAAACTTTTAGAATTAAAAACACAAGTGCTTGATAATAAAAGAAGAGAAATACTTAGGGCTTTTCAAACAATGGACAACTATAGCCGCTCTAGCACAGTAGAATTGTGGGGTGATTCTGATTGGTCAGATGATGATGAAAAAGAACTTATCAAATTAAGAAAAACTCAAGGGGTTGATTCTTAATGGACAAAAGACAAGAGCTTATAATCCGTAGAATGCTTCAGCAAGGCGGATTAAGTAAAAATCAAGAATTAACTCTTAGGAGAGCTATTGAAGGTGAAATAGATCCTTCTGATGCAATTGATTCTGCAAACATACAATTTTTAAAACCTAGAAAAAGTTTTGATGAATTAGTTGCGGAAAAACGTAATATATCCCCCGAAGAAGAAATAAAATTTGATAGAAAAACAGGTATAAAAGATACAAAACTACGCTCTGCATTAGGAGCAGCCGAAAATAAAGAAGAAGAAGAAAGTATTCTTTATAAATTTGGTTTGACAAAATCTGATTTTGTTCGGGATAAACGAGGCAACTTAGCTCTTACTCCAGACGGTGCTACTAAATTTGGCGTAAAAACAGATCGTAACATCGTAATTGATGAAGAGGGTTTTAGCCGTTATGATTTAGCGGATTTGACCGCTATAGCTCCAGAATTTAGTGGGGCAGTTGCGGGTGCTATTGCAGGACAAACACTTATTCCTATTCCAATTCTTGGCGCAATGATTGGCGCAGGTTTAGGCGGTGCAGGCGGCTCTTTACTTGAAGAAGGAATAGAAGGATTAGCGGGTGTTTCTAAGCAAACCGCAGGAGAAATAGCTAAAGATGCAGCGATAGAAGGAGGAATATCGGCTCTTGGTGAAGGTGTTGTGAGTATTCTTGGTCAAGGTTTTAATATTCTTCGTAGGGGTCAAAAAAGTGGTGCCGATGATGATACAATTCGCGCTGTTGGCATGGGAAGAGAAGAATTTGGCATAACCGCAGACCCAGGCAGATCTGGATTTAACCCTATTCTATCAAGAGCTTTTGCCACTGGAGAAAAAATATTTGGCGGATCTCCTAGAACTTTTAAAAACAATCAAGCTATTCAAAAAGTTTTAACAGAATTTAGAGATGCTGCGGGTGAAATCGACCCAAATGGATTAGGTGCCGCTTTATTTACAGCGAGAGAGGGTGGCAAAAAATTTGTTAGTGATGGCGTGGTTGATGCTCAAAAAAAAGTTTTATCACAATTTAAATCAGTAGCAGATGATTTAGGTAGAGCCTCTAAAGACGGTATAGAAAACGTAAATGAAGATTTATACAATGCTTGGAAGAATGCTTACAAAGATTTTGAAAGTCTAGCAGGAGCACAATTTTCATCAATAGATGAGGCTGTTAAAAGTGCCGCAGGTGACGCAAACATTATACCAATAAAAGATATAAAATCTTTTGCTAAGACAAATCAAGATAGATTTAGAGGATCTGTTTTAACAGATAGCACAGGCACAACAGTAACTGCTTTAAGTAGTTTAAATTCTTTAGGTCGTGGAAATAAAGCTTCTTTTGCGCAGCTTTATAATGCGCGTAAAAGTTTAAATGATTTTATTTCAATGAATCCAAAAGACACCACTCTTCAAAGATATGGTGGTGATCTATTAAAGATAATAGATAATAAATTAGAATATTCCAATATAGAAGATATTGTAGCAAATGCAGGTAAAACTCTTGATGATGCAGGGCGTGAATCAATTTTAAATGCTGCTGAAGCCATACCTAAAGCCCGTCAGTTTTATAGAGAGGGCATGACAAGATGGGGAGAGGTTTCAAAGACTTCTAATTTAAATTCAATCCGTAGAGAGCTTAGAGATTTAGGAAGAGCAAACCCCGCAGGTATGATGAATCGACTTGTTAAAAACAACGATTCTGAAACTCTTAAAAGAGCTAAAAATATGCTTGGAAAAGAGTGGGAGCCTTTAAGATCAAGAATAGCGGGAGAGTGGATCAGAGATAATATTGGAAGATCTATAAATGAAATTAACCCGAACAATTTTAGTGCTACTACATTTTTAACTAAAGTAGATAATTTAGGAGTGGCGGGTGATGAATTATTTGGAGAAGCTACTTACAAAAGTTTAAAAAACTTAGCCCGACAAATGCAAGCAACTAACCTGAAAGATACCAGCGAGGGCGTTCTAAGCCGAATAAATGCTCTAGTTGATGCTGATGAACCCACAATTGGCTTGTTAAAAGATCTACAAAAAACACAAAAAGAAGCGTATGAATTTGAAAAAGATAGAGTATTAAGAAAATTAGATAGCGGTGATTTAGACGAAGTTGCTGCTGCAAATTTAATTACAAGTCCAAGCACAAGCCCTACAACCATAAGAAAACTTTACAAATTTTTTGGAGATCCAGAGGCCCATGAAAAGTTGCGTGGTGTCTATATGGAAAATTTAGTTGGGGATTTTGGTGAAAAATTCGTTTCAGAACCTGGAAAAATGACTGAGTTTGGAACAAGATTAATTAGGGAAGCTGATTCAGGTCGTTTGAAAGAATTATTTGGTGAGCAAATGGCGGGAAGAATGAAAAAGTTTGGAGAGACACTTACTTTTAACGCCAAAACTGCTGATGGTGGCGGTTTGGTAGCGGCTCATGTGGCTATGTCTCCCCTGCAAAACCTAGATAAACTCGCAAAGTTTGGACTAATCACTCGTATGTTTTCTACAGATTTATTCTATAAGAACATAGATGAACAATACCGAGCTTTAACTGGCAGAGCCAGTATAAGAGATAAAGCTAATATATTTGGCAGATTGTTAGCAGATGCAATTTCAAAATCAGTGGCACAAGCAGGAGCACAAACATTTGAAGAATCTGTTTCTAGCGCAAAAGAAACTGCTGAAAACTTGATACAAAGCACAATTGATGAAAATCCTCAAAAACAAAAAGCACCTGTTCCTATGAGAACACCAGTTCCTACTGTTTTACCTGCATTGAACTTATCTCCCACTCCTGTTGCTACTCCTAGTCAGCCTCAAGATATATTATCTCAAATAAGACAAAGAGCGGTCCAAAAAAGAAACATTCGACAGAGAGCAAAAGAAAACCCCGCAATAGCATCAACACTCTTGGGGGGTCTTGGTAGCGCAGGTCTTCTCTAGTCCTCTATAACCGCTGAGATTCCTCCGACCATTGCTCTAGCAACTGGTGGTGGAGTCTTTTGAAGACCCTGACTTCTGTATTCTTCATCAACAAGCAAAGACAATTGCTGTGATATGTTTCGTCTTTCTTTATTTGCGATCTGTACGATCTTGTCATAAGTGTCTACATTGACACCTATAGACTTGTATTTAGATGGTTTAGGCACTAGCATAACTCCCACAATGTACTCAAAACCAACATATAATCCCAAACTAAAAAGGTCAAGACCCAAGTACGGTAATAAGAAAACTGTGGTTGATGGGATAAAGTTTGATTCTAAATGGGAATCACAACGGTATCTTTATTTAAAATCTTTAGAAAAAGCAGAACGAATTAAAAATCTTATTTTGCAACCCAAGTTTCTTATTACTGTGAACGGACAAAAGATTTGTGCATACATAGCAGATTTTGAATATGATAAAGAACATGCAAGCGGTGAGTGGGAACATATTATCGAAGATGCAAAAGGCATGGAAACCCCTGAATTTAAACTAAAAAAGAAGCTTATGAAAGCTGTTCATAATATTGATATCTATCTTTCTAAAAAAAATAGTTGACATAGATCCCATACTTTTCTAAGTTGAAATCTCTAGAACTAAAGAAAGTATTATTATGGACAGTATAAAACTGCTCAGTGAAAGAGATGAACTCAAAGAGCATATTGATATGCTCAGGGGTGAACTCAAGGATCTTGAAGAGCAAATCAAAGACACTTTTTATACCCAGGCTCGTGATGCGTTACGGGCAGACGGTAAAGATTTTGGCACCACACATATGATTGCAGGTAATCAAAAGCTTAAAGCAAAGGTTACTAAGAAGGTTGTGTGGAATCAGGATGAATTAGGCTGTGTATTGGAGGCAATGGCTCCAGAAGACGCACAGCACTATGGGAAGCTTACGATTACAGTTGATGAGCGTAAGTATACAGCAGCACCACCCGCTATCAAATCGTTACTTGAACCTTGCCGTAGCGTTGAAGTTGGTGGATTTACAGTAGAAGTGGATAATTAATATGAGTTTACAAATTATTTCTGCTGAACAGCGTCTTGCGGAAAAGCGTGGTCACAAGGTTGTGGTCTGCGGTGCAAGCGGTGTAGGCAAAACAACTTTGGCTAGAACATTAGAGCCACACTCGACACTATTTATGGATTTGGAAGCAGGGGATGCAGCAATCGAAGGATATGAGATTGATGTTATTCGTCCTCAAACATGGATAGATTGTCGTGACTTTGCTTGTTATTTAGGAGGTCCAAACCCTTCTTTGGCAGAAGATCAACCATATAGTGAAGCGCATTATCAATTAGTGTGTCAGTATTTTGGTGATCCAGAACAGACAATCAATAAGTATGAAACTCTGTTCATTGATTCAATTACGGTTGCAGGGCGATTGTGTTTTCAATGGTGTACGCAGCAACCAGATTCAAGGTCTGATAGAACAGGCAAACTTGATACTCGTGCAGCTTATGGTTTGCATGGGCGCGAAATGATGGGGTGGCTTACACAGCTACAACACATTCGCTCAAAGAATGTAATCTTTGTTGGGATTTTAGATGAAGTTACCGACGATTATGGACGCAAGCAATATGCGTTGCAAATCGAAGGGTCTAAAACTGGCAGAGAATTACCAGGGATCGTAGATGAAGTGATTACGATGGCTGTTATGGCGGGAGACAACGGCCCTTATCGTGCCTTCATCTGCGGTGCCTTAAATGAATGGGGCTATCCTGCAAAGGATCGTTCTGGTAGGCTTGATACACTTGAAGAGCCACATCTTGGTAAACTATTAAATAAAATGAGTGTTGGAGCACCACAGGCGGAAAGGCCACTTAATTTTGTAGATCCAAACACTCAGCATTCTAGCGAAGGAGAATTAGAAAATGCTTAATCTAAATAATGCAAACGTATCAGATGCTCCACAAATGGAGCGAACATTAATTCCTGCGGGTACAGTATGTCGTGCAGTTGTAAATGTTAAACTTGGTGACATGGAAATTCCAGAGTTTGGAACAGGTCAGTGGTTTAAGAAATCTCAAACATCTAAAGCAAAATGGATGGAGTTGGAGTTTACTGTCATTGGCGGTGAGCATGACAAACGTAAGTTCTGGGACAAAATCTTTGTCGATGGCGACAAGATGAGTCCAAACGGCATTCCAGTAACTAAAGAGATTGGTTTGTCTACTCTTAGAATGATTATAGAAAGTGCATTTAATATCGTTCCAACCGATACTTCAGCCGAAGCACAGGCTCGTAGACAGATCTCAGGAGTAAATGACTTGAATGGTATGGAGATTTGCGCTAAAGTTGGAATTGATAAAGGCACAAATGGATATGCGGATAAGAATAAGTTAACCGCAGCCATGACACCTAACCAAAAGGATTTTATCCCTTCTGGTCAAGCGCCAATGTCTCAGACACCTGCTTCAAGTCAGCAGATGGCGCAACCACAGCAACAGGCACAGCCCGTAGCTAGTGGTGCAGTACCAAGTTGGGCTAATCGCTAATCTAGCGGCACAGGTTTACTTCACCTGCTAGACCACCGAAGGGGAGCGGTGGGCCAAATACTCCCCCTCTTTTCTAGACAAATGGAGTCCCCAACATGTTACTGCGCCCTTATCAAGAGGCCGCTGTTAGTGATGCGTGTAAGGCATTAGATAAACACGGTAATACAATTGTTGTAGCACCTACTGGAGCAGGTAAGACGATTATGCTCTCCGCGCTCGTAGGTGAACGCTACAAAGACGGTAAAAAGATTTTGGTGATGCAACACCGCGATGAACTTGTAGATCAAAACAAGTCCAAGTTTGAACGCATCAACCCATATATTACAACAAGTATTGTGAATGGCACAGTTAAGAATTGGGATGGTAATACAATCTTCTCAATGGTGCAGACAATCTCACGCGAGAGAAACCTAAGAGATCGCCCAAAATTTGATATGGTTGTTGTGGATGAAAGCCACCATGCAGCAGCCGATACATACTTAAAAGTTATTAACGCGGTAAAAGATGACAATCCAAACGCAGAGATTGTTGGCTTTACTGCAACACCGAATCGTGGCGATGGCAAAGGGCTACGCAGCGTTTTCAATAATTGCTCACATCAGATCGAAATCACAACATTAATTCGTGAAGGATTTTTGGTTTCACCTAAATCATACGTCATTGATTGTGGTGTAGGCGAACAGCTTAATAACGTATCTCGTAGAGGTAACGACTTTGACATGGAGCAAGTCGAAGCCATTATGAACCACAAAGTCATCAATGAAAAAGTTGTAACAGAGTGGATAGATCGTGCAGATGGACGTAAGACAGTTGTGTTTTGTAGCACAGTTAAACATGCAGAAGATTTATTAGAATCTTTTATAGAGCATGAGGTTGATGCCAAGCTTGTAACTGGCGAGACACCAAAGGATGAAAGAGCCGAAACACTACATGAGCTTGCCTGTGGTGATCTTAAAGTAGTTGTGAACGTATCAGTATTGACTGAGGGCTTTGACGCTCCTGCCGTGTCTTGTATCGTTCTTATGAGGCCATGTTCACAAAAGGGTACGATGGTTCAAATGATTGGTCGTGGTTTACGCACGATTGATCCAGAAGAGTTCCCTGGCATTGTCAAAACAGATTGTTTAGTTCTTGATTTTGGTACGAGTGTTCTTACGCACGGATCGCTTGAAGACTCAGTTAATCTTGATGATCGTGAAAAAGGTGAGGCACCCTTAAAAGAATGTCCAGAGTGCGAGTCTTTTATTCCTATGGGTTCTCAGGAGTGTCCAATATGTGGACATCTCTTTGAGTCCGAAAAAGAAGAGAAGGAAGAACTATCTGCATTTACCATGACGGAATACGATTTGATGCAAATGTCACCGTTTCGTTGGATTGATTTGTTTGGTGATGGCAGCTTGCGTATGGCGATGGGATTTGAGGGCTTTGTCGGGGTTGCAAACACATCGGGGTTATCTATCTCTTTTGGTAGGACAAAAAGTGGGAGAGTGCAGCTTAAAGTCCTTGCCGTAGGCGGTAGCGCACAGGCTACAGCAGCCGCAGATGATTTCTTGCGTGAGATAGAAGATGGCAGTGCCGCCAAGAAAACAAAGAGATGGCTAGATCAGAGAGCCACAGAGAAACAAATTGAGCATTTACGAAAGCAAGGCATTGAAGTTGGTTTAATGGACTTCTCATGGACTAAATACAGAGCCGCATGCATGCTTAATTTCATGTGGAATAAAACAGTAATTGAACAAGCAGTGGAGAAATACCTATGATACGTTGGGCAGTTTATGATGATGGTTTAAGAGTTTGGGACAATGGCAAACTTATTGCAGTTCTCCCAACATCTGATTTTAAATACATTTTGTCTGATTTGGCGTTATGGTTAAGACATAACGATAAAGAGAGGCAAGAGGATGGCTAGGTTTGAACTCGTTTTATCATTAGCCAAGCGTAATGATGATAACGAATTATATACAGAAGAAACTGGATATGTTTGTTTTTGTAAAAACATCAAAGATATAGAGGAAATTACAGATACAGCAAATGAAGTTATTAAAGAAGAGATAGGCGAATCAGAAGAAGGCGAAGTTTTGTTCGGGTCAGCAGATGTTATCATAAACAATCTTACAGTTCTTATGCTGCAATATACGAATAGCGAACTTCCAAGAGATGAAATGGATGAAATAATTGATTTATTAACAGAACCACAAGGAGCAATACATTGATAGAAGAAAGAAAGCCAGTAGAAGAATTGGCGTTTATATTAGAAAAATTCGGATGGAACACCAAGTTTTGTGACCTAACAGAAGATCAAGTCTACACACTTATATTCGGATTACAGGCAGCAAAAGATATATCATCGGAGATTGAAATTGGGAAGCTCGAAGAAAATTACTTTAAGTCAACGGGCACTTGGCCCCCTACAAGTATCCCGTTCTGATCCTGTAATAGAGTCTATAGCAAAGGCTGTAGACCGAGGAATTGTTCGGCTTAATGAGAAGAAAAAGCGGCGGAAGTACCTGGGAGCGTCAAGTATTGGCGATGAGTGCAGCCGTAAAATTCAGTATCGTTACTTAAATTACCCTCAAGATGAGAACTCTGGCTTTAGCGCACAGACATTACGCATCTTTGAGTTTGGTCACGGGATCGAAGATTACGCAGCCAAGTGGATTAAAGACGCAGGCTTTGATCTTAGGACAGAAGACAAGATGGGAGAGCAGTTCGGTTTCTCAATCGCTGATGACGAAATCAAAGGACATATAGATGGGGTTATCTGTGATGGTCCTGTTGATATGGGCTACCCATCTTTGTGGGAAAACAAGTCAGCAAAAGATAGTAAATGGAAATCATTCCAACGTATGGGTGTAGCAAAAGCCAACCCAACATACGCAACGCAGATCGCTCTGTATCAGGCTTATATGGATCTAACAGAATGTCCTGCATTGTTTACAGTCGTGAATAAAAATACGTCTGAAATATACTACGAATTAGTTCCTTTTGATAAGGAGTTGGCACAGGCAGCAAGTGATAAGGCAGTAAATATCTTGACTGCATCAAAAGCAGGTGACATTCTACCTCGCATAGCTCAGAGCAAAGATTTTTATCTTTGCAAGTTTTGTGAGTTTAGGGAGACTTGTTGGAAAGATGAATGTAATTAGGGGTCAGCACCGTGTCAATGCTAACCCCTTGAAGTGGTAAATACGAGTATGAGGACAATATAATGTCATTAAGAGTAGTTGGCAATACAATATATGGTAGCAATCAAAAAGATATAGTCGCTGAGATTACGGAGAAAGTTCCTTCATATGTACAGATCGAAGCACTAAAGAATGCCTACCCAAACGGAAGAGTTGTTCGGAATGAGTTCTATCTTGGCTCATTGTCAGGTGAGGCAGGGCAATCTCTTAAAATAAATATTGATCCATCAAGCCCAAACTTTATGCGCGGCATGGATTTCAATAGTGGTGATGGGATCGGGGGCATATCCAAGATTCTAATGGAGGCTTACAGGTGGAAAATCACAGATGTAGCCGAACATTTTTCTACGTTCTTAGATCGTCCCCAGGCAGAAGCACCGATTAACCCAATTAACCCGAACAAGTTACAGCAGCCCCAGGAAGAACAACCCGAACAAGTTAGACAAAAGCGGGTCATTGATACTAACACGCCGCACGATGGTGAGTATTTCTACCTATCAACTGATGGAGAAGTCCTTGTAACGGTACGAAGATATATCGAAAGAGATCCAACAGGTGAAATTGTTCGGGATACGGACGGGAATACGAAGAAAGAGTTCCGCCAGTTTCCTCGTTTACCTGAAACCAGACCACTTTATAACCTCCCTGACATTGCTCAATCAGATCGCGTAATATGGGTAGAAGGTGAAAAGTGTGCAGATGAGCTAACAAAACAAGGATACACAGCTACTTGTACCATCGGTGGTGCAGGGATGTTATCCCGTAATACAAAAGACAAGTTTGATTTCTCTCCATTACAAGGCAGAGAGTTAATCATATGGCCTGATAATGATGATGCAGGTAAAAAACTAGCTAGGATAGTACAAGAACTGGCTCAGAATGCAGGTGCAAAATCAATCACCATGCTCGTGCCACCGAAGGGAAAGCCTAAGAAGTGGGATGCAGCAGATGCGATTGAAGAAGGGTTTGATATTTCAAACTTTCTCAATGCACCTACGCATAAGGTCAAAAAGGTATTATCTCTTAAAAACCAGAACTTGCTTATTACTCAGCAGTTTGTTGGGTCGGCTCCAGAGCAGAAGTTTTTAATCGGAGATACAATACCGCTTGGGGTGCCAGTGGTGTTTGCCGCCGCAGGGGATAGCGGTAAAGGTATGATGACGCTTGATCTAGCTATGAAGGTAGCATCGGGCGATGGTATGCAAAGCTCTTTCGGTGGTTTTGTTTCAAATCATGGCACATCAATCATTTTATCAGCAGAAGATGACAAAGATGAGATTCATAGACGGATCAGCAGGCTAGATCCCCTGAACAAACGTTCGGGTTATGACCATGATTGCATCATTGTGCCGCTGCCGAACGAAGGCGGTGTGTTTCCAATTATGATGAAAGTAGACAATACATACGCAACATCACCAGAATTTGAAAAGATTTACGAAGAAATGTTGGAGATTGAAAACCTCGCATTGGTTGTTATTGATCCAATGGCATCATTTGTTCACGCAGATGTAAACGCTGATCCTGCGGCAGGCGCAGCATTTATGGGTTTGTTGGCTCAGATCGCAACGGAAACAGGAGCAACGGTGATCGTAAACCACCATATGGCAAAGGTAAGCGACAATGACTTCATCGACTCGCCAGAGAAAGCTCGTAATAAAATCAGAGGTACGTCTGCGATTGTGGACGGTGTAAGATGTGCGTTCTCTGTATGGCAAGTGGATGAGGCTACGGCTAAGTCACGCTGTAAAGACTTACAAGTGCCATACACAAGAAACGCTGTTTTTGACGGTGCGGTGGTAAAAGCAAACGGCCCTGCAAATCGGGAGATAAGACACTTTATCCGTAATCCAGATACGGGTCTGTTAGAAGATAAGAGTATAGACATACGAAATTTTGCTATGTCTCAAGCCGTTCGGGAAAGAATAGAGTATGTCTTTAATTTTATTAGAATGCGAGAAGATCGCGGTATTTTCGTTACTAAGGGCGGTATGCATGATGGTATTTTTGATGCTATCAGAACAGCGCCAAATGATGACATAAACGCAGGCAACCTTAGAAATGTAGGAGAAAGCACAGTTAAAAAGGCTGTGACTAGGTTGCAAAACGATGGTCGTATTGACCAATTTAAACTCAACAGAAGTGGGCCTCGTAAGTGGCTTGGTGTTGTCGGGGGTCGTTTGGATCAAGAAGAACGAGAGGTTGTGGGTTAATAGTGTTGACTAGCGTGGGATAGTGTGCTACTTATCCCAACTATTCTAGAAAAAGGAAATATTATGATTACAGTATTTGAAGATAACCAACCAACGCTACAAGAGGCGCAGAAGATTGTCGGGGGGTTAGTGGAGATGGTACATTCTCCATCAGAACCTGATTGGCAAATCTTGGTAAACGAAGAAGGTTTACTTACGGGCTTGCCGTTCAACGCAGAAGCCACAGAATTATGTGGAACGGGCATTGTCGGACCCGCTATTATTCTGAAAGGAGATGCTGTGTGGACGTAGAAACACAAGCGATATTAAATCAGCTTAAAAGAAAAGCCCGTTTGTTAGTTAGTCACACAGAACAGATGGGCTTTTTTAATGTTAAACAACAGGGTGAAGAAATAGTAACTTTGTTGGAAATGTTAGAAAGAAAAATAATCGTGGGACAAGAAAAGAAACCCGCTTCAAAACTTGTCCCAGGCAAATAATACAAACATTTGTTCGGGTTATCAACCTGGGACAAAAAAAAGCGGGGTAAATCCCCGCTAATTTTTAATGATATATTGTGAATTTTTTCTTAATACACGCTGTATCTATTTGGTCTATCAAATCAGGAAAACTAAACTTCTTTGCAAAGATTAATTCCTGTGGATCGCAAAAGGATACGCAGCTACACATCCCCACAAATACCTTTTGTTTATGTACCCATGCCTTCATTAAAAACTTTAAATTAGAATGAGGATCTTCATTAAGATACTCCAAATCTACTATATTCTCCCCATCACACGAAATCAAAGCCGCTCCCGCACCTGTGTAATTGTCTTGCAATGGTTCTCCCATTCTACATTCGTGTAAATTAATTGAAGGGCAAACTTCTTTTTCTTTTTGCTGTATTCTACTTTTCATCTTTTTCTTCCTTTACTTCTTTTTTATTTTGCTCCCAAGGAGGTTTGGATAGGCTAACGCTTTCTTTTTTAAAGTTTGCTAATTTACGTTTATAGCCCATCCACTCCTTCTCTGCCTTAGTCCATTTTTCGTTAGTTCTATCTCTCATGGCCTCACTTTCGGCTTAACAAGTTTATTAGACGCAACCGCTGTGCCTTTACAATAAATATGAACATCGTCATGTTGATGCTCCATCATAAAGTACATGGCTTCTTTGCTGTGACTACAATCATCATAACTATTAAATAGTATGTTATGCGTAACTTGTTCGCCTTGCACGAAATAAGTCAGCACCATGAAAGTAAAATATTTAATCATCAAGCTACTCCCATTCTTTTGTCTTCAGCCTCGTATTGAGCCTTTTCCAATCGATCAATCCAGTTCTGCAAAGTCTGGTAATTGGCAAAGCCAAGCAAGTCAGCAGCCTCAGACAACGTTTTGGTTTTGGTCAAAGCCCTCTCAATATAATGACGCTTAACCTTATCAAGCGCAGCGTTCATATCAAAATCATCGGGATCATCAACAAAAGAACCATCTGGCATATCACCATCGGGGTTAAGTTCACGGTGTTCATCATTTACGCTAATGTTGTACCTGATCTCTTCCATAAACTCTCGTAAGTCAGTTTCGGTCTTAATACCGCCCAACCGCTCAAGTGTGTAATGCATACACATCGTATCATCTGCAATACTCATTGTTCTGTCCCCTCATCTGGTTTAAATAAAATATCAACTAAACTATAATTTTGACCGCCTGTTCGGGATGAATAAACCTTATCCTCTGGCTTCAACTTCATCAGATCATCGGGCGTTAAAGTCATAACTTGATTGTCATAGGTTAAATGAAGGCCACCAAGATCAATGGCCTTCTTTACTTCGTAATCCCTGACAGATACTTTATCGCCCTGCCAAAGCTTCGTTACCATCTTATGAAACATCTTCAATCTCCAGTTCTCCTGTGCCCTCACATTCGGGGCATTCGATTTTATCAACGTCCATGTAACCAACGTCACGGTCAAAGCCGTGAGGTCGGGGGGCATCAACCTCAATTGCCCCCCATCCATCGCAATCTTCGCAAACCTTGCGGCTTGGTTCTTGCTCTTTGTTATAAAACACCTTGTCAAAGACATCGCTCAACATAATTTCCATCGGGTCAACGCTATGCATTTTTCACATCCTCAATAAAAGCAAAGCCACCGCCATTGCCCTCTTCATCCTGAGAGAGGACAAGATTAAACTTGTCGCTCCCTTGTTGTAAGGTGAATGTCGGCCAATAAACATACGGATCAAAGTCACATTTAACCATGTTGAAATCCACAATCTTTGCACCCTTCAACGGCTTGTATGCTTTGTTATAAAATTTAATCGAATCTTTATTAATCATGTCAGCCTCCCTACCAACTTGCCTGATATGTAACGCTACCCCATGAGGTGGACTCAACCCACTCAGCAGCCTTGTCAAATACTTTGGCATGCTCTTTGCCTTCGGATCGGTCTTCATCCCACATCTCGGGACCGCCAAAGAAAAAGCCGTGACAATCATCATTGCTAGGCAATTTGTTATCGCGTAGTGCATTGGCAATCTTGCGTAACTGTTCAGCCTCAAGATCAATTCTCTGGCACTCATCAACACCGTCAGCGAACTCATTTACAATGTAAACGTGCAACGGTGCGAACTTGCGCCAGTATCCCATATCAAGAACATATGTCTCAACATCGAACCCATCAACAACAGGGCGCTTGACCTCAAGTGACCCACCTTCGGGCTTTTGCTGTGAATGATCCCACTGACTGATATACTTGTCGCCTCTTAAATACATATCTAAGCCCATGATTTTACTCCTTTTCAATTTGCTAGATATCCCATACATAAAATAGTTTATGATCGGTGTCAACAAATAAATAAAAAAATTTATGAATAAAAAAAACCCCCAACTCTTTCGGGTCGGGGGTATCAAGTTAGTGAGGCAGAAAGGCAGACCAATGCGTTCTCTGCAAGGAATGGTATAACATGGGAAAAATACCAATGCAAGAAAAAAGTGCGCAGCAGGGACAGAAAAACAACCCGATAAATTGTTCGGGTTATACGCCTGGGACAAAAAAACCCCCGCTTGAATTTTGCGGGGGCTTCATATTATTCGGGATATGTCGGGATC
>WLWH01001557.1_pt1 | contig 14691 bp, 13 predicted proteins | sample 6712741 | NCBI WGS metagenome assembly WLWH01 (sample SAMN12718694, study PRJNA515312) | sponge metagenome | isolation source: marine sponge | host: Mycale hentscheli | place: New Zealand: South Island, Marlborough, Capsize Point | collected 2003-05-01 | reverse complement strand
AGTCAGGCAATGTAACGCAATTAAATATCTTTGATCCTAAAAACATCAGGTCAGTAAACGCGGAGTTTAAGCCCGGTGAGAGCGCTAACATCCTGTACTCTGGAGGCAGGACAGGAACTGGCATTGCTGCAGGATCGAGTCTTGGTCAGTTGCTGCAGGAGCAATTCCCTAAAGACTATGACCCAAGAGTTATTAAATCCTACACAGAGGCAGGAATTGACCCAAGAACATACGCTGCTGGATCTGGAGCAAATACGAGAAAGCCTCTAATAAGCCAGGTTGATAGGAACCTATCCACCGATATCCAAATAGGCGATCAGAGGATTGGTGATGTACCGATCATAAATCTTGAAGATTATGAGGGTTATCCTTTCATATCCTCAATGTCCGACAGAAGCGCAGCGGGTGATGTGATTCAGTCAATCAATGGTGTCCCGGTCAATGTTTCTAGGCGCGGAGGGATGGACTATATGTTCGATCCTGAGAGTGGAGAACTGGTTTGGGCTTCGGCTCCTGACGTTCTTGTTGGGCAAGAGAGAAGGTCTGGAACGTCTGTATTTGAGGAACCAAGAGAGAAATCAATACTTGGAAGAGCTATAGCTCTAAGAGAGCAAACTGGCAAAGACCCTTTGTTTATACCGTTCTCTATGGCTCCCACTGGAGTTGATTTCTCGCAGCCAGCAGAGGTCATACTCTCCCACGCAAGGAATGCTCTGGACCTGTCAGATTTGAACAAGCTAGATGCCGATATCAAGGAAGTATTACCCGGATTCAGTGGGATCAATAGCCCTGACGGCATGAGCCAAGTCAATCAAGCCTCTGGGGATGTTAGAAAGAAGATCATCAATATCATTAACAATGACTATGCTCAGAAGGGAGCCCTGACTTCCGGGCAGGCTAGAGCAGCATTACTGGATCAGGCTCAGGCTATGTCCAGGGACTCAACCCTGCGTAATGTTGGGCTGATCGATACAAGCAGAATGATTACTGTGGGAGATGTCCATCCGATTTATAAAGGAGGGCTATACGGCGAGGGTTTAGGAAGACTTGCTGACCCTTACTCTGTCTACGAGCTAAACCCGCAAGCCGCATATCTTGGGGGTATTCGGCCAGATCAGTTGCTGAATCCTCCTAGAAGCACTGGAATGGGCGCTGGAACCAGAAAACTAGAGCTGAGCCCACTTACAGGGGTAATCACAGATGATGTATTGAGGGGAATGGAAGCGCGCAGGGCGCAATTCTAAAACCCTTGTAAAACCACAATATGTGGTATAGTAACGCCATAGCGAACTCCACGCTTACTTGGAGGCACGGAACGTCACCGTTTATTTGACGGCACGGAACGTCACCGTTTATTTGACGGCATTACAGTAGGTATAAGATGCAACCAGAAGATATGGTCGATGAGGCTGAAATAGAGCTTGAAGACGTAGAAACTGAAGGTCAGGAAACTGACTCCGACTCATCACCGGATACTGAGGAGGCTCAGGAAAAACAAACCGATCCTGATTGGCGTCAGGTACGGGCCAGATTTGACCCGGTGCAGCAAGAGGCATACAACCGTGGCATAGATGAAAAGGTTAAAAGGCTCAGGGAAAAAGAGCTGGAGGCCGAAGAGCTAAAGCAGCGTTTGCAGGCACTTGAGCAGCAGATGCCAAGACAGGAAAGGCCAAACGTGCCGAAGGAGCCTGACCCATACTCCCTGAGTGATCAGGAGTATCAGCAACAGCTCCAAATGCGCGATGAAGCCATAGCTAGACAGGCTGCATTTGATGCACAGCAACGCTTCCAACAACAGGAAGCAGAGCGTTTGCAACAACAGCAGCTAATGAAACAGCAGGAGGCTTTGAACGAGAAGGTATCTACCTACTCGCAGCGAGCTGTCCAGCTTGGTATTACGAATGAAGAGTTACAGGCAGCGGGTAATTCCGTTGCTTCGTTTGGCATCTCGGATGATGTAGTCAACTATATTTTAGAGGACGATCTGGGACCAGCTATAACAAAGTACCTCAGTCAGAACATAACCGAGCTAGACACCATCCGGTCTATGAGTCCGGCGCAAGCTGCGGTGAGGATAGCAACTCATGTACGAGAAAAGGCTGCTGCATTGAAACCTAAAGTAAATGCCGCTCCTGATCCGGTTAATCAGCCAGCAAAAGCTGGTGTTGCGCCTAAAGCGCGAGGACCGAAGGGAGCAATGTTTGAATGAATGAGGTGATCCGAAAATGGCTAATAATCTTAGCAGTAACGTCACCCGGAAAGTGGCCCGTGTCTTTTTAGAGGCATTTGAGTCCAGCCGGGTTGTAACAAAAACCGTTGATACGCAGCTTCTTAGCGGCAAATTCAACCCATCTAGTGGTAGCAATGTAGACTTTAAGCGTCCGCATGACTACAACTCCATCCGTACTTCTGGCGGTGATATCTCCGCTAGCACAAAGTCTGACATCATTGCAGGTAAAGCAACTGGTACTGTCCAGAACTACTTCACCGTGGCCACTGAATGGGGCAACGTGGAAGAGGCTCTTGAGCTTGATCAGTTGGATCAGATCCTGAATCCGATGGCTCGCCGCATCGTGACGGACCTTGAGATTGATCTTGCCAGCTTTATGCTCAAGAACTCTTCTCTGAAGTATGGTTCTCATGGCACTGCAGTTGATGCCTGGGGCGATGTCGCAGGTGCTGGTGCTTTGATGGATTCTATTGGTGTGCCTGCCGCGGCAGAGCGCTACTACCTAATGAATCCTTTTACAACTAGCGCACTGGCAAATGTGCAACAAGGTCTGAACGCTTCAGATCAACTGGTCCGCACAGCGTGGGAAAACGCACAAGTATCTCAGAACTTTGGCGGTATGCGAGCTCTGACTTCAAATGCGCTTTCCAGCTTTACGTCTGGCACTGGCGCTGACCGGGCAGGTACTCTGTCTGCAGCCCCTGATGCGACTTATGTCACAGCAAAAGACACTATGACTCAGACCTTGGCCGTTACTGGCTTTACTGCAGGCATGGTGCTCAAGGCTGGTGATATGGTCACTATAGCGGATGTGAACCGTCTGAACCTGGACACTCGCACAGCGATGATCGATGCCTCTGGAGCCAATGTGCCTTGGACGGGTGTTGTGACTGCTGATGTCACTCTTGCTGGCGGTGCTGGTAATGTTGTTGTGGCTGGCCCTGCGATCTATGAGGCCAATGGTCAGTACAACACTGTAGACGCTGCACCTGCTAACGGTGCTGTGGTTACTATCCTCAGTGCTACTGCTACTCTGTACCAACCAAACCTGTTCTTTACGAAGCAGGCATTTGGAATGGGTACTGTGAAGCTGCCTAAGCTCTACTCTACTGACACTATTGCTACTACTGAAGACGGTATGAGCATCCGAGTTAGTAAGTACGCAGATGGTGATGCTAACACCCAGAAGATTCGTTTTGACTTGTTGCCTGCATACGCAACATTCAATCCGTTTATGGCTGGTCAAGGTTTCGGCGTAGCATAACTCTCCATTGAGATTGAGGGAGCTTCGGCTCCCTGTTTTTTTATGCCAAAACCGAGAAAAGGCAAAGCTAAAGTAAAGGTAACCGCCAGCGGCAAGAAGGTCTCCTACGGGCAGGCTGGCAAAGCCAAAGGAGGTGGTCCTAGAGTCAAGCCGGGTACAAGTAAGGGTGATTCCTATTGCGCCCGGTCTCTTGGCATCAAGAAGCGGTTGTCGAAAGAAAAACAGAACGATCCCAATACTCCTAACAACTTGAGTCGCAAGCGCTGGAAATGTAAAGGCGCTAAGTCGATGAAAAGTAAAGGGGCTAAGTTTGAGTAACTACACTAAGCCCAAGCTCAGAGAGCGCATCAAGAATCGAATCATGGCTAGTGACAAGGGCGGCAAGCCCGGTCAGTGGTCAGCCAGAAAGAGCCAGCTGCTTGCTAAGGAATATGAGAAGGCTGGCGGCGGCTACACTGGCAAGAAGAGAAAAGCTCAGAAGGATTTGTCCAAGTGGACCAAAGAAGATTGGGGAACCAAGTCTGGCAAAAACTCTACTCAAGGCAAAGACGCTACCGGGGAGAGATACCTTCCCAAGAAGGAAAGAGATAAGCTGAGCAAGAAAGAATATGAGGCCACTTCTCGCAAGAAACGGGCTGATATGAAGAAGGGCAAGCAGCATTCTAAGCAGCCAAAGAAGGTTGCTAAGAAGACATCGAGAGCTAAATTTGAATGAGGTAATTATGCCAAACGTAGACGGTAAAAAGTTTCCATATACCAGAGAAGGTATGAAGCAGGCCGAGAAGGCTCGCAAGAGGAAGCGCAACAGGCGCTCCCCCAGAAAAGACATGAACGGGAATACCTACGAGTAATGGCTACTGTCGCGCAGGTTGCTAAATCAGCCTTACAAAGAATTCTAGTACAGGCTAGCGAGTCTCCGCTCCAGCCTGACGAGTATAGTGACTTCATCTTCTCGATGAACAACTATATGAGCGAGCTAGACGCTCAGGGTATACAGTTAGGATATACAGAGGTCTCTGACTTAGGCGATACCGTAACGATCCCCACAGGCGCCCTTAGGGGCTTGATTGCTAACATGGCGATAGAGGTAGCTCCAGATTACAACGGGGTAATCTCTCAAGGTCTGGTGAAAGCTGCGCGAGATGGATTTAACACCATGAGGCTGTTAGGTCAAACAATGGGTGAGAGCAAGATGCCTGCAACTCTTCCAATTGGATCAGGCAACGAAGATACGCTCTTCGGCTTCCCCGGACATTTTTATCCAGAGTCAGAGGAGGATATTCTCGCGGAGTCTACTGGCTCGATTGGATTGGAGTTGAACACAAATGGATAGATCACAAGGCAGAAAGAAGTCCGATTTTGTAGCGAAGACTTCCGTAGATGCTGGCGCTTATGTTGATTACTTTGTCAACGGCACAAACTACAAGATCGCATATAGTGACTTCCTTGCAGGATTGGGTGTCACCGGGACCATTGTGCAAACTGGCGATCCTACTGGGACAGCGGTTCTGGATATTGATGGGACTGTAAACAAGATCAGGAGCATTGAGGGTGGAGCAGGAATACTGGCTAACGTATCTGCTCAGAACGGCGTGGAGATAAAGCACAACTTCTCTGCCGATTCTACCGGATCTCCACTGCTACTTAACGTAACAGATGTTACTCCTGACATTGCGAGCCTGGTTGCTGGAGATGGAATAAACTTAGCGTCAACTGATAATTATGTAACTGTTTCAACCACATCTTTACCCTATGCTCAGGTTTACCTTTCAACTCCGGCAATAACTACAATATCCGCGACTGATACACCAGTAAAAGTTAATGGGACATTTATTGTTGGCATTGAGTCGGGCTTTACGGGAGACACTAGTGGGAAAATAACTTACAACGGAACAGATGATATTATCGCAAATATTAAAGCAACAATTACATTAAAAGGTGATACATCAAATAACCAGGAACTTGCTATTTATATTGCAAAAAATGGAACAGTGGAGGCTGGTTCCGAAGTAGTCAGGTTTGTTGATTCTGGAAGTGGCGCCTACGGAAATGCTGGAACCTTTTTCAAAGTTTCATTGTCTGAAAATGATTTTGTTGAACTTTTTGTTGAAAATAAAACCAGCACAGATGACGTTGATGTGCTCAACGTAATTTTGAGTGTTTAAGACTAATGCCTAAAGTTGTTCTGCCAATAGCGAATGGATATTATCAAAGCGATTCCCTGCCGATATCGGCTCAGGAATGCATTAACTTCTATCCAAATATAGCCCAGGCTCCCGCGCTAAATCAGGAGACTCTGTTTGGCACTCCTGGTTTAGAACAGGTGGCTAGCGCCAGTGATTTAGATAATTGCAGGGGCGCTCATGTAATGAATGGCGTTCCATATTTTGTGATTGGCGATCATCTTTATAGTATGGCAGATGATTACACTCTTACGGAGATTGGATTTATAACTGGAGGAAGAGACAGGAGAGCATCAATAGCTGACAATGGAACCCAGATGCTAATCATTGTCCCATCCTCCACTGGATATATCTACAATCACATCACAAACACTTTAAGCAAGATTACTACTTCTGGCTTCAGAGCTAACGGAAATCCCCAACAGGTTGTGTTTATTGATGGTTACTTTTGTTTAACAACGGACTCAAAGAAATTCATAGTAAGTGCATTGAACGATGGAACTTCTTATAACGCGCTAGATTTCGGAACCGCAGAATCTGACCCAGACGATATTGTTGCTCCGATAGTCTTCAAGAATCAATTATTTATTGGTGGATCTCAGACGATTGAGGCTTTCCAGAATGTTGGCGGTGCTGACTTTCCGTTTCAGCGTACTGGATTGTTTCTAAGCAAAGGCATATCAAGTCCATTCAGCGTTCAGGCGATAGAGGATACGTTTGTTTTTGTCGGAGCAGGCGCTAATGAGTCACCCGCGATTTGGGCTCTTAGCGGTAACACTGTGGTCAAGATATCTACTACTGCAATTGACAAAGAATTAAGTGCTCTTACAGAGGATCAGGTAACAGACATTTATTCTTGGGCATACGCTGACAAAGGGGCTTACTTTGTAGGCTTTGCGCTGCCTGAAACCACTTTAGTGTATGACGCTATATCTAAGCGGTGGCATGAGCGTAAGTCTTTTGTTAATGAATCTCTGGGCGCATACAGGGTAAACGCACTTGTCAGGGCTTACAATGAGCTTTGGGCTGGGGATTTTGTAGATGGCCGAATCGGCAGGCTTTCTCAAAATTTTTATACTGAATATGGAAACAATATTCTTAGGACTATTGTAACTCAGCCTTTTCAGAACAACATGGAGTCGTTTGTCTTACCAGAGCTTGAACTGACAGTTGAAAGCGGTGTGGGTAATTCTTCTGCTGCGGACCCAAAAGTAGGCTTAGAGCGCTCTACAGATGGTAAGATATGGTCAGATGCCAGATACAGGAGTATCGGAAAGGTTGGCGAGTACAACCGTAGAGTAATGTGGAATCGCAATGGCAGGGCATCGAGGTTTGAGCTTTTTAAATTTACGATTAGCGAGCCCGTCAAGCCAGTATTCATACAGATGACTGCGGACATAGTGGTGACGCAATGAGCTACAGGTTAAATGCGGCACAACCGATTGTGGATGCTAATGGCACGATGGAGCAGCCCTTCAGACAGTTTACGCAGGAAGCGGCTTTATCTATACCGATAACGGGTGCAGGAAGCCCAGAGGGTGTAGTTGAAGCGGTACAGTTTAGTTTATATCTCGACACCACTGGGAGCGCGGGATCAATTCAATATAGAAAGATGCAGCCAGAGATCGGCGGTGACCGAAGCAAGGGCTGGATAGCGGTTTAGGAGAACACTATGGACCCTATTACGATTGGACTAGCTTTAGCAGGCGCTGGCGCTGGAGCTTATGGCGCTAGGCAGTCCAGAAAAGCTGCAGAAGGCCAAACAGAGTCTTCGGAGAGAATGCGCCGAGAGGCTATGCAGGCTATTCAAAGTTTTGGTCAGAAAGCATTAGAGCCATTAGCTCCAGCATATCAAAGGTCTCAGGACATCCGGCAGGACAGCACCAATCGAGCTCTTGCCTTAGCGGGTCAGATGTTCAGGCCGCAGCTAGAGCAATTCAGAGAAGGCAACTACATGGCTCAACAGCGTATTGCTGAAGCTCAACCATTCATGCAGTCTGCGATACTGGGAACTGGCTCCCTGGGGTATATGCCGCAGGCTCAGAATGTAGGCGGTCAGTTAGATTATAGTGTGCTTGATCCGCTTATGAATCCACAGCCAATGCAATTCACTCCCGTCCCCGGCGGTCAGGAAAATATGCAGGCATCCGCTCCGGCTGATCAAATGCAACAAGCGATACTTCGTTATCAAGGAATGATTTCATGAGCTTGAACCGAGGAAAGCTAGAAAATACAGAAGGCGTAAGAGAGGCCGAGTTTGTTGTACTTGACTTTATCCGCTCGACTCCAAACGCAACGATTCCTGAGATCGCCAGACTGATTGATGATGTCGGTGCTGATCTTAACTACCTTGCTGGTGAATTAGGAATTGATCCTGTAATTGTAAAACAGGCTTATGATGATTCAATCGTAAATGCTCCTCCAATCCAGCAGGTGATTGAGAAGCAGATTACATCTCAGCCAATTGTGCCTCCACTAGCTCCTTTGACTGACGTTATTACAGTAGACCCGCCACCATCTCCTAATGAGCCTCCTCCAGATGGAGCTATTACGGTAGATCCAGGAGCGTCCAATGCTACTGATGTCCCTAGAAATACCTTAACTGGCGGTCCCGCTGGCTCTCCTCTGCCAGTTGGGTTAGGCGCATCAGAGCGGGCAATCCTAGATGCAGAAGAAAAGGCAAGGCAAGACCTGTTGACAACCTACGGGATCTCAAGACAAGACCTTCAGAGAGGAACTACGGGAGCCTCTAGGGCTTTGAGCGGTGGAACAAATGAAGCGAGAGGCGATATTAGGGGTGGGTTTGGAAGAGCCGAGTCCATGTTTACTCCTTATGGGCAGGCTGGGCAGCAAGCCCTGCAGCAGCAATTAGCTTTATCTGGCGCTCTGGGCGGTGAGGCATTCCAGCAGGCTTACCGTGAAAGCCCACAAATGAAATTTTTGAGAGAGCAGGGGGAAAGGGGCATTCTTCGCACAGCAGCCGCCAGGGGCGGTCTGGGTGGCGGTAACGTGATGAAAGAGATAGCCAAGTACGGCACTGGATTAGCTTCTCAGGATTTGCAAAATCAAATTTCAAACCTTCAGGCTTTGTCTGGCCAAGGGCTTACTGCTACTGGCCAATCAGCTGGATATGCTGCTGGTGGCGCTCAACAACTTGCTCAATTAGCTCAGCAGTTAGGAGTCCGTGAGGCCGATTTACAGCAAGCTCTAGGAGCGGCTCAGGCAAACATTGCCCTTGGGCTGGGTACTCGCGCAGCGGACCTGTCTCAAACTATGGGAACCAATATTGCCGGAATGAGAACTCGCGCAGGCGAACTGCTCGCAGGTCAGTTTGGCGCAACATCATCAAGGCTTGCTGATTTACAGCAGGATCAGGCCGTTGGTACAGCCTCAATGATTGGAGCACAGACAAACCGCATCACCCAGTTAATGCAGGCAGCAGCAGCAGGTGATGCGGCAGCGCAGACTGAGCTGGCGGTATTGCAGGCCAACATTAATCAAGGCATAGGTAGTAGCTTGGCAGGCGTACCGGGGACACAGTTTGTTCCTCCTCCAAACGCAGCAGGAAGCATACTGGAAGGTGCTGCAATCGGTTATGATCTTGGGCAAGATCTGTCCCAACCAACACAAGGTGGCGCTCCAATATCAACATCACAACCGACTTACCCAACATCTAATATGACTAAGATGACAGGAACTGCTCCAGCTGGATATCAAACTTATAACCCGTTTGGCGTATCAAGGATAACTTAGGATAAATAAATGTCTGACAACTCATCACTACTAGGCGGCAGAATGCCAATGCAACAGCGTAGGACAGATGTTCCTACCCTGCTTAGAGGATTGGGCGCGGCTGCTACAGGGCAAGTCCCGCAGTTTCGGCAGCAGATGCGAGCTGAAGAGCAGTATCAACGTCAGTCTGCTATGCAAGATTTCCAGATGCAGGAAACGCTTGCTAAATCTGCTGCTCAGGACGCTGTAAAAATCAGAGGTTTGCTGGGTGCTGGGAATGTGAATCAGGCTATTGAGCTTCTGCGAGACAGAGCGCAGCTAGAAAACAGGATTGGCGCATCTAGTGATGCAACGCAAAATCTCATGCAGATGATAATGAACGATCCTATGTCTGCCATACCATCTATTGATTCCGCGATAAATAGCGCGTATCAGATTGGCCTAATACAATTGCCTGCTCTTTCTGAATCGGAAAAATTGCGAATGCAAGGTATGCAGGCAGATTGGAACGCTGCCAGAAACTCTATTGTTGACACAATGGAGGGAAACAACAAATTGGCTTCTGATGCCGTTACAGGTTTCAACAAGCTAGAATCTTTGTCTGGGTTTATCAGAAAAGCGCAAGACCCAAATGCAACTGATATTGAAAAACGATCTGGCAGACAGGCGGCGGCAACTATTCTTACGATTATGGCAAGGATGGCAAGTCCTGGAGTTGTGACTGATAGAGACTTTGCCAATCAGGCTGGAGGTCAGAGTCTTCAGGCTGGAGTCATAGATTATATTAGAAATCTAGGTCAATCAGACCCAGCGGTTGCCTCCCTGCTTGCATCTTTTGATCCAACAAATCCAGAACTGCTAGATGTTGATGCTCTGGTTGGACAAGCTAGAGGCTTAATTACTGGACAAGCTCCATCAATCCTTTCGACTTATGCCTCTCAGAAACAAAGAGCGCAGGCTTACAATCCTAGTCGGACTTTTATGAGTGCTGAATTTGGAGCGAATTCAGCGAGGAACATAAGGGACTTGATTAATGTTTCTTATGGTGATGACTTTGACTCAAAAGAGTTTTTTAGAAACCCAACATCATACTTGGAGAGACAAATTCAAGATATGCCTGCCGTTGGGCCTGGAACAACTGTCCCATCTCCAGCAGGATCTATGGGTGTCCTGCAATATGAAAGTGAAGCAGAAATGAATGCTGCCCTTCAGAGTGGACAAATAACTGAAGCTGATGTTCCAAACATTACAGTAAAAGCGGCTGATGGAAATTATTACCCAGCAAGATTTAGGGATTGATATATGGCTCCCCAAACGAAGACATTAATAGCAGATACAAGTCAGGCTCCTGTTGTTACTAGCGTTCCTGCGCCTCTAAGAGAGATAGGCGAGCCTCAAAGAAGTCTTGTAGCTGATATACCTCTTACGCCAGAGCAGAAATCTGCAAGAGAACTGTACCCTACAAGAGTGGGCGAGGTACTCCCTGAAAGTGGAGTTGTTGCTCGCACAGGACTGGGTGCGCTTAGTGCTTTAACATTTGATCCAAACGAATTCGCACAGATATTAAAAGTTGCCGATCCTAGAATACAGGTAAGCACAGGGCCAAGAGGTGGTGTTTACATTAATCACCCTGATAATCCTCAGACGTATGTTGTTAATAAGCCGGGTTTAAGCCCAGGAGATGCGATTCAAACACTATCAGCGATTGCTGCGGCAACTCCTGCTGGTTTTGGTAGAACTGTGTTGACCAGAGCGGGATTAGAAGCGGCAACGCAAGCTGCAATAGAATTAGCCCAAAGTAAAGCTGGTGGCGAGTTTAATGTCGGAGAGGTAGCAATGGCTCCGATGTTTAGCGTTGCTTCAGATTTGCCTGGAGTGGTCTCTGCGGGAAGACAAGAATCTGCAATGAGAGGTCAGGTAGCCGGAACGCTTGAGGAGGGAGCAGCTCCTGAAATATCTCGCGTAGCAAGAGAGGCAACAACTGGACGGGCTCCGCAAGCTGCTGAGCGTATGGTTGACGTTGTTCGACCTGATCCTGTTAGGGCCAGGGCTGTTCAGGAACTAGGGTTAGAAGAAATTACTCCGGCAAGAATCGTTTCTCAAAATCCTCAGTACATTCAGGTTGAGCAGGCTGTGGCTCAGATTCCCGGCTCAGCAATGGCTAATTCGGAGAAGCAGTTTATAAACGAATTAGCTGCTAGGGCTGGAAACTTTATAGACGAGTTTGGAGGTAGCCGCGACTTAATCACCGTAGATGATCGCATCAAGAAAGAAATGAGCGATACGATGGACGGATTGAGAACTCAGTCTGATGCTCTTTATGCAAAGATTAGCGCAACAATTGACCCTAGAGCTAGAATAAGTAATTTGCGTCCACTTAGGGACGCGCTTAGGTCAAAGGCAATAGATGCTGGCGGTGTAAAAAATTTATCTCAACCAGAGCAGCAATTATTTAGAGAAGTGCAAAGATCAATGTCAGCAACAGGTAGAGCTGGTCAGATGACTTACACTCGACTTGATGAACTTAGGAAGAAAATAGGAGAGCAGTACGGAAGCGCATCGAGAGGAATGTTTGCTGGGGATGCTGCGTCTTTTCAGTTGGGCAGACTTTATGATGCTCTAACGGCTGCTCAAGATCAGGCTCTGAGAGATATAGACCCATCCATGTCCCAAGTGTGGCAAACAGCGAAAGCGCTTGTTGCTGAAAGAAAGGGTCTTGAGGATATAGCCAAGAATGTTGCTGGCAGGAATATGGAAAGGAATATTGTTCCTCAACTGACAAGAGCTATGAATCAGTTATCTCAGGGAAACAGTCAACTGTTTAAGCAGGTTATAGAGGCTGTGCCAGAAAGCATGAGGCAAGAAGCCGTAGTAACAGCTCTTGGCGGTATTTTTACTCGCGGAGGTAGAACGAATGTCGAATTATCTCCAGGGCAATTTGCTGCCTGGTGGAATAAGATAAAGAGAGACGCTGGAGCTAGAAATCTTTTGTTTCAAAATCTTCCCACTGGCGGCGCAAGCTATCTTAATAACTTAGCGTCTATATCAAAGGCTTATGCAGATGCAGCGGCGTCTGCCCCAAGAACTGGTATAACTAACGCAATGGAAATGATGAATAACGACAATGGATTCATCAGCAAGTTTTTTGGAGAAATACCTATAGCTGGTAAGTGGGTAAAATGGGCTCTGGATTCTGCCCCAGAAGATACTCTTAAAGCCGCGAGCCAAATGATGGGCGATCCAAGTTTTAAAAGAATTATTGTTAGGTCTGCAAGAGGGGAGCCTACAGATAGAGCCGAGGCTAGCTTTATAAAAAGCAAAATATTTAATAACTGGGCAAACACTGTCCCAGCCAATATTAGAGAAAGAGCATTGGCAGTAGGTTTGGCTAACTACTTTTTGAACAGTACAAGCGGTGATGAATAATGGCTAGATTTGGCGAGATAAACGCACAATACTTTGATGACGCTGGTGATCCGCTAGGTAGTGGTAAGATATATTTCTACGAGACTGGAACGACTACTCTCAAGACTACTTACAGCGACATCAACCAGACCGTTGCTAACACCAACCCGGTCATCTTGACCGCGGCTGGTAGGCAACCGAACATATTCTTTAGTGGCACTGCTAAGGCAATCCTGGTAGACAAGAATGATGTTCAAATAGTTGTGCGAGACCCGGTGGGGGCTACTGCGAGCATATTCGGTGATGAGTGGATAGCGACTAAGATATACAGCTCTGATGCCGTGGTGTTGGGAAGTGATGGACAATACTACCGATCCAAGGTTGCAGGTAATCAGAATAATAACCCGACATCTAGCTCAGGATTCTGGGGGCTCTTGTACTCTGTTCAATGGAACTCTGGGATCACTTATCAGGAAGGCGCTGTAGTCACTTATAACGGTGAGCAGTATCAGAGTTTACAGAACACTAACCTGAACAATAACCCGGCTATTGTACCGACATATTGGACTTTACTGAGCTTTGCCTGGTTGTCCACCGCAACCTACGCTGACGATCAGAATGCCGTAGGCTCTGACGGTGTGTTGTATACATCTCAGCAGGCTACCAATACTGGCAACGATCCTACAGATCCGGCTAATCGTCCTACTTACTGGGTTGGAACATCTGCGGCAGCAGCAACAAGTGCAGCGGCAGCAGCGGCAAGCGAGGCGGCAGCAGCAGCCAGCGAGACAGCGGCAGCAGCATCTGAAACCGCAGCGGCAGCATCCGAGACAGCAGCGGCAGCCTCAGAGAGTGCGGCGGCTACCTCAGAGACTAATGCGGCTAGCAGCGCGTCAGCAGCCTCTACAAGCGCCTCTAATGCAGCTACCAGCGCTACTAATGCAGCCTCTTCAGCTACAGCGGCTGCATCCTCAGCCACAGCAGCAGACGCTTCAGCAACAGCCGCAGCGGAGTCCTACGATGCCTTTGATGACCGTTACTTAGGTGATAAATCCTCGGACCCTACAGTAGACAATGACGGCGATGCGCTATTAACAGGTGCTTTGTACTTCAATACTACTAGCGATGTCATGAAGGTCTATGATGGCTCTGCCTGGAACATTGCTGCTATCTCGTCTGACTCCCCAACCTTCACAGGCACAGTGACTGCTGATGGTTTGTCTCTTGGCGATAATGATAAGGCTACGTTTGGTAACTCTAATGATTTAGAGATTTATCATGATGGCTTTAGCAGCTATGTTGAAGATGTAGGGGCAGGAAATTTAATCCTAAAGTCAAATGGCGCAAACATTCAATTTAGAGATGCGTCAGATAATTTAACTTTTAAAGTAGCACCAAACGCAACAGAACTGTATTACGCAGCTAATAAGAAACTCGCCACAACCTCCACAGGCATAGACGTAACAGGCACAGTGACGGCTGATGGGCTGACTGTTGATGGTGATGCAGTAGTTAACGACACAATACCTCAACTTCAGTTGATGGAAAGTGATACCACAGATGTTAATTCGGTGTTAAAAACAACTGCTGGGCAGTTCAGAATACAAACAATCAATGATGCCGCAAACAGCACAACTAATAGATTTATTATTGACCACTCTACAGGCGACCTGTCAGTGTACGAAGACACAGGCACGACTGCTAAGTTCTTCTGGGACGCTAGTGCTGAGAGTTTGGGGATTGGTACTACTAGTCCTGCTTATGACATAGAAGTTAATAAAAACGCAGCAACATCAATTATTGGCATTCGTTCTTCGGACACTGGCGAAGCAAGAATACAGTTTGGCGACCAGACTTCAGGTAATGTAGGAAGAATT
>WLWH01001555.1_pt1 | contig 14708 bp, 17 predicted proteins | sample 6712741 | NCBI WGS metagenome assembly WLWH01 (sample SAMN12718694, study PRJNA515312) | sponge metagenome | isolation source: marine sponge | host: Mycale hentscheli | place: New Zealand: South Island, Marlborough, Capsize Point | collected 2003-05-01 | reverse complement strand
ACTCTTGTCGTGGCTTGTTGGGGGTAAGGAAAGAGTTAATAAGAAGTCGTGTGCTATCTACCCAACCCTCACGAGTATCAGGAATGGTGTAGACAGTTACCTCGTCTGTGGTGGCGTAGATTTCCATTTCCTTCTCTGCCCCCAAAGTATCAAAACCAACACCAACGCCAAGCATCAAGGCATCCATAGTCCAAGCAAACAAAGCACCTGGATCATACTTATCAATGTCTCGTGTGCTTACGAATGCACAGTTTTGGAGGGCAGCAGAGTTGCGGTTCTCCATAACCATATCTGCCCCCATCATCCATAGACCACGACCAGGAGGTGTCCACTTCAAGTTAAACATACGGTCAAAGGCTTCTTGTGCAGAAGCGTGAGCCTTGCGATCATTCCAAGGTAGGCGGTTGGTCTTGCAATGGTCTTTCTGGATAGTATACATACCGTTGATAACACGCTCGCATACCTCCCACCACTTCTCTTTTGTGCCGTCTTCCTTCTTGCGTGAGTAGGTACGAATGAAGGTAATCTCACCCAAAGCATTTGTGCCTGCGTCACGGAATCCAAAAGGTACTTCCTTTTCCTTGTACTGACTAATAAAGTCGTCGGTCAACTTGAAACTAAACATTTACATCTTCTCCTCTTATTTGTTTTATGTATTGGTTATGGTCTATGCAATCATCAATAACTGCCTCTTGCACAGAAAGTAAGTTGTTGTAATCTTGTCTTACTAAGACTATTGGAATTTGGTTTTCCTCTGCCGCCGTTGCATAGAGAACGTTGTTAGTCATTCCTACACCCTTGGCTACACTTAGCCAACTTTCTAAACTAAACAAGCCTTTGTTGTCTTCGTTGTAGTTTGGTAGATCCCATCCCCATCGTCCCAACCTTTCCTGTAGTCTTGCAGGAGCGTTCTCTGGCTTTCTGTAGAAAGTCCAAAAGGCTGTGCCTGTGCGGGTGGTCATATAGTGCAAGAATAAGAAATCAAGAACATCTTCGTTTGCTTCCTTTACCCACGCAGTAAAGTTATCCACATAGTCTGGTGACTCAAGTTGTGAGAAGTCCCTAAATGCTTCACGGAGATACTTTGTAGTCATCCAAATAGATGTTGCTTCAAGTGGTTCTACAAACCCTGCCGCCAAACCTACGGAGAGCACGTTGTCAAACAAAGGTGTCTTGTGGTAGCCAGGATTAAACTCAATAGGTGTCTCCCTTACCCAATGTGCTTCTGGGAACATCTCCTCTACCTCTGCCTTGGCTTCTTCTAAAGTAGTAAAGTTTGAGTCATAGACATAGCCACAACCGAAACGATGTTGTAGTGGAATCTTCCACACCCAACCGTGCTTCATAGCGATAGCCTCTGTGTAGGGAGGAATGTCCTCTATGTCTAAAAAGAAGGGAATAGCAGAATCAACAGTAAGGTAGTCAGAGAAAGACACCCAATCTTGATCCTTGACAAACAGTTTAGCAAAGCCAGAAGCGTCAATAAAGAAGTCACCCTCTACCTTGCTTCCATCTTCTAACACAACACAGCAGTATCGGTTGTCTTCATAGACTGCCTCTGTTACATCTCCTACTATGTGGTTTATTCCTCTTTCTACCGCCACATCTCGCAGGAAGGTAGCAAGACCAAAAGCGTCAAAGTGCAAGGCGTAGTTTGCCTGGTCTACATAAGCATCTTCTCCCAGGTGAATAACGGGAACCTTGTTTTTCTCAGATAGTTTCTCACAGAAGTTATAGTCTGAGAATTCTATGCCCTGAGCAACTCCATAAGCCATAAGCAGAGAAGTGTGGGGTAGATAACTATTAGAATCTATAGCGTTTAGCCCAACACGAGGAGAAGCAATAAAGCCGTGGTAGTAGGAGTAGCCCTCCATAACATCCCAGCCAGAAAACTTGATGCCGTTTTTGAAAGTGGCGTTTGCTTGCTTGAATAGTCTATCCATAGGTAGGTCAAGTTCTGCAACAAGTGCCATAAAGGGAGGGACGGTTCCTTCTCCTGCCCCGATGATTCCAACTGACTCAGACTCCACTACAGTTATGTCTGCGTTGGGCAAACGATTCCGTAAGTAGAGTGCTGAAATCCAACCTGCGGTGCCGCCACCAACGACGACAAAATTGGATAAAGACATGCTACTCCTTAGTTGTTGTGTTTTTGTTTACTTACTTATGCTTTTCAAAAGAGAAAGCACTACCAGACCACAATGCCTTTTGTGATCCCTTGATAGCGTTACGCTTTGACTGTGCCCAACTTGCTCCACTATCTCCACCCCAAAGGAGCCAAGCAATAAGACCGTTGGATGGGTATCCTTCTGATCCTGCTGTCCAGCCCTTGCCTTTCTTATCTACCCGATGACGGGAGAAGAATGAATGCATACGCAACACAGTTGAGTTTGATAGAGATGCTTTGTTAGAGATATCACGGGCACGAGCCACGCCTACGGCAGTTCCTCCACGACCATATTCCTTACGGAGTGCAAGTCCACGACGAGCGTTGCTTGCCATAGAGTCTGTGGGGGTGTGTCCTTCTGCCATAAAAAATATTATACCACAGAATTTAGAGTAAGTCAAGAGTTGGATGATTACCCTATAACAGTTTTATAACTTACCAAAACTCTACACCAACACCCGCAGACTTGCGAATTCGGATTCTACCCTTATTCGCAATAAACACAACGTTCACATCAGAGGGCACGTTGGCTAAGTCTGCATCTGTGTCTATTGTTACGATTGAGTTATTTGCGGCTGAGTTCAACTGTGCCGCCAAAGTTTGAGAAGAGGTGGCTATGTCGTTTGTAAGTCTTATCATACCTTCACCCGAATGTAAGCCCGACCTGACGACCCGTTTGAGTAAGTGTTCGCATGGTCGCCATCCCCGCCGTACCCACAGTTCACGATCACGGTATCCGAACCATACTGCGATGATCCACCCTTGCCGTAATCAAAATCCTCTTGTGCCCATCCCGTGATTGTTAGGGGAGGGCCACCCATGCGTCCCGTCACACCACCTCCAAGACCAGCGGCACCGCCTCCGTAACCCGTTGCTGGGGTGCCACCCGTGTAGTAAGGCTGACTATCTGTGACACGAGTAATGCCGCCCTGCGTGGTCGCATCAGCAAATGGATAGGAAGTGTTTGGGCCAGAGGCAGCGTTGCCACCCCCGCCTGAACCTCCACGACAACTGAATGAAGTAATAATGCTGTTCAGAGGTGTTTGCGGAGTGATTACGGTTGCTCCTCCCTGTGCACTAGCAGACGCTCCTGGCTGACCAATAGTTACTGTGTAAGTGCCAGCAGGCAAGTAATAGTCATACATTTCCCACACAGCACCATGAGCACCACCTGCCCCTAGGTTGCCAGTACCGTTATAAGTACCCCCGCTGCCGCCAGCGGAACCTAGCCACCAATCAATAACACCCGCTTCATCTAAAACAAAAGTTCCATCATCCAAAAACTCAACGGTTCGATAGTCTGTTCCATCAACTGTTTTATCAAAGTAAGTTCCAACTGTTCCTGATACTTCGTCAAAAGTAGCAGAAGGTACTTCAAGAGAAACAGGGACAAACTCTGTGCCTCCTCTTGTATACAAAAGCATGTCCTCAAGGCAGAAGGCTACGTTTGCGTTTGCCTGTGTTGAGAATAGAGTGGCTAGTTCTGCAATAGTGTCTACTTGTACTGCCCCGTTGTTTGCGAGGTCGTTCATATCGGTAGCCTTGAGTTGGTCACCTGGGGTCCAAGTTCTGTGTCTAACTGTCATGCTGAAATCGCCCCCGTAGTCTCCCACTTATCTTTGCCAATGCCAGGAGACAATCTGCGGAAGGCTGTGTAGTCCTCAAGAGAGAAAACAACGTTTACGTTTTCTAGGTCAGGGTTGTTAAGATCGTCTACTGTGTCCACCATAACAAAAACGTTGTTGTTGACCTTGCCTATGTTGATACGGAACAGAGGGTCTTGCACATCTGCTAAGTAGTAGCGGTAAGCCATCAGAACCACTCCTGTCCTGCTGCCTTTGTATTGAAGAGCATGTATTCATTTATAAAGTCATCTTTGGTTGAACCCTTGCTTCGATCTTGGTCATCTTTGTATACAAACCAACGCTGTAGTTCCTCGTCCCAGAAACCGATGTTCTCTGGAAATCCAATAGTTACAGACTTATCTTCAATAAAACGAACGGGATGAGATTCTGACTCATCGTAGATATCACCTATGTTTGCAGACTCTCTATTAAACAGAAGAATAAGTTTGTCTGTGTCTCGGTTTGGCATCCTTTTCTTATACCAGGCACGCATAGACTCGTTTGTCTTTTCGTAGTTTTCTTTTACACCAAAGTTTTCTACGCCAACAATCTCAATATTGACTACCTTGTTATTCTCGTCTAGTGTTGCTACTTGTGCGATCATTTGATAAACTTCCTCATAATAACTATTCCGCTACCGCCACCCCTGACGGCACTGCCGCTGCCAATTGCGGCAGAGCCTCCTGCACCTGTGTTGGCTGGGCCTGTTTGATTATTGCGTCCGTTAGACCACGCTAGGTACTTAGTGCCTGATGAGTAGTATCCTGTTAGTGTAACGCCAGTTCCTTGTCCTCCCTGACCATAGGTGGGGCCAGATCCTCCCCCAGTAAAGGTTGCACCGTTTTGTCCTTCTCCTGGTGTTCCTGAACCCTTGCCTCCACCGTCGGAACCTCCACCTCCGTTACCACCTGGAAGACCTCCCCATCGTTCGTTCTGTCCGTTGGTGTTGTAGGTGTGACCACCCTCTCCACCTCCACGAGGATTCCAAACAACTGTTGCAGTTGTATCGTTTGTAAGAGAAGATCGTCCACCTTCGTTTTGTCCGTTAGACCTTCCCCAACCATTAGCCCTTCCTGCTCCAATAACAACACTATATACACCTGGCTCAAGGGATTGATTAAGAACCCATCTGGTGCCGCCTGCACCTCCTCCACCAGCACCATGAGGGCCAGTCTGGGAACCACCGCCTGCACCTCCTGAAACAACAACAAGGTCAACAGTAGCACCTGGATCTTTTACGGTAAAAGTGTCTGCTGCATTGAAGGTGTAGGTATCGTATGTGGCACCGTTATAGTCAAATCGTTCTTTGGAAGTGGTTGCAGCACCTTCTCCATCGTTGGATAGTTCGATAGTCTCTTTCTGTACGATAAGGGGCTGGAAGTCTATGGCTGTGCGTCCATAGGCAATGTTATCCTCTAGGCAGTAGACAACGTTAACCTCTAAAAGATCAGTAAAGACAGTAGCCAATTCTGCTACCGTGTCGATTTGAACAACGCCGTTGGCACTTACCTGATTTAGGTCTGCGGCATACAGACGTTCCCCTGCGTTAAAAGTTTTGTATCTAATAGCCATAGGGTTATTATACCACAACTTACCAATTGCCGATAGGACACTTAGCCTTTTTTAGTTTGGTTTTGGCTACCATAAAGCACCCACACTTTCGGCATTGCTTGGTTTTTGTTATGAAAAAAGGGCATTCCCTACAGATATCCAGCCTTTTTTCTGCCACCTGATCGGTAGTGTAGTTTTTCTTGTTGATAAGGTGCCAGGGTCTAGCCGTCATCAGAACTCCTTGTAGGAAGTTCTAACACTCCTTCTCCAATCTTGTCTTCTCCATCTAATTGAGAGTAGTCAAGAATAAAGGTTGTGGAAGGAAGACCACCATCGTTTCCTTGAAAATCAGGGCTATACCTTGCATCTCTGTTTAGTGTTGATGGGCCTAGTAGCCACCATGCTTGTGATAACATTATTGACTCAATATCCATTCTGTTTCTGAGATTTTTGTTAAGATAGACAGGGCTTGCACCTGACTATGGGGGAACATATATTCTAAGCCGCCGTCAATAACTATGTTAATAGGAGCACTTAGAGGGTCGATGGTTACCTGGAAACCCACATCCAAATCACCTGTTATGTTCCATTGCTCTTCTTCTTCGTTGACACCCACAAGAAACTTCTGTAGATGCTCTGGCCCTATCTGAAACAGAACGCCTGTCTCTTGTGTAATCTGCCCAATAGGGAAGTCTTCTGGAATGGTGTCAGCAAACTGACGGAAAGCCTGTGGCATGTCTACCCTTGCGTCATAGGAGGGAACCTGTGCGTCCCAACCCACAGTCCTTGGGGGCAGAGGTGTAGTGGTGTGGGTGTCAGTCAAAATAGGGTCAGACATATCAGATCACCTTACTCACTACAGTTAGATTGTTGACTGGAATGGTTTCGTTGGTAATGTCAACTTTTCCAGAATCTAGCACAACAGGATTATTGTAACACAAGACGGCAACCTGGAAACCTACATCCATAGTCTCTGGCATGTGGAGCGTGCCGCCTTCTTCCATAATAATAAGTTTACGATAGTGGTTTTCGTTTAGCGTTGCCCCGCTTGTTAGGTAGACCTCAGAGATGTTGGTGAGGGGCCAGTTCTTAGGCGAGTCACCCGCAGGTGGGTCTAGGTTTACTGTTGTGCTATCGTCCCACACATAACTTGTGAGGTACCAATCATCTCCACCCATCCACTTATCAGGGTAGGTGTCTGTAAAATCTTCTGTGCAGATTTCCTGACCATAAGCGGCAGGACCGTTTACAACAAGATCTTCTCTAGTTATTGTAGTTCTGTTTTTATGATTGTACCAATAGCAATCAAGAGAGTGAACCTCTGGTTCTATTGGTTCTTCTGGTGCAGGTAGAGGTTTGACCCCAACAGTTACAGACTTATAGGTTTGGACTGTTCTTGCGTCTGATGCTGTTCCTGTGAAGGTGACTGCATAAGTGCCGTCGGCTGGACGGGTAGTGATGTTTTCTGTGAAGTTTGTTGACTGACCTGTCCCTAAAGAAGCGGAAGAAGGTGTTAGCCCTGCTTGATTATGAGTAACAGTAAGAGTGTCACTTTCTGATGTGTTCATAACAGTAAATATAATTTGTGCTGTGTCGTTTGCTTCTGATCCTGTCCAGTCTCCTACAGATCCTTCTGCATTTAGAGAAATGGATGGAACAACTACTTCTGTTGGCTTTTCTGGAATAGGATGCTCAACAGTTACAAAGTTTTCATAGTCTGCTGTGTAAAGTCGGAAAGTAGCACGGAAAATGTTATCAGGCTCGTTTGAAGTAATAGTCTCACGGAAGTTGAAAGAAGAGTCTACAACCATGGTTACGTCTTGTGTTTCCATATTGGGCCTATCCACAACGGCAACGCCCATGCTGTCACCATAAAGGTTGTTGTTTGCATTGATTGTTACTTGTAGGCTATCTCCTGGCCCTGTTCCTGTCCATTCTGTGTTAGATGGTGTCCAGGTTATTTCAAGAGTTTGTGGATAGTCAATTCCCTTTACAGTTTCTACCATAGCACTATAGGCTGTGGTTGTTGTGTTTATATCTAGACCTCCAAGATCTGCTGTTCTATCCCAGGCGTACCAGAAGATGTACTTACCACCTGCCTGAGCATAGGTGTTGGCAACAAGGTCATAGGTGTCTTGGTTCTCTGGCAAAACTTCACCCAGAAGGTTGTAGTTTGTTTCTGTGATCCAGGTCTTTGTGGGACCACCGTTAGTAGAGATTATGCTTCTGTTTTCATCCAACTGCCGTCGCCACTCTACGTCTCCATAACCTTCTGCTGGATAGATGTGGCAGGCCATAGCGTCTAGGTTCTCCCAAGGACCGAAAGAGCCTTGTGTTCCCGCTAGTGACTCAACAACTTTGGTAGCACGGCTAACACGGCCTGAGGTTCCTACAAAGATGCTTGGACCAATCATAACTGCAACGGGGTCAACAGTCTTCATAGTTCCTGCACCACGCTTAATCATGCGAGATAGTTGGTCACGAGTAGTTTGATTCCAGGGAGCCATGTAGCCTAAAAGTTGAGGTTCATTCCAAAACTCATATGCAAAGATCTTTCCAGCGTATCGATCTGCCAAGGCATAGCAGAACTTGTTCCACTCGTCAATGCCCTTGGTGAACGTAACACCGTAAGGGTCAACTCCACCGCTTGTCAAAGAAGGTAGTGAGTTTGATCCTTTTCCCATCCAAGGCTTATAGTCTGATTGATTGGGATCGCTTGCAAGCCACTCTGGGGTGCCACCGATGCAGTAGACAATTTTTTTACCAAGGTATAGTCCATCTACCAAGTAGTCTAGTCGTGCCCAGTTATATCTGTCTACCCCTTCGTGAATGCGATTCCAATAAACCTCGTTGTCCCACATGCGAATCCAGTCGATTTGGCTGTTGGGAGTTCCTGGGTCTTGCGTATAGTGCATTCCAAGAATAGACATATTAGGCCACACTCACAACTGATGAGATAGCGGCGAGAGTAAAGTCGGTGTTTGTTGAACCCTCCTTAGGAACACGCAACAAAGTCATAGTTGAGTTTGGTTCAAGAATAACTTTGGTAAAAGAGCCTCCTGTTTCTACCACAGAAGAGCCCCAGAAGATACGAACAGGGTCAACAGGATCTACGTTTAATTCCATAGCAAGTGCAGAGGCGTTACAGATGTTGATAACAGTACCGTTTGCATAGCCTCCCTCAAGTGTCCAAGATGCACCGTTGTAACTGTTGATAATAAGAACACCGTTCTTTTCTTCCTTGTCGATTGTGTAGGTGGCTGCGTTGTGAGTAGAAACAGTAAGATAAGAAGTAACATCTGAGGTGTCCTTGGGGGTAGACACAATAACGTCGCCAGCAATCTTTACGACAGAACCCATAGTATATTGCTTGATCTCTGAGTCGCCCTGATAGGTTTCAGCAGGATCTACATAAACATCACCAGCGGTGGAAACGATAGCACAGTTGAATCCGTCAGTTAGACCTGGGTCAAAGGAAAGGCTAGTGGCATCGACCTTGCAGGAAATAATAGCACCAGAATGTGCCTGGGTGATAGTGAATGCTGCGGAACCTGCGTTAACAATACGGATGTTACCACCGATAGGAATAGAGTCTGCAAAGTCCATAAATGCCTGAGGTGCGTCTGCTACCTCTTCCATAGTGGGAATGGCGTATGGCCCTGTTACTGCTTCTGGATATAAACTTGGCATGGCTCTATTATACCACACTAGACATATTCTATGATATCGATGCCGTCAAGGAGAGAAATATCATAACTAAAGTTTTCACTAGAAGGTGGTGGACCTCCTTGTTGAACACCCACATGCCACAGCCCCCACTCTACACCGTTGGGATATCCTGAGAAACCAAGATCCATAACAGCAGGAACCTGGCTTTTTTCTACTGCCTCGTCCCATAGTTGTAGTGAGTAGAAGGCTGTTTCTTTATCCCCGATAATCAGGTCTGCGTCTGTTTCTATGCTTCCCAAGTTGCTTATGTCTTCTGAGGCAAGGAAGGTGCCGTTGAGATAAATAGATGCTGTGCCTTCTTCCCGTGACAGCCTTGCTACCAATCTTTGTGGGCCACCCTTTTCTTTTATCTTACCCTTGACCGTTACCGTTTCGTTACCATCGGACACAACAAACTTAGGATAGCCACGCTCGTCAAAACCAAGCGTCCAGCCCACTCCGTTTTCAACACTTACAAGTTCTGGCTTAGCAGACTTGTTTATTGTGGATAACCTTGCACCTACGGTTAGGTTGTCTACATCTACCCCCTGCAAAGGCAAACGAACCTTAGTTTTGTTATTCATAATAATAGAGGTGTCTTCAATAAGCATAGCAGGCTTGACCAAAACACCGTCGGCAAAGGAATAGTTGTTTAGGGAGAAGTCATAGATAGACATAGAGTGCTCTCGTGTTGAGGCTCGTGTTCCTACTGTAAGATCGGAGTAGTCGTTGATAGGCTTGCCTGTTCCGCTACCCGCACCTACCCAGATAAAGTTGTCTACTCCTGCACCCTCAAACCTGGGGTAGCCAAGGTAAAGTTCCGTAACACCCTTATAATAAGTAAACCTAAAACCAACAACGTCACTATCAGTTACAGAGGCAAAGCCTTTATTAGAAGTAAGGTTGCCTGCGATGATGTGATCGTTGGATAGTCTTACGGAAAAGTCTCCAAAGTTTAGCAACTCATAATCTACGTCTTTGTTGGCAAAAGAAACACGCAAGTCATAAGAAGGAGACTGCACAAACTCTGCTGTCAGAGGTAGTGCTATGTTTGCCTTACCCTTGCCCTCAGGGATGTAGGCATAGGGCTTATCACGCTTGACTGCAAACTCTGGGTCATAGCCTTCTGAGTCTTTGAAGTGAAACTCTACCTCGTTGCCGTTTGAAACAAAGTGTGCCTGTGTTGGTAGTGCGTCGGCAAAGTCTACCTTTATGTTATTTATTTCTACTTCATATATTTTTCCAGCGGTAGAGGCATAACCAAACTCACTACCCATAACGTTGATGTGATCTCCCGTAGTAACAAAGTCAAGTGCGTTATCACTATCTGATCCTATAATAGTCCATTTGCCAGGATCGTCAGACTCCAAGAACATAACCTCTGTTCCCTCGTCTGATAACGTTTGTGTAACACGCAACCAAGACTTTGTGAAAGGCTGCTCAGAACGATAGTTACTTGCCGCAGAGTTATCTCTTTGAACGTGGGCTTGTGATAACTCCTCCCCAGGCTCTTTGGCTATGTAGTGATTGTGAGCCATCTTTGTAAAGTTTAGGTGTCCTTCTGCGTCAATAAAGATTTCAAAACTTTCTCTACCCTTTTGCCAACGAGAGATAAGTGTGTGAATGCCAGCAGGGTTGTCTCCCAACTCAACGTGCATCTTTACGTCTAAAACCTTATCTACAATAAAGTCTCTTTGCAAAACAGAGATGCGAGCAAACTCGTTATCTGTGAGGGTAACGGAAAACTCGTCCATCTCAAAGTCTTTATCAAAAGAATAGAAGAAAAGGTCTTGTGAAGACCCAGACACACCTTTATTTTTGAGGGCAGCAAAACCTTCGCTTGGACTATCTACATCAACAGAAACCATAGGGGCATTGAACGTAGCCGCAGAGGGTCCATTAGGAAGGTTTAGGAACCATAGTCCGTTTTCGTTATTAGGCATAACTTTATTATACCAGATTAGTAATCTGAGGGATCAACATCTTCTGGTTCTTTTTCTTTATCTAGTTCCTTTTTGACTGCCGTTGCTCCTAGAGATCCTGCGACCATAGCACCCAAAAGTGCAAAGGCGGCAGAGGCAATTCCTGGCTCCATACCCTCACCTGTTGTTATAGCACGAGCGAACGCACCTAAGGTGAGAAGAACAAGAACTGTGCCTACAATAGCGAGAGCAAGCCACTTAAGGTCAAGAAATGGATTGTCCTTTTTCATTCATTACAACTCCTCGTCAGGAACACTCTTGTCGATGTTGAAGATCTTACGATGTGCCTTTGGCCCATACTTCGACTTGTCTTCCATGTTAGTATCTGCGTTAAAGTTTTCCATTGCTTTCTTTGGATACCCGACTTCACCCTTAACAGGTGTGCCTTTGTAATGTCCTAGATCTGCTAGGCGGCTAGCGAGTCTCCAAGTAGCAGGATTCTTGAGTGTGGGATCGGCCTCTGCGTTGTAGATTCCTTCGATGGCTGGAATCTTTCCGTCCCATAGTCCTGCATATTCCTCAAACTTCTTTTGCACCTTCTTGTTGGATGCCTTGATATCCACCTTGCGAGTTGGAGCGTAGTCCTTGTGTCGGGGGAAGTGTAGTGTAGAAGTATCGCCCCAACCATAAAGATCAGAAAGTGTCTTACCTAGAATAGCAAGTGTTTGCCATTGGGCCTCTGTGAGGTCATCCTTCAATCCCTTCGACACTATTTCGATTCCCATGAGGTAAGAGTTAGCAGAGTCTTTGCTTATTCCCAGACTCTTCCACTCTGTACCAGAAAAATCTCCTTTCCCTGCATGGTAGCAAGGTTTATAAGCATTAATTGCTAACTTACCACAACGCCGCAAAGTGAATTGCGATGCGGGACTTTTAAATTCTGGGTGGCGGTGTACGAACTTTACTTGTCCGTCGTCAGCAGAACACTTGTTGCCCTTGTGACTAGGGTCGGTAGAGTCAGTAGAAGCACCTGCGGTGTGATGAAGCATCAAAGCAACAGGGTTGCCGTTCTTGCCCCGCCATGCACTCATGCCGTGCCAAGTGTTTTTCCAACCACTCATCCACTCAATGTCTAGTCCAGAGGCATCTAGTGCTTTCTTGAACTGATCTGCTGTTACAGCCATTTTTCCTACTCCTCGTCTTCGTCGTCTTTTGCTACAGGAGCAGGGGTTGACCTACCACCCACGGGTGGTGGTGTTGGGCCACCAGGCTTGCCGCCATTACCCCAGACTGTAGGGACGTATGTCTTTTGACTTACCCAACCCATATCAATCACTCCTTTGTAAAAGTTATTTCTATTATACCACGTTTTTACTACTGAACCTTTAATCCCCACATCCGATAGTGGTTGTTGTAGTAGGGTGTGCTGTCTCTCTTTGCGTCGCAGATGAAACGTAGGTTAGACACATAGCACCAATTGTCCACCGCACTACCGCTTTTCCAAGTGGTCTCCATATGAAACAGGACACCTGTTAGTCGCTTGTCTTGGTGGTAAGGGTCTCCATCAGGCATAGAGCAGTTACCAACACCCCACCAATAGTGGGAAGTATCTCCACCCTCGTAGTTGAGAGAACCCCCTGATGAGTGTGTGTAGTTAGCATCTCGGTAGTTGAGACCTACATAAGAGATAGCGTTGTTAGAAGCGGTGTATTGGAGAGCAACACTAGAGATGCGAGGGCGAAACTTTGTTTGGTTGGTGTAGGTGCGGAAGTAAACTCCCCTCACTTGCCTTTCAGTTGCCTTGCTGGGAGAGCAAGACCACAAGACGTTTGCGTCGTGGTTTGCCCCTGTGTTGATACCTAAACTTGCTCTGCTACTAGAGGTGGGGTCTCCACTTGCGGAGATAGTGGTGTCTCCACTCCACGTTTTACCTTGGATGTTTACATCTCCAACTTGCTTCCATTCCATATGTCCTTGGGCAGGGTAAGTTTGGTTTGCGTTAGTCCAGTCGGAAGAACTCATATTGTAGGGGTTTTTCACCTGAACCAAAGGGAACGATTCTTTCGCCATTACGTCCCCACATAGATAACTTTGTAAGTTGTGTTGAGGAAAGGTTCTCCTTTGGATAGCGATGGGTTGGTGCTTGTCCCACTACGGAAGATAACGCTGTGTGAGTGGCTAGAGGTTGCGTAGTCGTGTGAATGACTTGTTGAGGCGTAAGAGTGAGAGTGTGAAGAAGATGCGTAGTTGTGAGAGTGCGACTTCTGTGCGTAGCGAGCATCCAACTCTGCGATATTTACATCATCACTCAAATGAAAGAACTTGATAAAGAAGTTTTTGTTCAGGTCTGCTATGCCTCTGCCTTGTTGTAGTTCCAAAGTAAAGGTCTGTCCGTTGATACCTACAACTTCGTAAAGTCCATAGTCGCCAACATTTCTTGTTGCTGTGTGTTCTTCTACTACTTCTACGAGGTCTCCAACTTCTACCCCGCTAAACCCGTGAGAAACACCATTCATATCTGTTGAGTGAAGGGTCAAGTCGTTATTGTTAGCAGTCAAGTCATCGGTAGTAAGGGTCATCTCTCCTGAACCACTAATATCAAAGTCAGCAACAGAAACTAACCTCCACTCACCTGCTTCTTTGGTATCCGCAATTGCTTCTAACTCGTGTTCCAAAGCGTTGATGCGGTCTTCGTTGTGTTCTACGTTTTCTTGTAGAGGCTCCACAGAATCGTTTAGGTTTTTGCGTGTGACGTAGTTCTCTTCTTTGGGGTTGGTTTTATCTCCACCCTTTTGTGATAACTCACCACCTACCCATACTTCTCTACCGCCACCGCCAAGCACTTTCAGGGCAAATTCGTTCTGTGTTGATCCAACAACAAACTGATTTTTGTAGGTGTTGCCTTCTGTAAGGTCAATCTCCATACCAAAAGATCCGTCATACCAATTCCCATCAGCATCCTTGGGTCTATTGGTCTTGATGGTGACGTATGGGTTGTCTACTGTGCTATCAAGTTTGGTGTCTTTATCACTATTGATGTAGTTATCATCAGGCAGATCTTCCAACTTTGCCTTGATTGCCTGCATCTCTTCATAGGCATGACCATGCTGCTCTGCGTGGTCATCCATAGGGTCTGTTGGTAGTGGCTTTCTAAACTCACTCATTATTTCCACCTCTTCTTAATGGCAGTCCATGCATATGTGCCGTCGCCAATCCAAGCACCCTTTAGGTCGGGACGCTCCCAGGCATACCACATTACAAAACCACCTTTTACATAGTCTTTAATAGTTTGCATGTATTTCTCTACCTTGTCCTGTGGGATGCCGTCAGAGAGTAATCCCAAAGCAGTTTCGGTCACCCATAGTTTTGTAGTGGGGCAACCCATATCCTTCATAGTCTTCTTTACGTCTTGATGATATTCTTTCCACAACTTCCCTTGCGATGTGGAACCCATTGGATAAATATGGCAGGCAACAAAGTCGATGCCGCACCAAGTCTTTGCGTCCTTCTTTTTAAGTGCTGTGAAATATTTAGAAGCCTTCTTCATACCGCCCGAACTTGGTCTTGGGAGCACCGATGCACACCCAATTTTTGCGGCAGGGTCATTACCCTTGATAATACGAGAAGCGTCTTTGGTCATCTGTGCTAACTTGTTCCGATTCTTGTCGTCGTATGGATACATGAAGTCAGCCAACTGAGGTTCATTCCAAATTTCATATGCGTGAATGCGGCCCT
>WLWH01001554.1_pt1 | contig 14718 bp, 27 predicted proteins | sample 6712741 | NCBI WGS metagenome assembly WLWH01 (sample SAMN12718694, study PRJNA515312) | sponge metagenome | isolation source: marine sponge | host: Mycale hentscheli | place: New Zealand: South Island, Marlborough, Capsize Point | collected 2003-05-01 | reverse complement strand
CATTGGTTTAAAGTTTATGGGGGAGATGTTTTAAATGACATGGACTATCATCTTCTTAATGATCAACAAAAATTAGGCTTGTTTGAGTTATGGTGTTTAGCCAGTCAACATAATGGTAACCTTCCAGAAATAGAAGTTATAGCTTTTCGTCTTCGTAGATCAGAGGAGGAGGTAGTTGATTTAATACATTCAATGGATAATTGGTTAGATCTAGGGAAAGTATATACCAACTCTAGAGTAGAGAAGAAGAGAGTAGAAGAGAAGAGAGTAGAAGAGAAAAGAAGTGCGCTAGGAGAATGGAGATGAATTTATCTATACTAGGTCATTTTGAGAAAGTAAAAAAAACTTCTAAAGCTAATTCATACAATTGTTTATGTCCTGCTCATAACGATAAAACTGCTAGTCTTTCAATTAAGTTTGCTGAAGACGGTAGAGTTTTAATGCATTGTTTTGCTGGCTGCGATATAGAAAGTGTTTTAAGTGCTGCTGGACTTTCCTTTGAGGATATTATTCCGGAGAGAATAGACATATTAAAACCTATGGGAAAAATATATAATCCTTTTGCAGTATTAAAAAGTTTGCAAAATGAAGCTTTATTAGTTGCAGTTGCTGCAGCAGAAATAGCTGAAGGCAAACAAATTAATAAAGAAGATAAAGATAGATTATTAAAGGCAGTAGGATTGCTAAGGGAGGGTTATGAGCTCGCTAAAAAGTAAAGTAGATAAAATGATTATTAATGAATCAGAAATCGAAAGTTATTTTTCAACCAGAGATAATAATGAGCATACAAATATTCATACACCTTCTAGTTATATTGATCAGATATTAGAATATTTTGAAGGTGATTATCATAAAGGAACTGCATTACCTTGGGAGTCAACTTACGATGGATTTAGAGTTCGTCCAGGGGAAGCATCTTTAGTTTCTGGATACTCAGGATCTGGTAAAAGCATGATGCTTAGTCAAGTGATGTTAGGTTTATTAAGAAAAGGTTTACCTACTATGTTAGCTTCCTTTGAGCTTCAACCAAGATCATCATTAGCAAGATTACTAAGACAAATGTCTAAATCAAAACATCCAACTAATGACTACATAGAGGAGACTATAAAAAAACTAGATGGACATCTTCATCTTTATGATCAGCAAGGCACTGTAAGTATAGATAGCGTTATGTCAGTAATCTACTATAGTGCAGAAAAATTAAACTGTAAGATTATGATTATTGATAGTCTTATGAAATGTGGAGTCGCTGAAGATGACTATGAAGGACAGAAAAAATTTATAGATCGTATTTGTGTAGCTGCTAGAGATTTAAACATCCATATATTTATGGTTGCTCATTCTAAAAAATCTAATAATGAATATACAGAGGCACCAACTAAACATTCAGTTTCTGGATCAACACATTTAACAAACATGGTTGATAATGTTTTTGTTGTGCATAGGACTCATAGGGATCAACGATTAGATTCAGGTCTTATAAATGAAGAAGATTTTGTAAACATACCAGATGCTCAATTGTATCTTGTAAAGCAAAGACACTATGAGTATTTAGGGCATTGGAATTTTAATTTTAATAACGACTCACTAACTTACGAGGATTAATTATGTCAGACAAAGTTGAATTAAAAAATTTTTTAAAAACCATATCATCTATCTTTGGGAAGGATATACAATTTCGTGCTAAGCTTAAAGATGGTAAAGTTTTTAAATCTAAAGGATGGGATAAAAATGTAAAAATATGGGAGGGAAAAAATGGACGTACAAAAAACAATTACAAAAGATAATGTTAACAATATGATTGAAATAATAAAAAATTTAGATCTAACCAAACCTTGGAGATTAACATTGAGTGAGTATAAATGGAATAGAAGTGTTGATCAGAATTCTAGATACTGGAAGCTGCTAAGAACTTTAAGTGATTTTATGGGCTATGATGTAGATGAATTAGATACTCTTATGAAATATAAATTTTTATCTGAAGAAACTACTATTGGAAAAGAAAATGTTTTAAAGATTAAAAGTACGTCTCAATTAAACACAAAAGAAATGGCACAATATCAAGATAACATACAGAATTGGGCTATGGATTTTGGTTTTATTTTTAAAGATTTAGATGGCTAAAAAATCTAAAACTAAAGACGAAAAAAATTGGCTTAATAAAATAAGTAATTTTGGTTGTGTGATATGTAGAAAACATTATGGAGTTGATGATCCATTACCAGCAAATTGTCATCACATAAGATCTGGAATGGGAACAGGGCAAAAAAACAGTCATTACATGGTGTTACCTTTATGCCATTTTCATCATCAATCTGGAGGACATGGAAAAGCATTTCATGCAGGGCAAAAAACATGGGAAGAAAAATATGGAACTGAACAAGAACTTTTAGAGTGGGTACTTAATAAAATGGAGGAATAGCTATGATTGAATATGCCTTTGTATTAGTAATAAGCACGAATCCTTTAGTAGATGAGTTTAAATATTATGGAGATTTTGCTTCATGTCAGGAGGCTCACCTCTGGATGTCTTTGCACGTCCCAGAAAAAAAAGCTAGTAAGTGTCTTCATCAGGATTACATATATTTACCAGAAAACACCATAAGAAGAAAAATAGATATGCGAACAGGAACCACCAGATATTTTAACAAACACTACATTAATATATGTCAACTTAGGAGAAACTGCGATGGGTAAAGGAAGTGGTAGAAGACCAAAAGAAGTAACAGACGAAGATTTAGAAGAGGCATGGAATAGAATATTTAACTCTAAACCATCAAAAGATCAATTTAAATTACACCAAGAAAAAGTTGCTTGGCGTGATGAAATGGTAAAAGAAGATCATGAAAGATCATTAAAGGAGAAATCAAGTGGCAATCTCACCGACTCAGAGGACACTTAAACGCATGAGAGAAAGTAACGAGTATTCTTTGGTGCAAGTTGTTGAGAAATGGAATTCTTTTGGGCGCAATGGTGGAGGAATTCGTCAAGACCTCTGGAACTTTGATATTATAGGAATATCTAAAGATGGTGAGTTACATTTTATTCAGGTAACAACAAAAGCAAACATGAAAGCTAGAGAAAATAAAATAGCTGAAAGCGAATACACACCTCACCTTAGAAAAGCTAATCTAACATTATTAGTGGAAGGCTGGGCGAAAGTAAATGGTAGGTGGAAATCTTTTATAACTGATATATCTTAGGAATATTATGGCTGAATCTCTACAAGCACAAGATAGTGGATGGATATTTACTTTTGATGATGGTACAAAAATAAAAAGAAAACAATTGGCAGATCTAATATTAGACAAAATAGATCAAAATCCAAATGGAATTAATTGTGGAAAAGTATCAGAAATTATTAAGATGAATTATGGATCAGTAATGTCAATAATTAGATCTTTAGTAACTGCTGAATTATTAGTATCAGAAAAAAGAAATAGATTTACCTATTATAAAACTCCAGCAAAATGTGAGCTAACAAAATTTTTTGGGCACGATAAAATTACTCAAAATTTTACAATAAAAAGTAAGACATCACATAAAGCTGAAGACTTTAAAAATGTAAGTTATGGAGGCACGAAAGGATATGAAGGATGGTCTAGCACTATGTCAAATACCATCTATGAGGGAGGTGAATGAGTCTCTCAATTTCCAGGATAATGTATTTGTTAGATTCTTGGTCTAAGTGGATGAGATATGATAATCATAAATTAGGCTATCCATCTAAGTCTATCTTAATATCTTCCGGAGGATCTTCACAAAATGCTTTTGAGGAAATGGTAGAAGAGTCAGATAAACGTAATGTTTTAATCATGGATGCAATAATAAATAGTTTATCTACAGAACAAAAAAAAGCTGTTTACTTTAAACACCTTCGAGGAAAAGAGCCATTTGCTTCAGAATTCAAATACCAGGAAGCCCTGGAATCTATTATGAAACTTGCCTCTAAAAGAATTTATGCTTAATTTACATTAAATGGTTGACAACCTATTGATAATTTGAGATACTTCTTGTGTCAGATAAATAAACAACAAGGAGATACACATGAAATACCATATATTACAAATTAGCTTAACAGATGCAGAAGTAGATTTAATCAACGAAAAAGGTCATCATGCTGTTGCAAGACACGCTAGACATCTTAACGTAACTATCAGTGATAAATTTGAAGACCTTTTAATACATGACTATGATCATGTTGCAGATATTGAAGCTGATAGTTTAGATGAGGTTGTAGGTCTTGGTAACGCAGATATTGATCGTTACAACCACCCACAAATCAACATTGTGATAGATAATCCAGAGCAAGGTCTTGCTAGTATTAGCGAAGGTGACATTATCATAAACAGCGAAACTTTAAAATGCTATTACGATACAGGTTACAAATTTATAGCATTAGATGTAAAGCCAGAGGAGTTAGAAGGATTACTTTTTAATACAAAGGAGGTGGCATAAGCCACTTCCTCATAATAATGTCATTCAAAACAATACAGATAGCAATAGAAAATTATGAAGGTGGAGTTGTATATTCACTCGATGATTGGCTAGAGTTGAAAGACGAATATTATGTGTCTTGTTTAGGTTTTTTAAATAAAAATTATAAAGAAGAAAATGAAGATGAGTAAACAAGCAAAGCACCTTGGCTCATGCAATGTAATAACGTATAATTACACCTGTAAGCCAAGTTGCGCCTTCTGACAGCGTAACTTGTTGTTACTCCATAAACAACTCCTTATGTTTAGATCCCTCTTCGGAGGGATTTTTTTTATCTATTAATTTATAAAGGAAAAAATTATGCCAAGTGGAAAAGGTACTTACGGTAAAAAAAGAGGAAGACCTCCAAAGAAAAAAAATAAGAAAAAATAATGAGTGATGGTAAGTTAAAATCTGCAGGAGTTTCTGGGTATAACAAACCTAAACGAACTCCAGGACATAAAACAAAATCACACGTTGTTGTTGCAAAAGTAGGTGACAAAACAAAGACCATTCGGTTCGGTCAACAAGGTGTCTCAACTGCAGGCAAGCCAAAAAAAGGTGAGTCTGAAAAACAAAAGATGAGACGTAAATCATTTAAAGCCAGACATGGTGCAAACATTGCAAAAGGTAAAATGAGTGCAGCATATTGGGCAAACAAGGTAAAATGGTAATGGCAAAAAGACCAGGGTTATACGCAAACATACATAAAAAAAGAAAAAGAATTAAAGCAGGCTCAAACGAAAAAATGAGAAAGCCAGGAACTGCAGGAGCACCTACAGCATCAGCTTTTAAAAAAGCTGCAAAGACTGCAAAAAAACCAAAGAAAAAAACTAAAACTAAAAAGGCTTAAGTACATGGAATGGAAACTATCAATGTGGACAATTTATTTGTACTGGGGATTTAATATAGGCTTTGAATTGTACGAAGATTATATAGCAGTTGATGGTAAAGAGGATCAAAAGATAGAATATTTTTTAATTAATTTAGGATGCATTAGAATCCAAAGAGGTATTTATGCCTCCTGATGAAATGCTTGAAAGACTAGAAGAGTTAAAAAAATGGTTTGAAGCACAACAAGATTGTATTTAAAAGGAAAACATAATGCCAAACTTTGATAGAAAATTAATGGAACAGTTAGCAGCAGGAGGTTTACTTGGTGGAATGATGCAAGGCGCTATGGTTCCAACACAAACAGATCTAGCACGAATAGATGGTATGGGACAACCTTCAGTATCTCCACAAGCTTTCGGAGGTATGGCTCCAACAAACACTGACTTAGAAAGAATTTCATCAGGCGATCCAGACGGTGGATCTATAGGTTATACTCAGGGTGGCGTACCTCCAGGAACTCCTCCAATTGGTGTACCACTTACTCAACAAGAATACGATGCGCTGCAAAGGAATCCAGAAACTCGTGATGATCCACGTTTTCCATCCGGAGATATGGACGGAGCTCAACATACAATAGAGCAACTTATAGATCAGCGAATGAAAAATAATATAAGCACACCTTTACCATCAAACTTTGATATAAATCAAATAGAAAGATTAATAAATAGTAGACCAGCAATGGATTATATAAGTAGCCCTCAAGCAACACAAAGAGATATTGATGCTGTTCGTTCTGCTGCTAGAGTAACTCCTGGTATGGATGGCTTACCACTATCAGATAGCTCCCTTGCAGGGTTAAATGAAGAGGCAAAAAGAACATTATTGAGATTAAGGTCTGGACGTTAGATATAGGTTATGTATAAAATTGTATTCTTGTGTTTACTTTTACAGGGATGTACTTTATTAATACACAATGAATACTACCAAATTGTAGATAGAAGCGTTACTGTTTACGATGCAACTACATTGTTTACAGAGAAAAAATCTAGCAAAGAATTATTAATTGAAACATTAACAAAGGAGTAACGACCTCATATGAGAGTTACAAAACAATGGACAAAAAACAACAATTAAAGTTAGCTCAAGCAAAGGCTAAAGAAGCTAGTGTTGGAAATAATTATTCCAGTAAAAAGAACAGGTTACTGAGAAATACCTTGGACAGAATTGTTACACAAGACGATGCTAAAAGAGCTAGAAATATGATGGAAGCATTAGTGTCAAAAGCTGAAGAGGGAGATACAAGGGCGCTCGATATTGTCTTAGACAGGCTAGAAGGAAAGGTTCAAAGCCAAACAGATATAATCTCTAGTGATGGATCATTAAGTAATAATCTAAAAATAGAATTTGTAGATGCAGAACCAAAAGTTTCCGAGTAAGCTTAAATTTTTATTTGAACCACATCGCTTTAAGGTAGCTTACGGTGGTAGAGGATCAGGTAAGTCTTGGAACTTTGCCAGGGCATTACTTATGATGGGAACTGAAAAACCTATGCGTATACTTTGCGCTAGGGAAGTACAGAGATCTATTAAACAGTCAGTGCATACTTTGTTAAAAGATCAGATACAAGAGCTAGGTATTGGAGACTTCTACGAGGTTATAGAAACTTCTATTAGAGGTATCAATGGAACTGAGTTTAACTTCTCAGGGCTTGCTACAAACACTGTAGAGTCTATTAAATCGTTTGAGGGCGTAGACGTTGTATGGTGTGAAGAGGCACAAAGCATCAGTAAAAGATCCTGGGATATATTAATTCCTACGATCAGGAAGCCAGGCAGCGAGATCTGGGTAACATTTAATCCTTACATGGATACAGATGATACCTATAAAAGATTTGTTATTAACAAGCCTCCTAATGCTCGTATAGAAAAAGTTAACTATCATGATAACCCTTGGTTCCCAAAAGTATTAGAGATAGAACGTGCTAGATGTTTAAACTTCAATAAAGAAGATTATGCAAACATATGGGAAGGTGATACTAAAGCTGCAGCTGATGGAGCTATTTATCACAATGAAATAAGAGTTGCCCAGGAAGAGGGCAGAATAACAAACATACCACCAGATGCACTATTAAAAACTCATATAGTCTTAGATTTAGGATGGAATGATTCTATGGCTATATTACTATGCCAGAGATCACTATCGGAGATCCGAGTGATTGATTACATAGAAGACGATCATAGGACACTAGATAGCTACTCTGATCAGCTAAAGAAGTTAAATCACAATTGGGGAACTATGTATTTACCTCATGATGCCAGGAATAAAGATTTTAAATATGGTACAAGTGCTGAGGAAATAATGCAGCGCTTAGGATGGGATACAGAAATTATTCCTAGATCTGATTTAGAGACAGGCATTAAGCTTGCAAGAATGACATTTAGCAGAGCTTACTTTGATGCTGATAAAAGTAAAAGATTAATTGAATGTTTAAAGAATTACAGAAGAGCTATTAATCAAACAACACAAGAGCCTGGTGCTCCATTGCATGATTCATTTAGTCATGGTGCAGATGCCTGGCGTTATGCTTGTGCTGTTGTTGATAGTATGTCTAACGAGGCTTCCTCTTGGGACAAACCTCTAGAAACTAATAACCAATGGATTGTATAAATGGCGATAGATGAAAATAAATTAAAGGCTTACCTAGAATCTGAAATAGATGACTCTATTGGATACTTGGAAACTGAAACAACTGAAGCACGTCAAGAAGCACTAGAATATTATCTTCGAGAAAAGTATGGTAATGAGCAGCCTGGAAAATCTCAGATAGTTACTTCAGAAGTTGCAGAGGTAGTTGACGGTGCTATGCCTCAAATTATGCGTACATTTACATCTTCTGCTGATGCAGTTGTGTTTGAGCCGACAAAGCCTGGATCAGAAGAACAAGCAGAACAAGCAACATCATATGTAAATCACATATTCTACAAAGATAATAATGGTTTTGAGATTATGCATGATTGGTTTAAAGATGCATTGTTGCAAAAGGTAGGCGTTGTAAAAGCTTACTGGGATGATTCTAAAGATGTAACAACTGAAAAATACTTTGATCTTACTGACGATGAGTTAGCCATGATAGCTAACGATGATGATGTGCAGATTATTGAGCAAAATACAGAAGAAACTACATTTGATGTTGAACCCATTATGAACGAAATGGGCGTACCTGTAGATCAACCTCCAGAAACTACTAGATCTCATAATGTAAAAGTATCAAAGACTGTAGATAAAGGAAAGGTGGTTATAGAAAACGTACCACCAGAAGAGTTCTTAATATCCAAAAGAGCTAGGACTATATCTGACTCAGAGTTTACTGCGCATAGAAAAATGCTAACTAGATCAGAATTAGTAGCAATGGGATATGATGAAGACTTAGTATATTCATTATCAACTGGAGATGCATTAGATTTTTCTCCGGAAAGAATTGCAAGATATACAAGAGGTGAGTTACCTACAGACATGGACTCACTGGAGCCTTCCTTACAGCTCATAGAATACTATGAATGTTATATTAAGACGGATATGGATGGCGATGGCATAGCTGAAATGAGACGTGTTTGTTATGCATCAAACGAAATATTAATGGAAGAGGAATGCGATTACGTTCCATTTCATTCAGTATGTCCAATACCAATACCTCATAAGTTTTATGGTCAATCTTTAGCTGATAGGGCTATGGATCTACAATTAATCAAGTCTACCGTTACTAGACAAATGTTAGATAACTTATATTTAACAAACAACTATAGAGTCGGAGCTGTAGAAGGTCAGGTAAACATGGATGATTTATTGACCAGCACAGCAGGTGGAGTAGTAAGAATTAAAAATCCTGCAGCATTGGTGCCTATGCAAGTTACATCTAATGCTAATCAATCCTACCCTATGTTGGAATACTTAGATCAAGTACAAGCAAAGCGTACAGGCGTTTCTGATACTCAGCAAGGTCTTAATCCAGACATACTGCAAAACGTAACAGCAACTGCTGTAGCTGCAATGACAAGTCAAGCCGGAGGTAAGTTAGAGCTTATAGCTCGTATTTTTGCTGACACCGGTGTTTCATCATTGTTTAAAGGTGTGCTGCATTTAGTATGTAAGTATCAACAAAAAGAAAGAATTATAAAAGTAAACAATGATTACGTTCCTTTTAATCCTAGAGAATGGGATACTGAATACAACATATCAGTAAATGTTGGATTAGGAACTGGTAGTAAGCAAGAGCAATTAGCTACTATGCAAATGATTTTAAGCAAACAAGAAGAAATTATAAAGGGTTATGGATTAGCAAATCCGTTAGTAAACCTAAAACAATACCGAGATACGTTAGCTAAATTTGTTAACATGGCTGGCTTCAAAGATGAGTCACAATTCTTAATGGAAATAACTGATCAGCAAGCGCAACAAATGTCGCAAATGGCACAACAACAAGGTGCATCTAATCCTCAAGTTCAAGCTGCTGAAGCATTAGCCCAGGCTGAAGTACAAAAAGCTCAAATGAAAGCTCAAGCAGATCAACAAAAACTTATGCTGGATCGTGAGCAAATGGAATTAAAAGCTCAAAAAGAAAGATTAGAGTTGCAGCAAAAACAAGTTGAGTTTGAAAAAGAAATGGCATTAAAAGAAATTGAGTTAGCTATAAAAGCAGAATCAGAAGAAAATAAAGGTAGCTTAGGTAAGACTAAAGTAATTATGGATGCCCTAGAAAAAATTAACAATGTTAATCAGAGGGTAATTTAATGACACAATCTGAAGCTATAAAAAATATATTACAAAGTCTTGAGTTCCAGGAAGTTATGAAAGAAATGAAAGATACTCAAATGAATATGATTATGTACTCTAGTGATGATGATCACAAAGAAAGAGAATTTGCATATCAAAGAATAAGGACTATTAACGAAATCATGGCTAATCTTGAATCTATCGCAATGAATGGCGAGATAAAAGATAAAGCATGGAAGATATTATAGGCATTTGCCTACTAATCGGTAACCTCCCGAAGAGGAATAAAAGGTAATAAAAATGAGTGAAGAAACCATGACTCCCACAGAGGGAAGTGGCAATCTAACAGTGAATGAATCAGTAAGTGGATTTGAAAGCTTTTTAGATAGCCAAGAGAACCCTGCAAAGGATAATTCAGAAGGCACATCGGAAGAGGCTGTAGAAGAAGTTGCAGAGGAAGAAGTAACTGAGGAAGTAGAATCTGAAGAGGTAGAACCTGAAGAGGTAGAATCTGAAGAAGAAACTTTTGAGGAAGAATCTGACGAAGAAGAAGTTGAGGGCGAAGAAGAAGAACTTGAAACTTACACCGTAAAAGCATCCGGTGAAGAAAAACAAGTTACCTTTGATGAATTAGTCCAAGGCTATCAACTGGGAGCTGATTACACTAAAAAGACTCAAGAATTAGCAGAGAACCGTAAGCTGTTACAGGCTGAGGCTCAAGCTATTAATGAGGCTAAACAACTGAGAGATCAATATGCTCAAGGGTTACAGCAGATGCAACAGATGGTTATGGATACAGGAACCTCTGAAGAAGATCTGACGTACCTCAAAGAAAACGATCCGTTAGCGTATGCAACAAAAGTTGCAGAAAATACAGAAAAGAAAGAGCAGTTGCAAAAATTGAACGCTGAAAGAGCTCGCATTGCCCAAGAGCAACAAGCAGAGCAACTTCAAATACGTCAAAAACAAATTGCCCTTGAATCACAAAAGCTACAAGAAATAATTCCGGAGTTTTCTGACAAAGCCAAAGGCGAAAAAATTCGTGCTGAACTTCGCAACTATGGCAAATCAGTGGGTTTTCAAGATCAAGAATTAAATCAGATCTACGACTCACGTCAGGTTGATGTGTTACATAAAGCATACTTGTACGACAAGCTACAGAAATCTAAACCAGGCGTTAAGAAGAAAGTAGCCCAAGCACCGAAAATGGTGAAGAGTGGTACTAAGAAAGCTAAGAATAATAACGATGTAACAAGGAGACAAAAGGCACAGCTTAAAGGATCAGGGAAAGTTTCTGATGCTGCTAAGCTATTTGAAAACTTTATTTAAGGAAAAAAAATGGCAACATATAAAACCTATACCTCTATTGGTAATAGAGAAGATTTACAAGATATGATCTATGACATATCTCCGACTGATACACCTTTCATGTCATCTGTTGGCAAAAGCTCTGCAACTGGAGTTTTACATGAATGGCAAACTGACTCATTAGCAGCTGCTACATTAGCAAACGCTGCAGTTGAGGGTGCTGATGCGACTTCTGCAACTTTAGCTCCTACAGTTCGTGTAGGTAACAGAACTCAAATCTCACAAAAAACAATCCAGATCTCTGGTTCAGAAGAAACTGTTGACAAAGCTGGACGTAAGTCTGAAAAAGCTTATCAATTAGCTAAAGCATCATCTGAGCTTAAACGTGATATGGAAAAAATCTTATTGTCTAACCAAGTAGCTGCAGCTGGTACTGGTGGTGGTTCACCTACAGCTAGAAAGCTTGGTGGTCTTCAGGCATGGATTAATACTAACTTCGTAGGCGGTTCTGGAGGTTCAGCAGGGAGTGCAGGAACTACAGCACGAACAAATGGTACCGATGCTGCGTTTACTGAAGCAATGTTAAAAACTGCTGTTAAATCAGCATACACAAATGGTGGTAACCCAACAGTATTAATGGTTCCTCCAACACAAAAGCAAGTAGTATCTAGCTTTGGAGGTATTGCTGCACAGCGTTATGAAGCTCCAAAAAATGCACCTACAACTATTATGGGTGCTGCTGATGTTTATTTATCAGACTTTGGTACTTTATCTGTTGTACCTAACAGATTTATGACTGGAGATACTGCTGATGATGGTGAACAAGCATTTGTACTTGATCCTGAGTTTGCTGGTGTAGCTTTCTTACGTCCTTTCCAAACTAATGAATTAGCTAAAACTGGTGACTCTGAAAAGACTCAGCTTTTAGTTGAATACACATTAGAAGTTAAGAACGAAGCAGCACACGCAATTATTGCTGACTTAGCTGAGTAATAAAGGTAGGATAGCCCTCCCCGGAGGGCATCTCCTTAAAGGATAATATGGCAAACTTTAAATTATTAAGTAAAAACACAGAAATAAAAAAACAATTAATAGCTCATAATACTGATGAGGGAATTGTAATAGCAGATGAGCAAGATGTAACCAATATTATTGAAAAAAATAAAAGAGAATATAACCAATCATCTACGACATGGGGTGATGGCGATGTTTTTTCTAACAAGATAGCTTCACTACCGAATGTAGTTGTTGACCATTTAAATAAATTAAAAATAATGCGTGGCTATCATCCAATAGATAAAAAAAGATTTAGGCAATGGTTAAATCATCCAGACAACAGACATTTTAGAACAAAACAAGGTAAAGTATAATGGCATTCTTTGATAGCTATACAACATTGCAAAGCACTGTAGCTGATTACTTAGCTAGGAGTGATCTAGCCTCAACAATTCCTGAGTTTATTAGACTTGGAGAAGAAAGGCTAAGAAGAGATTTAAGAATAAGACAACAATTAAAAGTAGCGACTACTACAATGACCGATGCAACGGTTGAGGTTCCTTCTGATTTTATTGCTATGAAAGATTTGCATATACAAGGTAACCCAGTAAAACCAATACAATTTTTATCTGCAAGTAATTTTTTTAGGAATGCACTTACATCAAATGTAGGCGTTCCTCAATACTACACGTTATTAGGATCAGAGTTTCAATTTGCTCCTGCTCCTGATTCAAGCTATACACTTCAAATGGTCTACTATCGCAAGCCAGATCTTTTAAGTGACACTAATCCTTCTAACTTATGGTTAGCTAATACACCTGATCTTTTGCTATATGCAAGCCTTGGTGAAGCAGAGCCATATCTTATGAATGATGCAAGATTGCAAGTATGGGCTTCAATGTATGATCGTGGAGTCAATTCGTTAACACAAAGTGATGATGATTCTGAGTATCCTGCTCAACCTTTATCTATCACAAATTCTATGAGGTAATTTATTATGGCTGAAATGTCAAACTATTTGGAAAACGCACTACTCAACGGAACATTGAATGCTACGACATACACTGCTCCTTCTGCTGTTTATGTTGCATTATTTACATCCGATCCTACTGATGCAGGCTCAGGCACTGAAGTTTCTGGTGGCTCATATGCTAGAACTGCTGTTTCTTTTGCTACTGCTTCCGGTGTTGGTGGAAGTGTATTAAATGATGCTGTTGTTGAATTTCCTGCTTGTACTGCAAGCTGGGGTACAGTTGGCTGGATTGGTATTTATGATGCAAATTCTACAGGCAACCTTTTATATCATACAGCTCTTACAGCTGCCAAAACAATTGATACAGGTGATATTTTTAAGATTGCTGTTGGTAATCTATCTGTAACATTAGCATAGAGGATAAATCATGGCGCTTATTGTCAAAGATCGAATTAAAGAGACAACCGTTACCACCGGCACTTCTGATATTAATTTAGCTGGTGCTGCAGTTGGGTTTCAGTCTTTTGCAGCTATTGGTGATGGTAACACTACTTATTATGCTATTAAAAGTGGCAATAATTGGGAAGTAGGTCTAGGCACTTATACAGCATCAGGTACAGTATTAGCACGAACCACCGTCCTTGAATCTAGCGCAGGTGGAACCACTAAAATTACTTTAGCTGGAACGAGTGACGTATTCTGTACTTACCCTGCTGAAAAGTCAGTAATATTAGATGGCTCTGATAATATTAGTGGAAGCAATGTTGTTGTAACAAGTAATATTACAAATGATGCAATTACAACTGACAAATTAAACTTAGTATCTACTAGCTCTGTTCCTAGTTTAGAAGCAAAAGGTGATGGCAGCTCACAAGATGGTTACATACAATTAAATTGTTTTGCTAACTCTCATGGTATTAAACTTAAAAGTCCACCACATAGTGCAGGAGCAACATACACATTAACTTTTCCTAACACAGATGGTAATGCAGATGAGTTTTTACAAACAGATGGATCTGGCGTATTAACATGGGCAGGAGCCGGTGCATCAGCAGGTGGCGCTATTTATGAAAATGCTAATGCTATTGCAGCTAACTTTACATTTGCTACTAATAAAAATGGTATGTCTGTAAGTCCTATAACAATTAACTCAGGAGTAACAGTTACTGTTCCTTCTGGTCAACGATGGGTGGTATTATAATATGGCAACACTAATAAATGCAGATACAAGTAACGGATTAAAGCTAACCTCAGATACTTCTGGAATTATACAACTACAATCTGGTGGCACAACAAAAGCAACAGTAAACAGTTCAGGATTAACTTCCCCCGGTCATGTGTTACAAGTTGTACAAGTTCAA
>WLWH01001553.1_pt1 | contig 14738 bp, 31 predicted proteins | sample 6712741 | NCBI WGS metagenome assembly WLWH01 (sample SAMN12718694, study PRJNA515312) | sponge metagenome | isolation source: marine sponge | host: Mycale hentscheli | place: New Zealand: South Island, Marlborough, Capsize Point | collected 2003-05-01 | reverse complement strand
AGAAAAAGTTTGCATATACTAAAGCAGGTAAAAAAGCTGCTAAAAAATATGCTAAGAAAAAAAACAAAAAAGGTAAAAAATAATGCCTTTTAGTAAATACTCAAAGAAACAAAAGAAACTTGCAAGAATAGCACCACCTAGAGATAAAATAACTGGTGCTGACTTTGCTAAGTTAAAGAAGAAAAAAAAGAAAGGTAAAAAATAATGGCAATTAAAAAAGGTTATCACAGAACTAAGTCAGGCAAGATTGCAAAGAAAGGTCTTTGGTATAATGTTAATCAAAGAAAGAAAAAAGGTACTAGCAGATCAAAAGCCAAAAGTACAATAAGTGCCAAAGCATACAGAAATTCTTAGGCGTAGTTCTCTTATAGAACTGGGGTGATGGTGGGCAAAAAGAAAACTTGGAATAAATCTAAATTAAATATGAAATGTGGTGAATGCCATATTTGTAAGAAAGAACACTATTCTGAGATAGGTGGTTGGATTATAAATGCTGAAAAGAAATTATTTTGCGAAACTCATACAGAGGGTAAAGAGAGTTGCTTTGATGAGTATATAAAAAGAAAAACTATTCCTTTTAATGATTGGTAAATACTAGGTAGCAATCAGGGGAATACTGCATACAGCATTGATTGCCACCAAGCATTAACCTTGCCAAAACTTCTTAGCGTCTTCTAAATAATCAGGATCTAAATCATTTTTCCAAAAGAAATGACTAAAATCAGGTTGAATATAATCCTTAATTACTTTAGGATTGTCTGAAATTTTCAAAAGATTTTGTCTAACTTTACACTTCTGTTTAAAAGACTCTAACCTAGACATCATACTTTCAGGTTGTAAAGTTTCGCAGTTGTCCTTATGAAAAACTTTGAAAGTATCTTCATTAATATAACAAACATAAATAGGTAAGCCAGTAGCATAATAATAAAAATCTACTTGAGTCTGATTGGTTTCCGGTAAAGTTTCAGGTAGCTTAGTTGTTAGCCAAGACCTTGTTCCATCTTTCTTTGGTCTTCCTCTTCTTGGAAACTTACATTTATCCTCAATAATCATTTTACCTTTTAAGTCTGCATAACCATGAACAGGTATATTAATACCCTCAAAGATTTTAAAGCATTCTATTTCAGGTTTGCATTCATCATATCCTGGAATACTTTGATGTGCTGCATGACCATTAGCAATCATCTTCTCAACTATAGTAGAAAAGTGATTAAAAGCATCAATCTCTTTAGGATCAGGTATTAAAGTATTTAGTTTATTATTAACCGGTGTAAACATTATATTCTTTTTTAAAAGTTTCATAATCTCTACCTAAGCTCTCAACCATTTTCATAGTTCTATACTCTTTTGGAAAATTTGTGGCTTTCTCATATTTTTGAACTTGTTGAAAGGTTACATTAATAGATTGAGCTACTTGGCTTTGACTTTTGTTTGCTCTTCTTCTTGCATCTCTTAATGCTTTACCTAGTCTTTGATAGAATTGTTTTTCGCTTTCGTTAAATTGTTCCTTTTCCATGTTTCCTTTCATTAAAGACAAAGATACCCTAACCCTAAAACACAACTTTTAACTGTAAACTAGAACTATGTGCTTATTCTAGTTTGTTTCTGTTTTAACTCCATGATCTTCTCAGCAACTTGAGGAAGTCTAGCTTTGTTTTTTAAATATAAAACTTTATATTTATACATTCTTTTCACTAGCTTCTCCTCCCTTGCTTGTAGATCCTTGAGTTGTTTTGGTTCTACTGTCATTTTTTATATCGCTTGTCGGTTTTATTTTCGCACTAAGGAAACGCTGACTTGCGATATTTACTTTTGCGTCATCTTTAGGCGATTTCTGATTGTGTGCTTTTTGTGTAGCTTCTTCTATTGTAGCACCATCAAAAATTTCTTTAAATTCAACATTCATTTCTATTAAACTTGTTTTTTCAACTTTAATCATAATAGTTTTCTTGAAGTTTTCTTTTATTAATATTGTATTTATTGATTAGTTTTATAGCTAAATCGTACTTACCTTTTTCTCTACACTTCTTTAAGATTGATAATATTTTAAAAGTCTTATTAGTCGTTGAGTTCAATGTTCCTCCTGTAACCATTTAGCTTTTTAAGTTCGTTTCTTTTTACTAATCTATCTACCAATACTGTTATAGAATTTTTAGATCTATAATTTAAACCATCCGTCATTTCTTGAAATGTTGGATAGTATTTGTTCTTTTTGACATATTTTCTAATAAAATTCAATAGTTTTAACATTACTGGTGTCATGGGTACTTTATTTGTCATTTTCCATTTCCTTTATTTTTAATCTTCTATTTAATTCGTTATAACCATTAACATCATCGTAAGTATCTTTTTTATATGTTGGGTTACTAATTGTTCTCCAAATCTTAACAAACTGCATAAAGCAACCAAAAATATTGTTAGGAACTCTTACTTTATATCCATTATGTGCAGCTAAAATACCCTCCAGAATACCTTTCATAGCAAAAGAAGTGTTATCAAAACTTCCATACTGAGCTTGTTTATCGTTTAATAATTTTTCTAATTCTTTAGTTAATTTATTTAAGTGTGTAATTTTATCTGACATTGTTTCCTTTTTTATCTTTGCAGTAATAAAGAAAAACTCTATTACCTTTATAAGTTATTGTGCTTTTTTCTGTACTCAATACGGCTACTTGTTTTATTGCTTCATTACAAAATACCTTTGGAGCAGTAACTGATAGTGTTGCTTCAGCTACTGATCCATTAACAAGGTGCATTATGATGACTATTACATTCATTAGAATGATAATTTTTCTTCCTTATTAGGTGCTTTAACACCAGGTTCATTGGCATAACCTGAAATATTTGGTTTATCAGATTTATCATTTAACCAACCTACAAGAGCTTTCTTACCACCAATTTCTACATCAGTTATATCTCCTGTAAATTTGCCTTCATCACCTTTAAACAAAACTCCTACTTGTTTAAACAATCTAACAAACTTAGTATTGCCATCTTTTGAAGTTCCCTTACTAGCTAAAATAGTTCCTTTAACTCCATTAGCTAACTTTATATTACCTGAAAAATCTATTTTAACAGACATTTCATGGTTGGGATCATATTGAAAGAGTATAAAATCTTTCTCTTTACCAGTTTTTTGCATTTTGTCCTCCGTTGGTTTTTATGCTTTGCTGTTTACTTTTAAATGACTCCTTGATTGTGTCATTTTCCTTTTCCCAATCTGAATAAAGTTTATTCAACTTTGTTTCTGTCGTTTGTTGATTGATTTTATCTTTGATTGAAACTTGTGATTTGCTTTGACCTTGACTTAATAAAGCAACTGTTAATTCATCTGCACTTGCATATTCTGAACCATGTAATCCGAATGCAGCTAAACATCTTCCTAAAGCTGAACTAGCACAATTCTCAACTGCACTTGTTTTATTTATAAAAGATGCGTTTCTAAATTCTTCTGCATGACCGGAAGCATAAGGTTGATCAGCTATATATAAAGTTGTTTTTATAATAACTCTTTCTGTATCATGGAATAATAATGCTTCATCTATCTTAGACTCAGGAAAGTATTTTTTTAAATGCCTGTGTCTTTCAGCAACTGTAGAATACGCTTTACCTTTAATACTTACTGTAGGTACAATTTTTAAATTCTTGATACATTCAGCATATCTTTCTTTAAAAGAACCTTTTGAAGTTTCTTCTCTAGTTGATGGTTTCGTCTTTGTCTTGGGTGTTGTTTGGTTCATTGGTTTCCTTTTCTTTTATTATTTTCTCTAATTCAATAACTCTATTCTTTAATTTCTTTTCACTAAATTTAAGATTATTGATTTCTAAGTGTAACTTACCATTCATCATTTGATGAGTTTGGTTTATTCTTCTAGCTTCATCTAAATCTCTTTTTAAATGCTCTAGTTCCATTTTCATTGGGTTATATCCTAGATCCGCCATTACTTACCTTTCTTACAGTTTTCTTTACTTATATTGTCGCCATTGTTTTCTACAATCCAAACATAGCTCCATTCTTGATGACCTGGAGTACATTTTTTGCCAATCTTAACTGAGTGGCTGCAACCTACTAAAATTAAAAACATTATACCTATAAATATTGATTTCACTTTTTGCCTTTCATTACTTCTTTTACTGTTAATTTATGAACAATCATATCTTGGATAGCTTGTCCTACAAGTCCACCAAAAATCATCTTCATATTAGGGGGGAGTTTTTTTCTCTGTTCTGCGTTAAGAACACAATAGTCGTAAAACCATTGATCAACTGGCTTATTAATTTGAGAGGGAGATAAGTGCGTTGCAGAGAAGCAACCCCCCTCTTCTATCCCTTTCCATTCTTTTCCGATTTTCATCAGCATTGATTTGTTTTATTAAAATATACAAACTATGTCAATACCCTATACAAATAATTTGCAATTATTATATAAACAATTATAAACAAATTAATAATGCTTAAATTATTAGATTTATTTAGTGGTATTGGTGGTTTTTCACTAGGCATGGAAGCTACAAAAAGAATCAAAACCATTGGATTTGTAGAAAAGGATAAATTCTGTCAAAAAGTATTAAATAAAAATTTTAAAAATATACCCATAGAGGAGGATATAAGAAATGTTAAAGGACAAAGATACACAGCCGACATTGTTTCAGGAGGATTTCCCTGCCAACCATTCTCAGTTGCAGGAAAGCGAAGAGGAACAGATGATGATCGTTACCTCTGGGATGAAACTCTTAGAGTTGTTGCCGAAACAAAACCAAAATGGTTTGTTGGAGAAAATGTTGAAGGGATTGTTAACATCTCCAATGGTGAAGTCTTGCAACAGATACAAAAAGATTTGGAAAAAGAAGGTTTCCAAGTCCAATGTCTTATTATTCCAGCTTCAGGCATCGGTGCTTGGCATCAAAGAAAGAGAGTCTGGATTATCGGATGTAATTTATCAAACTCCAACAACTCAGGATTCAAGAATAGGAATAAACAATATAGGGGGAAACAAACACAGAGTGAAAAGGGGATCAATAGCTCTAGCAGATCAAATATTATTTCCAACTCCAAGAAGTTGCGAAATGGAGGGAGGAGTAGTGAAGAATGTAGAAATCAACAATGGGAGTTTCAGCCGAAAAAACAAAAAAGGAGTGAGGTTTGGAGTGAAGTTGAAAGATGCAGTTCACAAAATCTATGGCACACCAAAAGCTCAAGACTCAAGAGCAGCATTAACAGACAGGGGAAAAAGCAATTTAGGGGAACAAATTCACCAGGAGTACAATGCAAAAAAACTTGGTGGGAGATTGAATCCAAACTTTGTGGAGTTCCTAATGGGATATCCTATGAATTGGACAAAGGTAGATCCAACAGAATAAAAGCATTAGGTAATAGTATTGTACCACAAATAGCTTATGAAATAGGGAAAGCAATAGTAGATGCAGAAGATTCATCAGATTAAATATAAAAATAAAAAGATTAAAGTTTATTGGTGTAAATTAGATGATTGTTTTGCTGTCTATGATCCAAATCACTTAACACTCCACATTAGAAACGATCTAAACAAGAAAATTTTAGCTAAAACTATATTCCATGAGCTTTGGCACATTATAGCCGTAACTAATAAGAAAGAAATTATTAAGATAGGGGAAGAAAAAACAGCCATACTTGCCGAAGAGTTTTATACTTTATTTAAGCAAAACCCTAGACTTAGAAAATTTTTAAATGATTTATATTGATGATTTACAGTTGGAAAAGGGAAATGGGAGAGAAAGTTAAAGAGTGCAGCCAATGTTGTATGCCTGGATTATTAGAACTAGGTAATAAAAGACTTTGTGCTGATTGTTATTCAATAAAAATATGGAATTGTAAATTAGATCATGTTCCAAAAAAAATGGCTAAAAAACAATTACAAGAAGATGAAGAATATGCAGGTGGAAAAGCGTATTATGAAATGTTAAAAATGTTTAGAGAAAACAAAGATGAATAAAATAAAATTAGAACCTTTTGAAATACAAATGGCAGCAGATGTTGCCACAAGAAGATTTATAGAAAACCTTAAAATGGGTAAGAGCTTCTCTTATGGCTATAAGGGATCAGATGAAAAGACTTTATCATTAGGAATTATGGGTGCTTGTGCAGAGTTGGCTTTTGCTAAATCACAAAATCAATATTTTAACGGATCTTATTCTGATAAATATTCAAGATATACTGACACCGATATGCAAAAAGGCATTGAAATAAGATCACAGAAAAGAAAACCTAATAACTTTCTCTTGATAAGACCTAACGAAAAGAAAGCTAAATATGTTCTTGTTATTGATGAGGGTAATTTTGAGTTTAGTTTAATAGGTTGGTATCCATTTACTATGGAAGAACCGGACAGACTCACTAATTTTGGCTATCCGAATAGACCCCCTGCCTATAGAGTGGATATAAAAGAACTTAGACCTATAGCTGATTTAAAATGTTAATTACTTATTTAAGTAAATAACTAAAGAAATCACTTCTAAAACTATTAATGCTTCAATCATATTTATTACCTTAATTTCTAAAATTTCCTTTCCTTCTTTGTATAGCTATTTGCATTCTGCCTATGGCTATACTTTTTGCTGTTTCAATAAATGTTTTAATATTTGGGTCGTTACAATAGTCGCCATAGCTTATCTTCTCTTTAATTTCATTTGGCAAACTATCATACTCTGCTCTTAATGTTGTTGTTAGTTTCATATAGCTAAAATAACATAAGTTAAGTAACCCAAGACACAAACAATAAGCATTATGTCAAATAGTATATCTTCGTTCATTTAATACTCCCTTATTATTTTAGCGTTATATAATTCAGCATTTTCCTTTGCTTCTTTCTCTGCTTTCTTCTTTGAAACATCAAAAGCTCTCCCAAAGCTAACACCCTCTTTACCTTTCCAACTAATTAAACTAACGCTATAAGTCTTTTTACCTTGTTTATATATTTTTACTTCATACATATTATTTTTCCTCCCCTAGTATAACCCAAGCCCAAAAGCCAAAGATTATTATTAATGGAATTGTTTCAATTATTGAATGTAATAACATTATTCCCCCTTTTCATAATTGTATTTAACTTTTAATTGTCTTTGATTACCTCTTTTGAATTCAAATTTCCAAGTATTATCATTAACAATTATTTCATGTGCTTTTTGTCTTAGTTTTTCGCTTTGCTGAAACAATTCTAATATTTGTTTGTTTTTTGCGATTGATGAATGCACTAAATTAGATCCATTGAACCAATCTGCAACCATTTGAGCATCATATTGACTTATTTTATTTTTACTCATTATTCCCCTTTCAAGTTGTTTTTAATTAAACAAGTATTATATGCTTTTGAACCTACAGCAGCTAAATAGCTTTTAGCTTTGTCTTCATTTTCTTTTAGTTTTTCTGACTGTTCTGGTGTTGGGTTTGTAACAAATTCAACCTTTACACCTTTCCAAGCATGATTTTTTGCTTTTAAAAAACAAATGGCTTTTTGTGATAACTTCGGAAGTTGTTCAACATCTACATTTCTAGTAAATTCAACTATTTCTTTATCATTTGAATAACCAGTCAAACCAGTCCAAGAAATGAAGTTTTTACCATCTTTAATATTAGAAGTTAAAACCCCAACTTCAGAATATGTTGAAAACTTAGGTTTACACCATTCATTAGTTTTAGGATTTTTAGTAGATGAAACTAATCTAGTACCTTTTTTATTAGTTTCTAACCAATACTTTTTATTGGTCTTTTTAAATCCCCAAGGATAGTTTTCAACTTCTATTGAATTTTCAAAACTGTCCTTGTTATATATATATTTAGTCATTGTCTCCCTTTGGTTGTTGTTTATTAATAATGATTGAAGCAATAATATAACCACCTATAATTTGTGTTGCTGTAATTAAACTGCCTACAAATAATATATGTAATAATGCTTCAAACATACTTATCTTGTACACTACTTGTATTGTATTGCAAGAAATATTATTATTTTTATTAAGGTAATGTTCTGCTTTTGTTCCAGGTAAATTGGGGGTTGTGATTACCCAAAATTTGCCATATAGGTCTATCAGGGATATGACAAAAAGGGGTTTTACAATAGTACCTAATCAAATCATTTGGGATGATGATTTATGTAATGATAGCAAGCAGCTATTTACTTACATTAGGTCATTATCTGAAAAATATAGAACTTTAAGAAATAGCACCTTAACAGCTAAATTAAACATTTCAGTAAATACTCTTCAAAAATGCAAAAAAGAACTTGTTAAAAATGGTTATTTAGTTGTCCACAGAAGAACATCAGCAAACCTATATGAATTAAAAATCCCTAAAAAAAGTGTCTTACCCCTGTCAAATGGTGGGTATGTGACTAACCAAAATTTGGGTAGTATTAAGAAGAAAAGACTAACTAATATAATAACTAATAAGGGGTTTAAAAGGTTAAAGAAATTTGATGAATAAGTTAACTTCAACTCCCCCCTTGCCTTACACTTATAAAGGTAAACCATTACAAAAAACTAGGTCAAACAATTACACAAAAGAAGAAAAGATTGAATTGATACAGCAGTTATGGAATGATTATTATGGGGGAATGATTAAGCCACAAGTTCTAACTAACATTGTATTAGACAACTTATATCCCTCATATACTGCTCAGCTTATTTTAAATGATATGATGCAGAAAGGGATATTGAAAAAAAATCCATTCACATTTACAGACAAACCTATTTTCAAGAAAAAGGGTCTTTTTGATTGGTAAACTACATATAGTGTGATATAGGAAATTATGCACTATAAACCCTTTATAGGCATTTAAAATGTAGCTACAAGCTGTGGAGCGTTCTTATTCCCTTTCTAACGCTCCCAGCACTATCTATGACAGTTTAAAGGGTACTTTTGAAAGGATTTGATATGGCTGGAAGACCTAGAAAACTTACAAAGAAATTAACGGATCTCATTATTGACTATTTAAGTGATGGCTTAACTATTAGACAAGTATTTGAAAAACCTGAAATAGATTACACTTGGACTTCATTTAGAAAAGAATTAGTTGCAGACTCAGACTTGATGGATCGTTATCAGAAAGCAAAAGAATTAGCGATTGATTTGGAGCTCTCAAACTTGAAAGATAAAAGATTAGAACTAGAAGCAAAGATAGAGTCAGGCGACATAGACGGCAAAGCCGGACAGAATTTAGTAAACCTTTACAAGATTATAGTGGCATCAAGTCAATGGTCTGCTAGTAAATTGTCATCAAAACGATACGGAAAAGCTGCAGAACTGACAATAAAAGGCGATAAAGAACAACCTTTGTCTATTTCTTGGATGAAAGAATAAGCTAGAAGTATTGATTTTACTAGAGGTGTTGCATTTCTTGCACAGATAAAACACAATAATTATATGTGATTAGATAATAAATGAGAACAAAAGGTGAAACCGGCGTTAATCATTAGTTATCGGAAGATTACTATTGAGAACCTCTTTATTATCACTACAAAAGTGTAGGTTGTAATTACTAGATATAGGTTAATAAATACAACATATGGGGGGTTTTATATTGGCATACCCCATTTTTGACTTTTGTCGTTAGATAAATATTGATACAAGGTATAAACAAACAAAATGGATAATCTCTTATTAAAAACAATGATCTTAATTATGAAAGATCCCAATTCAGGAAAGCCAATAGTTATTTCTAGTTTTCATGGCTTTGAAAGCGAAGAAGAAGCTCAAGACTTTTCTAACTATTTAAAAGAGATGACCATAGACGAAATGCTTTATGAGGATAATCCAAAACAAACTCTTCACTAGGGGGGTTTTGTTTTAAAATGAAACAAATCGTCATTCCTTACAGACCAAGAGAAATCCAAAAATTTTTGCACAAAAAATGCGATGTGAACCGGTTCAATGTAATCATTGTTCACCGAAGAGGTGGCAAAACTGTCTTCGCCATTAATCACTTAATTAAAGCTGCACTTACTAATAAAAAACCTTATCCCAGATACGCCTTTCTTTCGCCATACCGACTACAAGGAAAATCTACAGCTTGGGATTATATGAAACAATTTTCTGCTGCCATACCAGGAACTAAATTTAACGAATCAGAACTGAGGGTAGATTTCTCTGTTAATAATTCCAGAATACAAATCATAGGTGCTGAGAATAGTTCGGCAATAAGAGGTCAATACTTTGATGGAGTGATAGTGGATGAAACCCAAAATATAGCTCCTGATATGTTTGATACTATTTTAAGACCTTGTCTGTCAGATAGAAAAGGGTTCGCCATTTTTATAGGTACGCCAATGGGTCGTAATTGGTTTTTTGATTTACATCAAAGAGCTAAAGAAACAAAAGATTGGTTTACTTGTCAGTTTAAAGCTAGTGAAACCAAGATCATACCCCAAGAAGAATTAGATGCTGCCAAAGCCACAATGTCTGTTGATGCTTATGAACAAGAGTTTGAATGCTCATTTCAAGCTGGAGTGTCCGGCAGTTATTATGGCAGTATTATGGAGGATTTAGAGAAGAAAGATAAGATCAGAGATTTTGAAATAGACCTTAGTTTAGAAGTAGAAACTTGGTGGGATCTAGGAATGAATGATAGCACAGTAATTACTTTCGCACAGAGAAGAGATAATGAGATTAGAATTATAGATTGTTATGAGAACTCAAGTGAGGGATTAGAGCATTATGCCAATGTGCTAGATGAGAAACCTTATACTTATTCAAAACATATCGCACCCCATGATATTAGGGTTAGAGAGATTGGCACTAATAAATCTAGGTGGGAAACAGCAAAAGAGCTAGGCATAGAATTTGAAGTTGCTCCTAAGTTGAGTATTGAAGACGGCATAGAACAATCAAGACAATTGCTTCCAAAATGTTATTTCCATAAAAGTAATTGCAAAATGCTTGTAGAAGCGTTAAAAAGCTATTGTAAGCGTTGGGATAGCAAAAATAACTGCTTTAGAAATAGACCAGTTCATAATTGGGCATCTCACTTTTGCGATAGCTTTAGATACGGAGCTGTAGTAGAACCTATAGAACGAAGCGATTGGAAAAAACCAATTCAAATAAATACGAATTACATAGTTTAATATGGCAAAGAAAAAAATCATTGAAATCTCAGATCCAAAACTTAGAAGTATTCTAGGCGGACAGATTGCAAATGCTTTAGGTTATTTAGGTGGAGAGTTATCAGACTCAAGAAGAAAATCTTTAGAATATTATTTAGGCGATAAACTTGGTACAGAGATTGACGGCAGATCACAAGTGGTGTCAACAGATGTAGCCGATACTATTGAATCCATATTGCCAAACCTACTGAGAGTTTTTACAGCGTCTGACAAAGTAGTAAGATGCGAACCAGTAACAGGCGAAGATGTTGCTCTTGCAGATCAAGCCACAGCTTATCTTAATCATGTTTTCTACAAACAAAATTCAGGCTTTCAATTATTATATAATTTTTTTAAAGATGCCTTAATTGAAAAAAATGGTTTCTTAAAAGTTTATTTTGATGAGCAAGAAAGAGTAGAACATGAAACTTATAAAAATTTAACTTTAGCTGAAAAAGAAGCTCTATTAGATACTAAAGATGAAATAGAAGTTGTAGAAGAAGAAGAGATTGAAGATACAGTAGCAGCCGAACAAATTGAAATGGCTAAAGAACAAGCTGAAGATCAAGGATTAGATATTTCAGAAATTAATTTTCCTGACCCTGTTTTATATAATTGTAAAATTAAAAGAATATCCAAAACAGGAAAAGTAAAAATTGAATCCATACCCCCTGAAGAATTTTTAATTAATCGTATGGCAAAAACGATTGATGAAGCTGACTTTGTTTCTCATAAAGTTTTAATGACAAGATCACAAATTGTTGAAATGGGATTTCCTCAAGATGAAGTAGATAGACTACCAGCGTCAAGCATAGATATTTATAATGATGAAAAGATTGTAAGAACAAAAAATATTGATGACTATCAAATGAATACGCCAACAGATAAGTCAACAGAAAAAGTTTTAATTTATGAATCTTATATTAAATATGATTACGATGGTGATGGTATAGCAGAGTTAAGAAAAATTATATCAGCAGGTGATGATGGTTATGCTGTGTTGTCTAATGAACCTTGTGATAATATTCCATTTGTTTCTATTACACCTATTCCAATGCCACATAGATTTTATGGCAGATCCATTTCTGAATTAGTTGAAGATATTCAATTAATGAAATCTACAGTAATGCGTCAGTTATTAGATAATATGTATTTAACAAATAATAACAGAGTGGCGATCATGGATGGTATGGTTAATATGGATGATCTATTAACAACAAGACCAGGTGGTGTGGTCAGAACAAAACAACCACCAAGTCAAGTCATGCAACCTTTACAAGCTCAACCGATTTCACAACAAGCGTTTCCATTATTATCTTATTTAGATTCTGTTAGAGAAGTAAGAAGTGGAGTTTCAAAACAAGCACAAGGTTTAGATCCTAATACATTAAATGCAAAAACAGCAACTGGTGTAAATGCTTTAATGACACAAACACAAATGCGATCAGAGTTAATAGCAAGAATATTTGCAGAAACAGGTGTTAAAGATTTATTTAATAAAGTTTTTGAACTTATGGTTAAGTATCAAGACAAAGAACAAATTATAAAACTAAATAATAAATATATTCCAGTTAAACCTACAGAATGGAAAGATAAATTTAATATTACTGTAAGTGTTGGTTTAGGAACAGGTACAAAAGAACAACAACAAGTTATGTTAAATGGTATTTTAGAAAGACAACTACAAGCATTCCAACTACAAGGAGGTAGAGAACTACCAATGGTTAATCTAAAAAACATTTATAATACTTTATCTAAGATTGTGGAGAATACAGGTCTTAAAAATGTTGATGCGTACTTTGTAAATCCTGATATGGGTAAACAAATGATGACACCACCACCTCCTCCACCATTAACACCTATTGAAAAAATAGAATTTACAAGAATACAAAGTGAAGAGAAGAGAAAAGTTGCTGAATTAGAATTAAAATACAAAGAATTACAACAACAAAACCAAGAAATGTTGTTAGATTTTGAAACAAAGATTAAAGATATAAGTTTAAAATACAATACTCAGCTAGATACAGCAAAAATTAAAGCTGATGCTGATTTAGATAAGGTCATGTTAGCTGCAGGAAGTAAATCTCTTGAACAAGCGAATAAATCTGCTAATATGCTCAACCAACAGATACAAGGATTGAATGGAAACCAAAGATCAAACGCAGAGAACGCTGGAAATAGGCAGATCCAGCCAAGCGAAACAGATTTTACAGAGTGATCTTTTTAAAGAGTCAATAAATACTCTTAAAAAAATTTACTCTGAAGCACTTTTAGAAAAAACAGGTGCTAAAGAAAGCGATACCAGAGAAAAACTTTGGATTGCTTATAATGTTGTAGGTAAAGTTGAGCAACATTTACAAAGTATTCTTGAGACAGGAAAATTAGCTGAAAAGCAATTAGAAATTTTCCGAAAACAACAACAAGAAAAAAAATTCTAGCGTAAGTTAGAATAAGCCAAGTCAAATAAGACAGCTTAACCACAGGAGGACTTAATGTCTGACAAAAACCCATTACTGAACAGTAGTTCAGTACAAGGTGCAGCAAGTTCGATTGAGGGATTAATAGACCCTAAAACGGCAACTATCAAACCTCAAGAGAAGGCAGCACCAGTTGAACAGAATGAATCAGAAGAAGCACAAGCAACTGAAGATAATCAAGAAGTTCAACAACAACCTAAAGAAAATCTTGAAAATAAAATTCAAGAAACTTTAGATGAAGAAGAAGCATCAGAAGACAATGCTGAGAGACAACAAACAACTGATTACCACCAAATAAAAGTTAATGGTGAAGTAATAGAAGTTGACCTTGAAGAATTAAAAGCAGGTTATCAGAAGGATGCAGACTATAGACGGAAAACAGAAGAAGTAGCTTTAGAGAAAAGAGAGTTATTAACTGAAAAAGACCGCCTAGCTAAGCAATATTCAACTAAGCTGGATGATTTAAATTCGCTTGTGTTGACTTTGAACGCTGAAGTAAACAACGATATAAATGCCAAAGAACTTGATAGACTTTGGGATGAAGATCCAACTGAAGCTGCGAAGATTGATCGTAAAATCAGAAGAAGGAGAGAAACACTTTCTCAAGCTCAGAAGAAATTAAAAGATCATCAACAATCACAGTTTCAGGAAGTTCTAAAAGAGGAGCAAAAAAAGGTAGCTATAAAGTTCCCTGAATTGCAAGATCCTGTAAAAGGAAACTCTCTAAGAACAGGCATGGTGAATTATTTATTGAAAAAAGGATTTTCTGAAAAAGATGTGTCCTCAGTTTATGATTCAAGAATGTTTGATGTGATCGTAGATGGAATGAAATATCAAGATAACAAAAAGTTGAAACCAACTTTAGTTAACAAGAAAGTCAAACCATCAAGAGTTGTTAGATCAGGTGTCAAAACAACAAAAGCAGATGAGAATAGCCAGAATAGGTTGAATAGAATCAAAACGCTGAAGAAGTCAGGAAGTCCAAAAGATGCAACTGATTTGTTGATGCGTTATTTATAAACTAATAACCTAACGGAGAAATACAATGGCTGTATATCAAACATACCAAACAGTCGGAATAAGAGAAGACCTAGCGGACATTATTTATTCAATAAGTCCAACAGAAACTCCTTTTATGTCTGGCGTAGCT
>WLWH01001552.1_pt1 | contig 14739 bp, 16 predicted proteins | sample 6712741 | NCBI WGS metagenome assembly WLWH01 (sample SAMN12718694, study PRJNA515312) | sponge metagenome | isolation source: marine sponge | host: Mycale hentscheli | place: New Zealand: South Island, Marlborough, Capsize Point | collected 2003-05-01 | reverse complement strand
TACATAATGATGTCTATAATGAATTAACTTAGTTATGACAAACGCAAACGGATACAAATTAGAATATCGCGAAGGTACTAAATGGAATGAAAAAAGTAAAGCTTGGTATCTTGAATGTAGAGGTTGCGGTGAAATGACTCGAGTTGGAGGTAAGGAAGTTGAATCTGTTCTTTGTCACAAATGTGTAGCAAAGAGCCTAAATGAATTTGAAGATGATAACAATCAAACTGGAGATAGCGAGTAACGGTGTAATAAAAACGGTTGCTGATAATAATTACAATGGTGCTGGATCTAAACACGAATCAAAGACTGTATATAGCACAGATGTTGATCCTGGTTTTGAACAAAGAATTAAATTTATTTATGAAATCTGTGATGATCTCGGTATTAACTTAGGTAATAAATACGACGAAGAAACGCTTGATTTTGAGATTAATTGGGGTAGAAAATATGAACCTTCGTTAGATCAAGTAAAAAAGCTCGTTAAAGAAACCACATACGAATTAAAAGAATTGAAAAGGTGGAAGAACGAACTAGAACAACAAATAAAGGCTCATGAATTAATTGAAGAACTTTCTGAAGTTAATGACACTGATAAAGACTTGCCTTTCTAATAATAAAATATGACAACAGATATAATGACACAAGAATTTGTGATAGTACATTGTTCATTAAAGGAATTTAATGACAATTTCAAAAAACGAAAAGATGCAGAAATAATTAACTACCATGATATCATGGCTAAGTTAGAAAATAATGACATTTACAAGAATGTACCTGATCGATCTGTTATTGAGTATTATATTGTTAAGCGTATCAACCATGTTTTATCGAATTCAAAAATTAATAAAGTCTATTATTTCTTAGAAAACCTAGAATTAGAAATTATACAATCAGTTAAACGTATTGTAGGTTATAAAGAAGGCCTTGAATATACATTGATGTTAATTGAAGATGACGATATTGATGATATTAAAAGTGAATTTGATACAATTCAAATTCTGAAAAATGATAAAGCATAAATTAATCGACAAAGGTTCAATTGCACATGCTCTTATTTCTCCTATAAACGAACCTAATAAATTCATTCCAGTAAAGGTTGTTATTAAAGACGTAAAATTCGATGAATACAATCCTCTTTATTTAGTCAAAATAATTAAGTTCTACGACAGTATTTACTTTTTGAAGAGGTACTTTATGAACAACAAATATCCAAATAATTTCAATAAAAAGCCTCGGACTTTCTGGATAAAGGATGATATTAAAACAACCGAGCAATTACAAAACTATTTAGAAAAAGAAGATTCTAGATTCTATGTTGTTGTAGATTCTATACACACAACAAGATACAAAAATGATTTGAACGATATGTTCAATAAAATACAAGACTTCTTAATATATCGAAACATTTCTGAATTATCTGAGCTAACTACAAGGAATGCTTATTCAGGAAGTTTGAAATTCACATCAAAGGCTGAGTTTTTTATTCGCCTTAAACGTATGCTATCTGATAAAGTAGATGATCTTAAGATGGCGTGGGATGAATTCAAAAAATTGTTTTGATATATACTATATTAAAATAATCTTATTTTAGCATGGCAGGTACACCAATTAAAGGACGAGACTCGAGATCTTACGAAATAATATCAAACACGACAAAGTCGTCTCCGTTGACAACGCCGTATAAAAGACAGCAAGAAGTTCCACAAAACGAAGAGTCTACTGATAAATATCTTGGTTCACAAGCCTTATTTAACAGATATAATACATTCTTCTACGCTGGACAATTCGGTGCTGCTGGTACACAAAATGCAAATCTTTTTGAAGATGATACAACTTGGAAATATGAAGATGTTCGTAGAAATCCAACCGCTGCTAGATTAATACAATGGTCTAGACAAGGTAGTACAAACTCGATCGAATATAGCTGGGAAGATTTTCTATGGTGCAAATATTATGGGAAAGTACCAAATAACTATATGATTACTCTTAGAAGATTTGGTTCTCCTATTAACGATAATATTATCAATCCTGAACAAAACAATACACCAGATATTGGTAGATTAGTTGGTTATATGGATGGTGATAAAAATAAGTTAGATGATTTATTAAAATTTAGCGTTAAATTGAATTGGAAAGAATTCAAATCTGAAATACAAACGTATCAAGGAAGTAGCTATGGCGGTAATGGTGGTGGTGGAAATCTACTTGGTAAAATCTTAGGTGCAACTGACACAAAAGGTTCAAACACTGCTAGGACTGGTGAAGCTAACGCAAATCACGATCCATATTCTAATATGACTAATAAGACTCTTGGTCCTATTAATGTTATTGATAAAATGATGGTAAGAGATAGAGGTCTTATGTTTGATCAATCTATGAAGCTTACATTCGAATATGAAATGAGATCTATAGATGGTATTAACGAAAAGGTAGCATTTTTAGATTTATTAATGAATGTCTTAGCAGTTACATATAACCGTGGTGATTTCTGGGGAGGTGCTAAACGTTTTACGGGTGGTGCTAGAAAATCAAATCCGCTTGCAGGACAAGATGGAATGGAAGCATTAAAGAACGGTGATTGGGGTACTTTCTTAGGAAAGCTTGCTGATGGTTTTAGTTCTAGAATGAATGATTTAACTGGAGGTAAAGGTTTATCACTCGAAGGAATTGGTAATGCTATTAAGAGTGTTGGTGGTAATATTGCATCAAGAGCTGCTGGTTCAGCAATGGATAAAATGGGTAGACCTCAAGCTCAAGCAACAATGGCATTATTAACTGGTGATGATACTGGTGAATGGCATGTTACAATTGGAAATCCGACTAGACCTATTATGTCTGCTGGAAATATGATTCTAGAAGGTACTGAAGTTCAATTTAGCGGACCTTTGAATAAAGACGATTTTCCAACTAAATTAACAGTGACTTGTACGTTAAAACCTGCAAGACCAAGAGATAGAGATGATGTACAAATGTTATTTGTACCGAATAACAAAGAAAGAATTTACTCTTCTGCACTCGATTATTTGAAGAAAACTTATTATGGACAGGTTGGACCAAACTTCGGTGGTAATGGAGATCAAACTAAAAAACAAGCTCCAGCTTCTAATTTTATGGAAGGTGATAAAGAATTAATGGCTGCAGAAGCACAAAAATTCGAAAACTTACTTACTTCTAGATTCCCAAATCATGGATTCGGACAAGTACAAGGAACTTCAAAATGGACTACATAATATGGCACTTAATCTTAAATACCTGAACCTAAAGCGTATAATCACGAAGACAAATTACTTCGGTGAGAAAAAGACGGTAACTGATTTATCAGAACCTACGCTAAAACCTGATTTCAATTCAACTAATTGGAAAGTTGCTAGGACTGTTACGGTTACAAGTGATTATGCTATGAGACCTGATTTAATATCTTATTATGCATACGGCGTAGATAGTTTTGCAGATATTATTATGAAAGCTAATGGAATATCAAATCCTTTTGCAATTGCTGAAGGTGATATTATTTTGATTCCGGATCAAACACAATTTAAGTATTTTTACAAAAAACCTAAACCATCAAAGAAAGAAATTGAAGATGTTAAACGAGGTTATATTGATAAAGAGCGTTTTAGCAAACCGACTGAAAATAGATTAAAGAAATTACAACAATTAGCGGATTCTAAAAAGAATGGATCTCCGACAATAACACCGTCTAATAAATTGAAACCTGGCGAAAGCGCAGTTACAACTAAAGGCGGTGCATTAATATTCGCTGAATATAAAAGTAAGCAAAGTAAGAACACTTTGAAGGAAGGGTCAAATCCAGCTAATAATACACCTAGATAATATATGGCAACTGTAGATAGAGACATATTAACTATCGTTGAACCGACGATTCCTTTAGATGAGGTTTTTGTTGAAGATCAAGATAGTGAAGAAGCGAAGAAAAAAGAATCACCAGACAATCCAGACCCAGCAGTAAAACAGCAAGGTATGGAAGGTGGCATATATCCTATGATTCAAATAGGAAGTATGAAAGTTGCTCAAGGAGATGTTTCAAGTATGCGTCTCGAACTAGATGCTTTTATTCCTTCGATGACTATTGAAATAAGTGATGGCTCTAATAAACTAACTGATATTGAATATCCGTTGGATGGCACAGTTGTTTCTTTGTATTTAAGACCTATGCCTATCGATGAGTATCGTCCTATTAGAATTGATTTCGATATTCTTAACATTTCATCAATGCCAGGATCTCAAGAAGAAGGTGGTGGATCTCCACCGTCATATACGTTCGATTGTATTATGAAAGTTCCTTTGTTATATGCTGATGTTTTGCAAGGTTTTTCTACTGGAAATTCATTCGATCATTTAATAGAATGTGCTGAAGGATTAGGATTAGGTTTTGCATCAAATGACGACGGAACTGACGATGAAATGCCAAGGGTGTGTGCACAGCAAAGTCGAGATGAATTTATTAATCTAACTACATTAACAGCGTATAAAGATGACGAATCTTTCTTTACATCTTATATAGATCCTCATTATTATTTATGTATGGTGAACATTAACAAGCAATTTAGTATGATTGATGAAATGGAAACCGTTTCTGTTGGTCAACAAATGCCTACTGATTTACAAAACAATCCGGAAGATGAAGAAGAAGGAGATACTACGGTTGAAGGAAGTTTAAGATTATCTAATGGTCAAGATGTTGCAGGTAGTGATATGGCTATATCTCAATATAATTTAGTGAATAATTCAGGAGCTGTTTGGACTCAGAATGGTTATGCTAGAAAGGTCTCGTATCTAAACCTTAACGAGAATAACAATGGAGGCGAAAATAATGGATCTGAAGAATTCTTAATAACACCTTTGAATACACCTGGTGCAGAAGAAAATAGAATTCCATTAAGAGGAAGAATCGGTGATGATTTTTGGAAACAAAATAACAAATGTAAATACTTAGGTAAACAATCATCAGAAGATTTTAGTAACATGCATTCTAATTATATGTATGCCATTGGAAATAATTATGGTAATATGGACGAAATAACAAAAATGGTTATGGAAGTCGATTTAGAAGTTGTTAATTGGTCTTTATATCGTTATCAAAGAATTCCTGTAATAATCTATAATACTGGTGAAGTTGGTAACAAAGGTCTTGAAAATAGAGATGAACAGCTAGGTGAAGCGGAACAACCAACAAACTTGAGTCAAGAAGAAAAAGATGAAGCTGGTGAATATAATACAGACGATCCTAACGCAGAAGTTAAAAATGAATTTCTTTCAGGCTATTATGTAATCTCAGAAATTGTGTATACATATAATAAAGAATCTACAAAAATACAACAGCAATTGAAGCTACTTCGTAGAGAATGGCCGATACCTGCACAAAATGAAGATAACTAATGAGAACTAATCAAAGATATAAAGATCAAGCTAAAAATGCATTTGCAAAAACTAATCTGTTTTATGCAAGTGGTCCTTTTTTAGGTATTCAAGACCCAACTGTATTTGGATTCAAATTGTTTTTTCATTTTGATAATATGGACAGTCCTTTGTTATATGGAATTAACGGAGATATCCAAAAAAGTCCAACTAATACAGCAGCTGGTTTTCTTAAGTCGATAGGAGATCAACAAAGACTATTCTATTTAGAAAAGTTTTTATATTTATTAAGTGGTGTAAATTCTCAGACACCTTGGTATTTTCAAAATTTAACAGGACTTAAAGAAGCATGGGCATGGGATATTAACAAACCTTTTATTGGTGCTGATAAAAAAATAACGATTGATTGTTTAGAATCAATGGATCTTAGAGTAACTGCAATGATGGATTTGTATAGAAAGGCATGTTACGATTGGAAACATAGAAGAGAGGTTGTACCTAAGAACTTACGTCAATTTAAGGTTTCTGTATATGTTTACGAAGCTAGGGTATTTAATAATCCAAATACTATAGCTCAAGTACCTACTACAGAACAACCTGCTTATGGCTATGGAAGGATAAATCAGCCAGAGGCTATGAAAACGAATGCTGCATTATTATCCAGGTTATTAGGTACAGATGAAACTCGAAATGATCCTAGTACAGCTAATGTAAATATTGTTGAAGGACAGCAAATGAGTACAACTAGAAATTTATTTCATTTTGACTATTGCGAATTTATGATGAATTCCGCTACCCATTTAGATGCAGTAAATAATGCAGAACCTCAAGAAGTTAAACAAAAAATTGAAATATCATACCAAGATTTCGAAGAAGAAAACATGTATAATTTTTGGACTGCATCAGATCCAGTCACAGATGCATATGTTAGAACTTTAGATAGAATAGCATTAGATGACCCTCAATTGCAAGAACCTGGAGTACCTTTAAGTTCTGTTGATAGACCATCAGCTGCAGGTCCTGATTTAACTCCCCTTGGGAGAATTAATGATATGATAGCTGACGCAGAAGAAAAGGTTAATCAAATTAAAAATTTAGATGGTAAAAAACTTTTAGATCAAGGAAAGGCATTTGGTGAAGATCTCGCAAATGCAGCTGCAAATGCAGCTATATCAGAAGTTCAACAAGGAGCAAATGCGTTAATTCAAGGTTTGTTTTTAGGAAACATTTATGGATTCTCACCATCATCGTTTACGAATGGTGTTGCAGCTCAACAATTAACTGGAAATATATTAGATGCAGGTGCATCTTTAGTTAACGGTACAGGTATTATTGATGGAGTTCAAAAGATATTTGATCCTATCGTAGATACCGGTGAAAATATTATTAGTGGAGTTCAACAAGTATTTGATCCTACTGCTGGAGATAATGGAGCTAACTCAACACCGGATGGAGCTGATTTAGGTAACATGGGTTTTCGAACTGATACACCAGGATCTGAACCAAATAATTGGTCAGGTGCAGAAAAAGATACAGATGCATTTTAACGAATATATAAATTATGCAAGTAACCCGTAAAGATTTTAATAAAGACAATATACGAGACGGACATTATTGTGGAACTGTTGTAGATATCGAAGATCCACTTAATCTCGGTCGTGTTCGTGTTGAAGTCTTTGGTTTTTTTGATGGCCTAGAAACCGAATTGGTTCCTTGGGCAACTCCAGGAAATGGATGGAGTGCTGGAAGCGCTAGTGGTGCTGGTTCTTTTTCAATTCCTAAATTAGGATCACTAGTTGATGTGCAATTTGATAATGGTAATATATATAGCCCAACATATTTAAGTCACCAGCGTATCTCAGATGAACTGAAGGGAGAAGTAGGAGGAGATCGCACAGCACATTCTGTTATATACGATTCAGATAACGCAATCAAAGTTTATTATACTGCAGGAAAAGGTCTTATGCTAGATTTTGCAGAAACTATAGTCAATATAAAACCTGATAATACGATCATTATACAAAACCCTAACGGTGATAAAGTTGAATTAGTAAACGACGGAAATATAACAGTAGAAACCGGAACAAAAGTTACAGTCAAATCTCCTGAAGTTATTATTGATGCTGCTAATAAAATTGAGTTAGGTAAAGGTGCAACTGAAGATGTTGTACTTGGAAATAAATTCATGAGTCTGTTTAATGCACATACACATATTGGTGTATTAGGTATTCCGGTTTCACCGCCAACAGTTCCTATGACACCTGCACAATTGAGTACTGGCGGTGGAGCTCCGATTGTGAAGACAAAATAAACAAATATATAAACTATCTAAAAACGTGAATAATGCCATTAATTAAAGCAACATTAAAACTTCAAATGCAACAAGGAATAAAGACAGATCCTTTATTCAAAACTGAATTGTTTAACATTTCTAGAAAGGCTATGGATAGATTTCAGAGCGCACAAAAACAAGCTTTAATTAATGCTGGTACTGGTGTTGCTTTTGTGGCTGCCCAAAAGGTTGCTTCACTCGCCTTTGCAAATGAAATGCAAAAGATTCAAGGACCTATTGCTGATGTAGTTGCAAAACATGTCTCAGCATCCGTTGATAGTTATATTAAACTTGGACAGGTGATTATTCCTGCACCATTAACAAGTACACCGGCTGCTATTGGTGCTCCAGTATTAGTTCCGGTAGTTCCTCCAGGAAAGATAATTTAACAAAGATATATAATACAGTTACTAACCCTCTAAACTAAAATTAATGCAAACAAATTCTGTTATAACTCCAGATAACACGTTTGATTGGGATGCTTACGAAGCAACATGCCCAAAATTCAGAAAACAATATCATAAAAAACACGGATTCTATCCGGCTGCTGTAATAGACGGCCATCAAGATGAGTATGATGCTTTACTAAAATCCGTTGATAAACTAGTAATTCCTCAACAAAAAGACATCGTTAAAGGAGTCATTGAAAGAATAGATTCAAGATATGCTTATGTAGATATAGGATGGAGAGAATCTGCTGTTCTTGACATGAACAAAGAATCTGAATTATATGTTGATAAATTTCATGTAGGTTCTGATCTAGAGATATTATTAAAGAACGTATCATTAGGAACACAAACTGAAGTTATCGAAGCTTCTCACACGGAAGTTGTTAAACATCTTAAATATCGTGAAATATTTGAAAGTATCGGTGAACCGGTTGCATTTGGTGCATATGTTAAAGAACTTATACATGGTGGTTATTTCCTTGAAATAGAAGGAGTTGAGGTATTTATGCCAGGATCTTTAGGTGGCGTAAACAAATTAGTAAATTTTGAAAGTCTATTAGGTCAAACAATATATGTAGTTCCTATCAACTACGCAAAAGACAAAAACTATATTGTCGTTTCTCATAGGGATTATCTCCAATCTCTTATTCCCCAAACATTAGAAGAATTGAATCCAGGCGATTCACGTAACGGTTTCATTACCGGAACAACCAAATTCGGAGTATTCTGTGAATTTGATGGTTGTTTAACTGGTCTTATACATAAATCAGATTTAGATATAGAAACAAAAGAATTATTCGACGATCGAACGTTAAAACCTGGTACAGAAATCGGATTTGTAATTAAAGAAGTTACGAAAGATAAAAGAATCATTTTAACTCAACAAGATTTTGTTCCTGAGGTTGATCCATGGGAGGATATTCACGAAAATTATCAAGTACCGTCTTCAGTACAAGGTACTATTAGAAAGAAAACTAAATACGGTATGTTCATCGAGTTAGAACCTAAAATAGTTGGTCTATTACACGTTTCTGACATTCCTGAATATATTAATACAGAATCTAATAAAGAAGGCGATACTATTACGGTTGATTTAGTTAAGATCGATGCGGAATCAAAGAAGCTCACCTTCAAAATTTAACGGGAATATATAAATAAAACTATTCCCTATATGAACTTTGGTATCACTCAAGATAAGACGGTCCAAGCATCATGTTTCGTAAGTTTTGATTTAGATTTTTATTGTAAATTTAGCATTAAGAAGGTTGCTGAAAAGTTTGGAATCATCCTCAAAGAGAATATTGAGTTAGTTGATGAAGAAAATTTCGAACCTTCTGAAGGCAAATACTATATTGTCAAATCATACGGTCATGGTAAAGAACGATATCGTTTCTATACAGATAAATTAATATATGCGAAAGCGCGTATAGTTCTTATCTCAGCCTTTGGAGTTATTAAAGAATTTGGTTATACCGATGATAGTTGTATTGTAAATGTAACTATGTCGTTTAACCGAAATATTTCTAACATTAATATTCGTAGTATGAACATCTTAAAGTTTATACTTGAATTCAATGAAGATATACCTTATCGATTCTTTCCTAATCAAAAGGATTCTATATACGTAAAGTCTATAAAGAATATCACACCACAAAACCGCTTTTTTAGATCAGAAAATTTGAAAGTTGAGGACTTTAATTATGTTCTTCCTAATATGAAATATTTTGGTGTTATATTTGATGATATCAAGGATGGTAATATTAGCTTTAGATATATTGGTGGAGAAAAATACGAATACAAAATTGTAGAAGCATTAGAATTAATTGGTATCTATATAACGTATATTCAAAAGTCTTTATTTGATAGCAGTTTTTCTGCAAAAAATAAAGAAGAATTAAAGAAGATAATTAAGAAATCTGAAAAGATATTACTAGCTTATGAATCATCAACTAAATTCAAAGAAGTATTTCCTGATATCAAATTAACTGTTGATATGGATGATAACGATCAAATACTAAAATCTAAATATGTAAAATTTAGAGACGATATTTTCGAGTTGTTATCCTCTTCTAATATTACTAAAGGTGAAATCAACTATGATAGCGCTATGTCTAAGATACAAGCGCAAAAACTTAAAGGAAATATTTATGAAATTGAAGATTGGGAATTTGTAAATTGCGATCTATCAATTGAGTTTGCAATGAACTGTAATTTCTTTGATTGCAAACTAAATAATTCTTCAATCTCAAGATGCAATGTTTACAGACATTCTATAATCAAAAAATCTAAGATTCTAGATACATATATAAATAGAACTTGTGAGATAACAGATACATTTATTCATGGTCAACAATCTATGATCGATGGAAAAATTGTTCGAGGAAAAATCATAGGCGGTAGAATTGGTAATCATAGCAGAATATCGCCAGAAACAGAAAAATTAGACTACACAAAAGTCTACACGAAATAAAAAATTAACAATGGCACAAGAACATTCAAAATTTGCAAATTATTACAATGGCCAAATTCCAGCAGATCCTATTTCTACCGATGAGTTTTTGGCAGAAGTACAACAGGAATTAACAGTTTCTTGTGCTTTGCCTTTTAGTGTACCACCCGCTGAATTAAATAGAATAATTAAATATGCAGCTAAATGGTTCTATAAGAAATACGAATATGCAGTACAAGAAAGATATTATGTAATTCCTTCAGAAAACTTTAATTTAATACCGACATTTAAGCAATACGGTACTATTAAATTACCTGATTGCATATTCTCAATTATAGGAGTAAGACAATGTGCTGATGGTTTTTCGTTATACAATCCGTTAAAAAGTATGCCTGATTTCTCGTTAGAAAAGGTATTATTCAAAGACATATATTCTATTGATGGTTCTACTGAGGCATTAATGTATGCTACTATATATCAGTATTGGATAGATCTTGCATCTCATGTTTTGTTCCATCCTATAAGTTATAATTATAATACGAATTCTAAAGAACTTGTATTTTTAGGAGAAGTGCCACAAAACGATGTTGTGCTAACGGTTTATGAAGAGCTACCTGTTGGATACTTAATGAAAGATGAGATATTCTTCCGTTATGTTTGTGCAAAAGCTAAAACACAACTTTCTAGAATCTTAGGTACTTTTGCATTTAATTTACCCGGTGGAATTACTGTTAATTATGATCTCCTTAGATCTGAAGGTCAAGAAGCATTAGAGAAAATCGAAGAAGAAATTAAAACAGATGAAGGAATGGATTGGTTCATGACTTCAGGTAACGATAACAAATAAGATAAATATAATAAAGTAGTATGAATAACGACATCTATAACAGAAATCCAGATGATCCTAATTTTAAGGATAATCAATTAGAGATGGATGATACTTTAGAATTATTTAAGCAACAAATAGAAAGTTGCTTATTTACACCGAAGACTTCTGTAATGGGTGAAGTAAATATGGGAGCTTCTTTAGATGAATTTATATGGTCGTTTAGATCATCAGCTGATGATATTAATTTTGTAATCAACGAACAAATAGAATCTTATTGTACTATGGCTAGAGAATTTCCTTACGTTGTTAATACTCAATTTTATGCAGGATCTATTAGAGATATTGCAGTATTAAATATAGAAATAGATAATCGAGACAGATTTAACGTAATCATCTCATAAAACATATAAAGAATGAATGGCAAATAGCAATAAAAATAGAGATTATTTAGATAAAAGTCGTATCACATATAGTGATCTCGTTAATCAGACTCAAGAATATTTAGTCAGAGCTTATAATAGAGCTAGGTCTATATTCACACCGTCATCTCCTTTCGGCCAAATACTTTTAGTTCTTCAAAACATAACATCGTTAATATTCTATTATATTGAAGATGCTCTTGTTGAATTAAACATATACACTGCGTTTAAGGAGAAATCGGTATACGGTTTAGCCAGATTAGCTGGTCATAACCCAACTAGATCTATAAGTGCGAGAGGAACTCTTGCAATGAATATCAAACCAGGTGCTGCTAGTCAGTTAGGAACACCATTTGTTTATGTAAATAATAACACTGCAATTACGAATGTAAACACTGGCCTTCCTTATATTATTAAAGTTGATAATGCACAAGAAAAAATTAAGGTTGATTTAACTACAAATTCTATATATGATTTTAGAGCGATTCAAGGAGAAATAGAAGAACAATCGGTTATATCAAACGGAAGAAATTTACAAAGTTACAATTTTGCATCAGAAACTCAAGTAGAAAATGATACGGTTGAAGTCTTTATAAATGGAGACCAATTTGGTATCGTAGATTCTTTATACGATATGACAAAAGGAGAACGAGGTGTTATTGTAAAAACTGGAATTGCTGGTGGTATCGATATTTACTTTGGTAACGATGATTGGGGATATGTACCTCAAAATGGTGCACAAATTTTAGTTAGATATATTAAGACTGCTGGAATACGTGGAAATATATTTGCAGCATCTGATATATTACAATGGAAATTTAATGATCAAGGGTTAAGCAATATAGGAACCGAAGTTGATTTGAACGATGTATTTAACGTTGGCGTTAAAAATCCGTTTGTTTTAGGATCATCTGAAGAAGAGTTAGATTTAACGAGACTCATTGCACCAAAGACTTCAAGAGCTTTAGTATTAGCAAATCCTGATAATTACATTGCATTTTTATCGAGATTTGATTATTCTTATGTTAATGCTTATACAACTTACGATGATGAATATTTAGATGATGATAATGTTGTATATTTATTTTTAGTACCAAATGTGCAAAGTAGATTATCAAAAGATTCTGATTATTTTACTACAAATGAAGCAAATTTCAAATTATCTGAAGGTGAAAAAACTGCATTATATACTTACATTCAACGAAGCGGAAGACAAATAGTATCAACCGAATTAAGTGTTGTAGATCCGATCATAACAAAGTATGGACTCAATATTATTTTGAGAGTGTTCGATGGTGTTGATCCTGAAACATTAAAGGCCGATATTATTGCGTTAATGTCACAATACTTCTTGAGAGTTCAACGAAGAGATAAAGTACCAAAATCTGATGTAACAGCTTTGATCGAAAGTGTTAGTGGTGTTGATAGTGTTAATGTTCAATTTATTTCAGAAAAAAATGAGACTGCAATAAGAGATGGATATTATTATAAGACAACATATCAATTGGATACAATTAGATCTTTACGAGAGGCTATACGTACTAAAGTCACTTTGTCTACAGATTCATCAGGAAAAGTAACAGAAGATCCTAATTTAGGATTAGATAAATTTGGTGATATTCAAATTGGTCTTAACGAGCTTCCTATAATTCGAGGTGGGTGGAACGATAGAGAAGGAGTTTATTATGACACGGATATTAAAAGCAATAATGTTTCTTCTATTAATATTGTTATTGATGAGTTTATTGATGAAGACCTTTCTACTCAAATAATGACGCAAAATAAAAATATTCTAATCAACGATGAACGAAAGTCCTAAGAATTTATACGAAAAGGCTTATGAACAAGGATCGAAACGTAAGAACAAAGGTTTTGATTATCGTGAAGAAGATATTATTGTTAAACGAACAATGATGCCTAGATTATTTCAGAACGCAACTACAGCAGGTTTTCTGAGATACATAAATAACGTACTAGTTAATAACATTGACTCAGTAAAGATTATACGAAACTTTTTTAACTATACGGTTAAGAAAAACGATACTAACATTAACTAATTATGAGCTTAAGACAAAATTATTCATGGCTTAGATTCTTCAATAAAAAAGGAGAAGATCTTAACTTTAGTTATGATGCTGATAAAGATAAATGGACAGGAACTGTATATTTAGATACGGTATCTTCTGGTTTGATTGAATACGAGCCAATTTACGTATTAGAAGAAGTATACGATCAATCTACTGGATTGAATGTTTTTAGAAAGCCTAAAAAATCTAATCTCGAACCTTTTTGTCCTGGTTCAACATCAACAAACGTAGAAGCAAAATGGTTTGATAATACACCAGGATCTACATCTAATAATGTTACCGAATTCTTTTTATGGGAAATAGACGGATATCCTGGACCGGATCCAGTAATCGTTAAGTATGATGAATTAGATATAGACTTAGGAGACTTTACTGGTGATTTAGTAGGTCCTAGTGGCGGTGGTGCTACTGGACAGCCTGTTCAAAGCGGTACTTCGATTACACCATTTTTAGATGAAGCATTATCTATTCGAGTAGGATTGCAATCTGAAATAGAAGATTCATATACTAGAACTCTTCAATTAATAGATCCTAATTATTTAGATGAAACTTCATATGACGTGTTTAATTGTACAGAATCTGAACATGTATTTTGTGAAATAAGATTCTATGGAGAGGTAGAAGGCGAAGATGAACGTTTAGAAACAATGGTTGAAAATTTAGGAGGATTCGTATCTCAAGAAGATTCAAAAATTTATGATGATGTTGATATAAATGAACCTCTACCAGACTTCATTAAGTTAAATACGAAAAGGAAAGAGCTACTTTTAGAATTCCATAATATATTTCCAT
>WLWH01001549.1_pt1 | contig 14752 bp, 8 predicted proteins | sample 6712741 | NCBI WGS metagenome assembly WLWH01 (sample SAMN12718694, study PRJNA515312) | sponge metagenome | isolation source: marine sponge | host: Mycale hentscheli | place: New Zealand: South Island, Marlborough, Capsize Point | collected 2003-05-01 | reverse complement strand
TCCTCTTGCGCTTGGTCATGCCGCAGTTGCAGCAGCCCTCATCGACAATATGCAAGAAGCGGCGAGCCTTTTTGATCGCTCTCGAGAAGTGACAGGCGATGAGGTGCCTGATGATCTTGTTCGTATCGCAATGACATTGGTGCAGGTCGCGGCGCAGGTGGGACAGTTTGGTCTGGCAGAATCAACCATTGAATGGCTCGTTGAAAAGTCACTTGGTTCAGAAGAAGAGCGAAATCTTCTTATGGAGGCGCTTCTCTCGTCAGGTCTGCCCCCGGCTTTACGTATAAAGGTGCAGTTCGCGGCGACTAATGAGGATTCACCGTGGCGATTTGAGTTCGATGCGGCACTCAAGCATGCGCAGGCGTGGCGTCTCTCGAAAGCAATTAAAACATTCAATAGTCTCAAAGGGGTTGCCGGAGACAGACCGGAATTGTTCACAAATATCGCGTTGTTATGCGAGCGAGTTGCTCGCCCTCTCGAAGCGGCAGAGGCGTGGCTGAAGGTTGCAGAATTACGTGCGGCAACGCAAGATCCGGCAAGCCACGACGAAGCCGTTGAAGCAACGGGTCGGGCGATTGTTCTGGAAACGCAGGCCAACCCCGAACGTTCACCAGTCATTCGCTATGAATTACTTCGTGGCCCACTTGAGGGCGATGCTGATCTGCTTGAGGATGCGCTTCGGAAAGAGGGTCAATTCGAATCGATACCCGTTGATCGTTCTCGGTGGGTGTCGCGAGGTGCTGTCCCTCCACGTTCGACCTGGCGTGTCTACGAGTCCTCCTCTGGCAATGATCAATCGCCGCGTTTGCTTGGCAGTATGCTCCTCCACGGAAAGCAAACCGATCGTGAGGCAGAGGTGACGCTTCAGGGATTTGGGCCTGATGTCAAGGAAGCAAAGCCCCTGGTGGAGGCAGCTCTCAAGACAACGCTTATTGAAGCGGAGCAGCCAGCCGGGATGCCATCAGCTACCCCAATGAATTATCTCGCCAGTAGTCAGTTCCGGATGAATCCTCCGGCAGAACCGGGTGCTCCCCCTGCAACTGGTGAAAATGCTCCGATTGATACATTGCTAGCAGAACAGCAGGCACGAGTCGCAGATCGATTCACTGCTCTTTGGGCAGAGACACCGCTGCCAGAGCTGCTGGGTAAAACACCAAAGCAAGCAGTTGCTGATGGTAATGAGTCCTGCCGTCGCGTCGAAGCTTTGGTGAACGACGCTGAGTCTACCGACATAATCGCATCAGGCAGAGACATCTGGCCTGAGCTGAGAAAAGCCAGCGGGCTCCCGGTACCTGCAGTAATTGAATCAACTGAACCATTAGGGGGCCTGCCACCCCAGCGTTGGATGCGTTTGGATTTCCAAAAGATAACAAACGACCATTTACGTGGTTTGCTTTTAACAGCAGCTGAAATTGGTTACAGCAGGGTGGCAGAGCTGGCAGCAGATGCACTATTGAGTCGTCAAGATATCACTGATGCTGACCGATGGCAGGCATACGGAGTGCTTGAGGCGCGTGCACGGACGACGATCCGGCGTTTGGAAATTCTTGAAAAAATCAGGCCACTTGCCGCCGCGCTGAAAGCCGATGAAGGTATGCTCGACGTGGGCGAATTACGGATTCATCTGCAGCGAGGAGATCAGCCGGCACTCCTTAAAGTGCTTGATCGAATACGTCGTGATCACAGTCAAAACCCACGGGTTTCAAATGCAGTGATGCAAGTGTTCGCTGAGGCTGGCATCGATCTTGGTGCAATGGCGGCAGGTGGGGGCGGTGCTCCTGCTGGTGCTCCATCGCCGGCTGGTCCGGCCGCTGCTCCGGCTGCAGAATCTGGGAAACTCTGGACACCTGGCAGTGAGCCTTCGGGTGGCGGAGATGAAAAACCTGCGATCTGGACTCCCTGATAATACGGTCCGGCTATGTTCTCCTCTACTGACACTCTGCTGATGCATCGAGCATGCAAACTTGCTCGTCGTGGGGAAGGGTTCGTTGAGCCAAACCCTATGGTAGGGGCAGTTGTTGCAAAATCTGACGGCACGGTGCTGGGGGAGGGTTGGCACAAACGCTTTGGAAGTGCCCACGCTGAGGTTCATGCCTTGGCAATGGCGGGCGAGGCAGCCAGAGACGCCACCCTTTTTGTCACACTTGAGCCATGTTGTCACACGGGAAAAACACCTCCATGTACGGATGCCATTGTACGTGCGGGTATTCGTCGTGTGGTGGTCGCCGTGACAGATCCTTTCCCGGCAGTTGCAGGGAGAAGCATTGTGATACTCCAGAAGGCTGGCCTGCAGGTTGACGTTGGTTTGTTAGAGCACGAAGCAAAACGTCTTACGGCTCCGTTTCGAATGTTGACGATGGCCAAGAGGCCATGGATGATTGCTAAATGGGCAATGACCCTCGACGGATATCTCGCTCTCCCACAACCCAGTACGGATAGTTCAGGAGAGTCCGAGCCGCATCAATGGATTTCTTCAGAAGTCTCTCGTGGTATTGTTCATGACTTACGTCGACGCGTTGACGCCATCGTCATTGGTGTACAGACCGCTCTTGTTGATGATCCATTGTTGACGGCGCGACCATCTGGGGCACGGCCTCTTGTGCGAGTTGTGTTAGACCGTCAGGCCCGTCTGCCGGTGAACTCACGTCTTGTTCAAACAGCTCAGGAGTATCCGGTGCTTGTTGCAGTAGGTCCCAACGCTGCCAAAAATCAGATACAGCAATTGCAAGACATGGGCTGTGAAATATGGCACAGTTCAACAGCCCAATCGAGCCAGATGCTCCTTGAGTTAGTCCAGGAGTTCGGTGTCCGTCAGATGACAAATGTCTTGGTGGAAGGGGGTGCACAGGTCCTTGAATCGTGCTTTCAGGCTGACATCATTGATGAAGTCTGGGCATTCTTGGCCCCTAAACTTCTTGATGCAAACGAGCCGTCTCTTCGCCTTCGAGAGATTCTTTCCAAGACTTTCGTAGAGGCAATTGATCAAACCGGTGGAGACCTCTTTGTCCGAGGTCTCCGCCGGCGTGACTCACTTGGCCGGTAAGTCTTCGATGCGATTCTGCCATCGGGTCACCGTGGCATCTTCTTCAATGCTGGTTTTGGCAGTTGCTGATTTAAGACATCGGAAAACGTCAAAAATTGTGGCGAGTTGCTCGAGTGCATCTGTGACCTCATCGGTTTCCGAGTCCGTTCCGATGGTTGAATCTGGGTCAAGTCTGCCCTGCTCTTGCTGGACGCCACCACACCGTATGACATATGTAGCCCAAGGCTCAATTACGTTGGCAAACGCAACCCAGTCAAGAATGGCAGCTGCGGCTAAATTCTCGGAGGACTCGTGATAGTTGGCACCCTCAACTTCAAGTGGCGAGCCAGCCAATATTCGCGCGGCTTGCGTCGGTGTGAAAGAGAATACTGCAGCATTTTTCCCAACGCCGATACTTAGTTGTATCTGTTCATCGAGTCCACTTTCAGGAAGTGCAAATGTCCAGAGGCTTCCACTCCCGGTATCTTTTTCTTCTGGGTCCGGGATGCGGTATTCACTTGGAATGATGTCCTCATCAATTTCTCGAATAACGGCAAGTAATTTATCGCTTAGTGCAAAAATGTCACTGAGGCCCTCACGAAAAAGTGTTTCGTCATCGAGAGAAAGCACAATCGCAGGCTCGATGAGTGGGAGTGGCTCCGTCGATGCCGGCAAAGATGCCTGCAGTTTTGTTGTTGATGCCTTGCCATCAAGAACAAGGCCGAACTGCCCGTTCTTCAGTGCGGGTACAAATTTTTCTCGTACGGTGTTCGTCAATTCTTTACCGAGAGGAACAATTTTTTCATCAAATGTTTTGAATCCTTCCTGTACATCGTCGTCACCCGTTGAGGCGATCGCATTTGAGACAAATTTACGAAGTGAGTCCGTCCAATTCACGAACGCTTCAAACTGCTTGGGATCCGTTTTTGTGCGAAGAGCAATCACCGCTAACGGATCTCCACCAAAGTGATCCAACGAAAGCGGCATGCTTCCATCCCAGGGAATGTTTTTCGCCCAGTTCCATTCTTCACCGGCATATCCGGTGTCTGTCAGGTATGAGTATGCCAGCCAAGGACCAGCCTCTGGCATTTGGCTCGCATATCCCTCCAGTAGTTCTCCCACGAGTTCTTCGGCTTCAGCAGTTGCCTCCGGGGTCAGATCATTAGCCTTGGCAACCGCAGCAGCAAACTTCTTCGCTTGCTCGATGTCTTCAGGAGATGTCTCCCAGGCTTTGGCAAGTTTCTGACTTCGGTACCAGATGCTGGTAAGAGACTTCTCTGTGGCATCCCGCACAACCTTGAAAGGTTTTGTATCAAGCAGGCTTCCGCCCGTTGAGCCCATTGCTTGAAGGTGCTCTGTCCCGCCGCCGATTGAGAGGACAACATGCTCCTTCACAACACCAAGAGCAACAACAATCTGAAGTTCATTGATGCGCTTCATGATTTTTTCAAGCTCTTCTTCCATGTCAGTGAATTTCACAACATTCGACATCGCCATTTTCAGAAGAGTTGGATCGGGCTCTATTGTCACCGTGATGAAGTCACCGTTCCCGATTTTTTCACGAGCTACTGCGTCAGCAAGCATTGGTTGTGCCTGCGCCATGCCTGTTACAAAAGTTTCTATTCGCTCAAGTTGTTTTTGTGCAGCATCTACCTGTGTTGTTCGAAACCCCCAGACAAGGTCAGGGATAACAATCTGATCAGTGTTTGCAGCGAGTGTCTCTGCAAGTAATTGGTTCAGTGTTGAGTCAGCATCAATTTCAAGATCAGTGCCCTTGGTAATAGTGGCGATGTTTGCAGCCTGTTGGGCGGACTGAAGCTTCTTAAATAATTTTGAAACAGTCACCCAAGAAGACGTGCCAAAGACAAAGGTGTCCGTAGCCACCATGTCTTGGAGTAGGGCGATCGCTTCCTGGTTGTCAGGCATCTGCATCATCATCATTGCAATCGCCATTGGGTTGCCTGGTTGTGTCTGCTGCTTGGCGAGTTCATCAAGTGCTTTCGCTACAGACTTCAGTTCCTTGAGGCTGGCAAATGCATTACTTGCAACAATGCGATCATATTGTTCACGGCCGCGTAGCGTGCTTGCCAGAAATGCAGCATCATCCGGAATAAGGCCAATACCAAGGTCTGCAGCCTGGGCTGTGTGAGCATTCACAAAAAGTGCCACAAAGAGAGTGCATGCAAGAGTGAGTTTAGTAATCATCGTCTTCCTCGGTGGCAGTGAAAGGGAACTAAGACGTCCTTCTGTACGGTCTATACGACTAATTTGCTTAGGCATGTCCAAAAACCTTGGGTGTAATGCAACGGAGAGGTGGATCGGAACAGAATGAATCGGTTCAGCACATCATTTTTTTCAACTAGCATGAACTAGACATACTAGACTACTGAAACACAGTGTTTATGAGAATACAGCATTTACGAATTGTGTAGTCGAACTGTGAAAAACCCGGTTATTTCAGAGACCGTTATGTATGCCTGAAAGTGGACAGAAATTTTGCAGATTGTATCACTGAGCCGTTTAAAGGATGTTCCCCGTGGCAAAGGCAGCGATTCACCTTGGTTCGACTGAAATTATCGATACCTTTGCCGAGGCGTTTCGGCTGAAATTTGCACGACTTGTGGTTACGGCACATGATAGTTCCTGGCTTGAGGCCGGTGTGCAGTCGTTTTGCGGGTACGCAACAAGTGTGATTGGTTGTGATGCTGAAGTTGGCGTGGAGCGATTCATGTCCCCTGACGAGAGTCCCGATGGCCGACCAGGAGCCTCAATTCTTGCATTTGGATTTACCACCGAGTCTCTTGCGGACGCAGTGGCTAATAGAACCGGCCAGTGCCTGCTTACCTGTCCAACCACAGCCATTTTTGATGGGTTGTCACAATCAGAGGAACGAATTCCACTGGGGCAACGTATTCGTTTTTTTGGCGATGGTTTTGAAAAAACAAAAGTATTTGATGGACGGCGGTACTGGCGGGTACCGGTAATGGATGGAGAATTTCTGGTTGAAGAAACCTGTGGCGTTGCGAAGGGTATTGGCGGAGGGAATTTGGTGATTCAAGGTGTTTCTCTTGAGGCTGCACTGGCATCGGCCAAACGAGCAGTGGGTGCAATTGCAGAGGTGCCGGGTGTCATCACGCCGTTTCCTGGTGGCGTGGTGCGGTCTGGCAGCAAAGTTGGATCTCGGTACGCGGCGTTAAAGGCTTCGACCAATGATGCTTTTTGTCCGGGCTTGTTGGGAAGGGTAACGACTCAGCTTCATCCTGGTGTTGTTGCGTGCCTCGAAATAGTTATTGATGGAGAGAGTGAACAAGTGATTTGTGAAGCCATGGCAGCTGCGATCGAGGCGGCAGCAGGCGAAGGTATACCGGCTATATCTGCTGGTAACTATGGTGGCAAACTGGGTAAGTTTCACTTCTGTTTGCATCAGATTCTTACGGACGCTGGTTTGGCCTAGTTTGTTTTCGGTCCGTCATTTTTTGTGAAACGGCCTTCTACTGCTCGCCCGTCTTTGGTACTTCCCTAGGTGTTCCGGTCCGTCTAGTGGCCGTCCCAATCAGGAGTCGAGTCATGGAAAAGCGCCAGTCGCGTCAGAATATCGTTGTGCCTCCCAAAGGCGTCTCAGCTACATCAATGATTATTGGTGCCGTGTTGTGCGGGCTGGCTGGCTTTGCCGTTGTGTGGCTTGCTGGACTCGGCCGTACGGTATCAGTCACACAGTCTCCAATGCCGACAGCGTCAGCAAGTACTACGGGTCCATCTCTTCTGGAAGAATCCTCGCCTGCTGTTCGTTTAGAGCCAACAGCAAATCTGGAGCAGAGCCGATTTTCTTCACCTGCTCAAGAAACATATTTGAATCCACCTCGTGGTGGTGACTATCCAGCACAACCGGCCTCTTTTGAAAAACCGATTGAATCCAAGGCAGCAGTTTCAGAGAAAGTGATTGAAGAGGAGCAAGGAAAAGATGAGGCAGTTGACGCAGAACCAAATCATCTATCTCGGTTTTCAGCAAAGCAGATATCTCCACCTGAAGGAGAAGTAGCAAAGCAACAGCCGGCTGCTCCAGAGCTGGACGAAAAAAATGGTGACTCACGTGCTGAGAAAATTACTGAAACAGCACGTGCACCAGCATTGACCGGGCATGGTGAAAAAATAAATGAAGAAAGCACCCCATCAGTTCTTCAGCAGCCGTCGGAAGATGATGAACTGGGTACAAAACAAATCAATGAAGATCTGGTCGGAATGAAGGAGCCGTCGGCTCCCAGCCTACCTATTTCGGTGCCAGCCATTGATAACGAGAAAGAGGCAGCAACTCCTGCTGTATCCGTAAAAGATGTGTCAATTCCGGATCAACCAGAAGTCTTGGCAACGGAGATTACAAAAACAAAAGTACCCAGCAAAACAAAGGTCACAGATGATGTGGCAGCGGCCACGAAGAAGGCAGATGAAACGACATTATTTGCAAAGCCAGCACCAGAGACGGCTCGTTCAAAAATATCAGCGAACAATAGTGATAAGGGTGATCTTGTAGAAGCAGAACCAACTCAAACAGGCCCGTCAACGACCGAGCCAAAGACTCCCCTGCCATCATTACCAGCACTCGATGATGCGAAAGGCACCAGCCCACCCCAACCACTTGTATCAACAAACACAGAGGCACCACTTTCGGCGCAGTCGAATCCGTTCGCTGCCCCCAAACAAACAAGTGAGGCATCTGCCAACGATTCCAAAAAACCTCCGCTTCAAAATACTGGTGTCACAATGCCCTTTGCTGCAGCTCCACCACTTGGGAAGCAGCAGCAAAATCCTTTGAACACTATTGATGCTGATAAGAAAGCTGAACCACTTTCAAAAACGACGCCTGCCCAGTCGGGCGCTTCTGGTCAAGGCCGACCGGGACTGCCACAGATAGAGGGACTTCAGACACCTCAGCTCACACTTGAAAAAAGTGGACCCCGCGATTTACAGGTTGGCAAGCCTGCTCGATTTGAAGTCATTATTCGAAACGTTGGGGCTGCCACTGCGCACGACACAGTCCTGCGAGACGCAGTGCCTTACGGAACATCACTGATTACGACCATGCCCCCGGCGAGTCCAGGTGGCCCAAATACGCCGACGGGTGAACTCCTCTGGGCTATTGGTGAATTGAAGGCGGGACAAGAAGCACGTGTGGCTATGGAGGTTATGCCCCAGCTTGAGGGTGATATTGGGAGTGTTGCAAGCGTTACGTTTCGGGCTGATGCAACCGTGCGATCACGAGTTACAAAGCCCGCCCTTGAGATTATTGCTGAACCACCTCAGCCGACATTAATTGGTGAGATGATGGCTGTGGATATTTCACTTTCAAATCCAGGCACTGGTACGGCAACCGGTGTAATTGTAGAAGGAATTCTTCCAGACTCTGTATCGCACCCTGCTGGCAGAGAGGTTGAATTTGATGTCGGACAATTAGAGCCCGGTTCATCTCGATCAATATCATTGAAACTGGCAACCGTGACGCCAGGCGTCCATGAGATACGAATAGGTGCACGAGCAGACGGTGGTATTGAGGTCAGTCGTCCACTGCGAGCTGAAATTACCGCACCGGTGTTGGAGCTCCATGCAGATATTCCCAAACGCCGATATCTTCAACGGCCAGCAACCTGCACGCTCAATATGCATAACACTGGCACAGCCCCAGCCTTAGCTGTGGAGTTAGCCGCACAGCTTCCTGCTGGTATGAAATTTGTGCGTGCAAATAACGCAGGGTACTACGATGAAAACACACACCGTGTGCTCTGGAGTCTTGAGGAATTGCCAGCAGGAGAATTGGGCACGGTGGAGTTTGTTGCCATGCCGACTGTGCTTGGCCCGCAAACCATCGTTGCAGCTGTTCGAAACCCTGCCGGCCTTGCAGATCAGCTGTCACACACTATCGAGGTCGAAGGTCTCGCGTCACTGGCACTAGAAGTTGCAGACAGCGAAGACCCAATCGAGATCAATGGTCTCACGGAATATGTTGTCAGGGTTGCAAATCAGGGGACGAAAGCAGCCACCAATGTTGCCCTGTCGGCAAAACTGCTTGGCGACCTTCAGCCAGTGGAGGCACGCGGTCCTGTTCCCTACGAGGTTCAGAATCTGATGATAACATTCGAGCCACTTGCATCGCTCGCGCCAGCGGATGAGGCTGTATTTCATGTTCAGGTTCGTGGTCGTCGTCCTGGTAATCAGCGAGTTCAGTTCCAGCTCCAGAGTGATGATCTTCAGACGCCGCTTACTTCTGAAGAGATGACTCACGTCTACGCTGATCGGTAATGGCCTGACAACAAACGCATTAAATCCGTCGGGCAACAACGGCCTGTGATTGCCCTGCAATGAGGCAGAAGATTATGGTTGCCGGGTGTCCATCACCGACAGGAAGCCGCCGTCGAACAGACTCAACATCAACTGACAGACGTCGGCATTTAATTTCATAGTGGTGTCGAGGCTGCTTTATGAAATATCTTCGAACGTGCTTGAGTCCTGCAGGAAGAATGGCTTCAACGGCAAACGGAGTCACGAGGCTTGTCTCAGGTTTTTGAGAAGCGGTCAGGTATTCTTCCTCATAGTCGATCCGAGACAAGCTGTGATTCTCTGCCAATGTTTCAATAAGCCCTGCTCGAATCACTGCTGGATCAGGCTCACAGAGAAATGCTTCAAGGGGCGTTATGCCCATTGATGTAACAGATGGATTTCCAGTGAGCGATTCCCCAGTTGTCAGGTTTGTTGCTCGTCGAGTGTGTTGTCCCGCCAATTCACCGAACCAAATTGTTGCCTCGCGACACTCCCCCGCGAGGCTGACTAATTCAATTTCACAAGAATTGTTGGCAAAGTGCTGTGGCCAGTTGCTTGCCGGGCCAACCTTAATGGCTCCACCCCGTGCGATTCCAAGAATATGTTGCATCCATTGGAGGTCTGGCAGATAGGCTTCAAGATGGCGGGTTGGTCGAGGTCTTTCACCACGACGGTCGGGGTCAGCGTGAATAAACCAACCTGTCCATTCACGACAGGTGACATCATCAACTTCAGCTATTACCTGCGACGGATTCCCCAGTACCTCACTGTTCCACGTCGCGCGGCGAACCATCAAAGAGTTTGAGTCAATTGCGAGCACAGAGGTGCTTTTTGAAAGCGCGGCAGTATCGATGCCAATACCGCAGCAGAGATCAGCCATAACGCTTTGATCTTTGAATCGTTTTGCCTTGTGGACTGCTACGTCCCAGGTTGTGGCCTGCTCCAGTCCTGTGCGAGTGAGCCATAGTTCATCGGCATGGGGCAATCGTTCGTGTCCGCGTTGGCGAGCCTCGTAGAGAGCGACAGCTTCTCGTACAAGTTCAGCAGGAAATTCCTTGCGAAGTTTTTTCTGGTTGACCCTCTCCTCAGGTGAGGAGTTATAAACGGCTTTTAGTAACTGTGGGTGGGAACGAAGCTGCTCAAGGAGTTCGAGTGCCGTCTGTTCTGAATCATCCGTTGGGCTCGATGCTGATTCCATGGTTCCTGTCTTCGCGCACTCTGTGAGATTCGTGTACGGAAATCAGAGTCTCGGATTGATTGTCACAGAGGGTTTACTGGGGCAATTTCTGCAAGTGACTCGAGCCAGACAACAGCCTTTGCGGCAAGTTTTTCTCGGTCAAGAGAAGTCTCAGCAAGTTTTCGAGATGCTTGCCGAAACCGAGCTATCTGTTGCGGGTCAATTGCCAGCGGGGCAATAGCAGCAGTAAGTGCCTCTGGCTGAGAGTTCGTGAGAACCCCTGCATCTGCTCTGAGCACCATATCTGCAAGCTCACCATTGTGAGTGAGGAGCAACACAAGGCCAGCGGCAGCGTAATCACTAGTTTCCACTGGAAGTGGGAAGTGGTTGAGTCGGCCAGGGAGCACAAGAGCAGCGTGGCATTCAGAAAGAATGCCGACATACCGACTGCGATCGACCCGACCGTGGCATTGAATGGAACAGGAACCTGTCAAAAGAGGTGCAGCTGTTTCCAGGCGAGGCATCCATCGGCCACCACCGACCACGTGGAAAACGGCATTGATACTTTTGTCACTCAGTGCGCGAGCGAGGTCAGTCAGTAAAAAGATATCGGATTTCTGATCGATGTCACCGGCTACAGCGATTGCGAGTTGATTCTGTCCATTGTCTAGTGGTTGAATCTGCTCGTGACGTGCGTGTGGGACATGGTCAATGAAGTGGGGAGGGCGAGGGTAATCCTGTAGGTAGGCACCGGTTGGAATAACTTCGATAGGAGCTGGAGAAGTCGTCGCCTTGAGAACAGCATCCTTGGTGGTCTGTGATCCAGCGAGAATGGCGTCCACCGACTGCAGTGAATGTTTTTGTTTTCGAGTAATAATTGGAAATGTTATGGATGCCAATATATGAGCGAGCCATTGTGGTCCGGGGATCATCGGCCGTAATGGTTCCGGCCACCATTCATCCACATCGAGCAGAAGTTCGGCATCTAATTTATTCGCGAGGCGAACCGCGGCGTCAACGGTACTGGAGGGAGGGAGCGTTGCGATGAGAAGATCCGGACGTGCCAGATCTCCACTGGCGAGGCCTTCAATGGCTTGTTTCTCGAATCCGCGAGCAAATTTACGATGGCTTGCAAAACGGCCAAGTGAAAAATATGAGTTGTAGCCACCTGATGCGATGAGGCGGACATTGAACCCCTCCTCTTCAACAATTTTAAGGGGTGGCGTTCTCGCGATTCGTCGTGCGTGGCTAAAGCTACTTGTCCACCAAATCACATCGTGACCGGCAGCGACAAATGCTCTGGCCAGTGCCCATGTTCGGGATGGGAGGAGACCTTCGCCTGGAATTGCAGAGAGCGGGTCAACGAGCCAGACAATTTTCCGGTTTCCGAGTCGTTGCTCTGGTAACCACGATTCAACTTCGACGGAATGGTCGATGCGGCTGGAGTCGTCGCGTCTATAGTTGCCGCGTCGAGAGTTTCTCCCTCGATAGTTGGTACGTCGATAGTTGCGTCGGTGGTGGTTACGATGGGGCATCGAGAAATCGTAACAGACTCGTGAGAAAGTCGATGCCGTTGCCTAAATGACGGGTTTTGGGTGCATTTTTCGAAAAAAATCGGATGCGAGCCCGCATGGCAACGTGTTTTTTGATTGTTTTCAGCTTAAATTCGTGACTTTTTTGTGTCGATGAACCATAATAAGAAAGGTACGGAGGGTGTAAAAGCCCAACGTGCCTCATCGGGCCGCTGTCAGGGGCTGGCCCGATGTTTTCGAGGCGTTCCATGTTCATGAGTCCATTCGTCGTGTCTGACCGAAAAGGTCTGCTGCACTGGCGAAATTCTGAATGTTTTTGGCTTTTAGCTGGTGTGCAGATACCGGTCATGCGGGATACACTCCCCTCTGGAAAAGCTGAATTTTTGTCAGGGTATGATTGTGTTGGGGGCCTGTCCCTCGATCTGCAGTTCACGAAAATGCGGAGAAGAGTCTCCCTGTTTGTGATTTGGTCAACAATCAGTCTTCTTGGCGGAACCACCGGGAACGGATAACACTATGAGCAAGACGTCGTCTCCTGAAATTACACAGATTGAGAAGTTGTTGAAGGTAGCTTTCGACAACCATGCCACTGAACTGCGGTTATCTGGCGGTGTGCCTCCGATGCTACGCATTGGTGAGCAACTCAGACAACTGAAGATACAACCAGTCTCTGCCGAAGTCGTTGCTGGTCTTATCCGATCGGTCATGCCCGATGGTGCCGATTCAAAAAACTTTTCATTCACCTGCTCTCATGGTCCTATTGATGCTTCCGTTGTCGATGTGTCAGGAACGGAGGTGTTGGTACTGAAGAGAGGGGCATCCTCTGCTGCTTCAGAAGACAATGACGATGCCCTCGAGCTTGATCTACAAGACGATGGTGACGATTCTGGGGTAAGCGTGAAGTCGCGCTCCGCCGATGAAGAGTTTGCCATGCCCGAAGAGGCGGGTGGCTCGATCATGATCGACAAACTCCTGACGGCAGCTGTAAAGGGTGGCGTTAGTGATATTCATATTACGAAAGGGCTGCCCCCGGTCTTTCGCCAAGACGGTGGCATGAAGCCACAAAAAACAAAAGTGCTGACCGCAGATGATACGAACAGTTTGATGAAGTCAATTACCCCAGAACGATGCCAGGCTGAACTGGCAGAAATGGGTGGCACTGACTTCGGTTTTGCGTTTGGGGACATGGCTCGTTTTCGTGTGAGTGTGTTTAAGCAACGTGGGTCCATCGCCATGGTCTTGCGGCAGATTCCAAATCAGATGCTCACGCCGGAGCAGTTAGGGGTGCCGGACGTCTGTCAGCGTCTGGTGACGCGACCTCGTGGTCTTTTTCTTGTGACGGGGCCTACCGGCTCTGGAAAGTCCACGACACTTGCCAGTCTAATTAACATGCTCAATGAAAAATTCGACCATCACATAATTACCATTGAGGACCCAATCGAGTTTTATCACTACTCAAAAATGAGCACGGTAAACCAGCGGGAGGTCGGCACAGATGTTACAAGTTTTGCAGAGGCGCTCAAGCGGGCCCTTCGTCAGGACCCTGACGTGATTCTGGTTGGTGAGCTTCGTGACCTTGAAACAATTGAAGCGGCAATTTCTGCAGCTGAAACCGGTCATGTGGTGTTTGGCACACTGCATACATCCTCAGCACAGGGCACTGTCAATCGAATCATTGATGCATTCCCCACAAATCAGCAGGAGCAGATTCGAACGCAACTTTCCACGACCATTATCGGAGTAGTTTCACAGGCCCTTCTGAAAAAGATTGGCGGCGGTCGTGTTGCAGCGTATGAGATTCTTGTTGTGACACCTGCTATTGGCAATCTTATTCGAGAGAACAAGACGTTTCGAATTAATTCAGCAATTCAGACTGGTACAAAACTCGGAATGCAATTGCTCGATGACCATCTTTTTCGCCTTTGGAAAGAAAAGAAGGTTGCGGAGGAAGAGGTCTTATATAAGGCCCAGCAGCCGGATGATCTCATTAAACGCATTAACGATGCGAAAAAAGGTATCTTTGAGAATGAAGAAGAAATTGCAAGACGGGCTCAACGAGAAATGAATTCGAGGTAGCGGGAATGGCACTGAAGCGACTTGGACTAATTCTGACAGACCTTGGTCTGATTGACGAAGATCAGCTGGAAGAAATGCTCGCCGAGCAAGACGCCCGCGGTGGAGAACTGCTTGGTCGTGTGGGAGTGTCGCTTGGTTTCTTCTCTGACGAGCAGCTTGGTGAGGCGCTTGCAGAGCAGTGGAACACGGTGTTTGTCACGCTGTATGACAAACAGATTACACATAGCCTTGTAGAAATTCTCAGTAAGACGATGGCAGAAATGTATCGGGTTGTGCCGCTGACGCTCGAAGGCAACCAGTTGACCATTGCGACTGCTGACCCACAAAAAATCCAGATTGCAGATGAGCTTCGGGTGTTTCTGGGTTATGAAATTCATGTTGTCGTTGCGACGGATGCTGAGATCGACAAGGCGATCGAACAGTTCTATTCCGGTGAAGTTGACACTGTGGAATCCATCGTTGAGGAGATGGAAGAGGACAAGGATCTCGCCGAAGCGTCGAAAGGCTTGCTGCAAGACGGGCCAATCGATCTGACAAGTGCTGAGGCAATGGCCGACTCCGCCCCTGTCCGAAAGCTACTCAATCTTGTTCTGTTAATGGCGATTAAAGAGAACGCGAGTGATATTCATCTTGAGC
>WLWH01001546.1_pt1 | contig 14757 bp, 34 predicted proteins | sample 6712741 | NCBI WGS metagenome assembly WLWH01 (sample SAMN12718694, study PRJNA515312) | sponge metagenome | isolation source: marine sponge | host: Mycale hentscheli | place: New Zealand: South Island, Marlborough, Capsize Point | collected 2003-05-01 | reverse complement strand
TGAGAAGTTCGCTAATGAAGATAAAGATCTAAACATATTAGACGCATACTTCATGGCTTATTCTGAATGGATAAAATAAAAGAAATGACAGAAAGATTAGAGCAAAGGATGTATGGCCTTGTACCATATAACATTAGTCCAATACAACAAGGAATTCAATTCGGACATGCAGTAGTAGAATATAGCTTAAATCAAAAAATTAAAGCATCTACAGTTAAGTATGACCAATGGGCTCACAATGATAAAACATTCATAATCTTGAATGGTGGTACTACTAACAACAACAAAGAAAGATACGGTACATTGAATAATGCCAAGATAAACTTACATTCATTGGGTGTTGAAATAGCTACATTCCATGAACCAGATCTCGGAGATCAATTAACTGCAATAGTCTTTTTAGTAGATGAACGTATATACGATTATGCTAAATATCCTACATATGATTTCATGCGAGATGAGGTATCTGAATTCGAATATTACGAAACTTTGTTTGGTAAAGAATACGAATATATCCTTGATATGCGAGACTTTCTTTCACATTACAAATTAGCATAATGGTTACAGTTGTTTGGAAGAAATCAGAACGAGCTAAAACACATCAAATGACCGTGTTCACTAGACTACAAACACCAGATCCTATCAACACTACTCGAGCAAGAAATCCAGTGATTCCTAACGAAGCTCCATTCATCGAACTTGGTGTTGGTAACTTTATTGAAGAATGGAAAACCAAGTACAAAATCAAGAAGGTACAATGGTGGCCAAAGGAAGATGCGCCTGAAACTAAATAGCATCTCAATCATATAATACTTATAACAAAAAAACAAAAATATGTCAAAACAACTCGGATACGCATGTATCAACTTACACCTTACAAAGCAAGGTATTCGTACAAGTCGTAAAATGATTAAGAAAACTTATCAACAACACGGCATCGAATATGCATCAAAACTTGCACTCGAAAATGCACGAGATTTTATCAAGATTATCAACTGGAACAATCAACATGGTATCAAAGTATTTCGATACTCTTCAGCTATATTTCCATGGATGTCAGAATACGATTTCAAAGACTTACCAGATTATCAAAAGATAAAAACATTATTCGCTGGTGCTGGTCATATCGCTCGCAAACATGGTCAAAGACTTACAGTACATCCCGGACCATTCAATCAATTAGCTTCTGTTAACGAAGCGGTTGTACAAAAAACGATTAAAGAACTTAATCAACATGGCGAAATGATGGATATGCTAGGTGCACCACTTACAAACTACAACAAAATCAATATACATGTTGGTTGTGCTACTGGCGGTAAGGAAGCTGCAGCTCAAAGATTTTGCACTAACTTCAAACGATTAAGCGAATCTACAAGAAAACGTTTGGTTGTCGAAAACGATGATAAACCAAGTCTATTCACTACTATGGATCTATATAACATGATTCATAAAGAAATCGGCATACCAATTACATTCGATTATCATCATCATTGGTGTCATCCAGGTGAAGGTTATACTGAAGAACAAGCGCTTAAACTTGCTGCATCAACATGGCCTGAAGGTATAAGACAATGTACTCACTACTCATCTGCTAAACGAGTTTATGAAGATGAATCTGCAAAGATTGTTAAACATGCAGATTATGTATACAACGAAATTAACGACTATGGTCTTGATATCGATGTGGTTGTTGAAGCTAAAGCAAAAGAATTAGCAATCATAAAGTATCAACAAGACTTCGGAATAAATAAACTATATGAAAAGCAACTTAGTTATTGTTGATAACTTCTATCAAGATCCTGATAGAATAAGAACGTTAGCATTATCAAAACCATTTGATGTTACCGGAAACTTTCCAGGTAAGCGAACGAAATCATTTGTAACTGATGATGTAAAGGCAGCTATACAACATTTAGTAATGCCACATGGTGGTCATATAACTTATTGGCCAGATGGTTATAACGGTTCATTCCAATACACAACATCGTTAGATAGAAGCTGGATTCATGCAGATAATGGTACTACTTGGGCAGGCGTTTGCTACTTAACACCAAACGCACCAATTAGTGCAGGAACTGGCTTATTCAAACACAAAGAAACAGGTGTAACTGAATGGAATCCTAACTTAGGAATAGACTACAACGATTACAAACCAAATCAAGAAACAAGAGACTATACCAAATGGGAAATGGTCGATAGAATAGGAAATAAATACAACAGATTAATACTTTATAGAGGCAATCAATATCATGTTTCGTTAGATTACTTCGGTACTAACAAACACGATGGAAGATTGTTTCAAACATTTTTCTTTAACACTCAATACTAACAACAATGATAATACAAATAACAAAACTAGAATCAAGCATCATAGATAAATTTTCATACGATACTAACAATTGCGAAATGCTAATAGAATATAAAGGCGGTAGTCAATACTTGTATAAGAACGTTAATGAAATTATAGTTTCAGAATTTATAGATGCTGAATCAAAAGGAAAGTACATTAACGAAATCAAGAAAGATTACGAATTCGAAAAGGTTGAAGTAGAACCTGTTGGTACTGCTGGACAACCATCACACCTAATTTGAACTCATGAAAAAAAGCGATTACAAATTCTACGAAGAATCTTGGAATGATGAAGAATTTAATAACTTCAAATCTAATCGACAAAAAAAGAAAGTAAAGAACCTTAAAAAAATAAGAAGAGAACAAACATATGATAAAAATCAAAGTAACAAACGGAAAGATTGACATAGCCTTAAAGAAATGGAAACGTAAAGTTAAAGATACAAAACAACTACGACTTCAAAGAGAAGCACAGGCATTTACAAAACCTAGTGTTAAACGAAGAGCTCAGAAGATTAAAGCAGCATATAAGCAACGTATGAGAGATCAAGAGAGTCAATGATTAAATGTTAACAATTTGTTAACATAAAAAGTTTTTTATTTCCACATAAAAGTATTATATTTATATATAACAAATTAATAATAATAACAAAAACAAAAAATCATTATGGCAAACTTTAATCAATCCAACAATCCAGTTTACGTTCAAACAACTTCTAAACTTACTAAGCCTGTGCTTAAAGCAATCAAACTAATTGCTTCAAATACAAAAATCGATAAACCTACTAGAATCGATCTTATCAAACTTTACAAAGGTGTTAGAGCTGCAGTTGAACAATCAAATAACGAACTTATGGTTGTGAGCGATGGAGATCTTAAAACTCAGTACTTCATTAACTTTCCTACTTGCGAACATACTAATACTAACTTTCTTATCAATGCATAATCTAGACTTACACATCAATCCAACAGTTAAGGTTGATTGCCTAACTGCACATCACAAAGATTTAGTACCCAAGAAACTACACAGATATTGGGTGCTAAAGGTTGAATCATATAAAGATTCTGACACATGGTTAAACGAACCTAAAGGTGTAGATGATAACTATCACGAAGGAAGGCGTTTCAATGATAACGATCGAGTAGTAGATGTTATTCTTGGTTGTATGCGCCAACAAATACAGAAACAACTTTTTGGCCAAATCTTTAACGTCATTGGCGAAATAGACGAATCAATTTTAGCTAAATCATTCGAACATTACATAAACAATATCGATGAACGCAAATTAAACGAATGGATAGATGCAGCATTGCATTATTCTGCAGGTGCAGATCATTGGTACACATTTGAAAAAGACTGGGGTTAATATGAATAACTTAGACAAACAATATCAAGAACTTCTTAAGACTATACTAGAATATGGTACTGATAAAGAAGATAGAACCGGAACAGGAACTAAATCTATTTTCGGTTATACGATTAGACATAATATGCAAGAAGGATTTCCTCTTCTAACATCGAAAAAGATGTATTGGAAAGGAATAACAACTGAATTGATGTGGATGCTACTTGGGGATACTAACATCAAATGGTTACTCGAAAACAAATGTAGTATTTGGACTGGTGATGCATATAAAGTTTACGAACGAACACATCAATGGGAATTAGATAATGATTATGTAGACATTAAAGAATTCGAAAAACAAATACTAGAAGATCCTGACTTTGCAAGAAGGTGGGGTGGACTTGGCTTTATATACGGTAAGCAATGGAGAGATTGGAACGGTAGAAACGATCAAATTCAAGATCTAATTCAAAGCCTTAAAGACAATCCAAATTCAAGGCGATTAATGGTTAATGCTTGGAATGTAGATGAACTAATGTATATGAAGCTGCCACCATGTCATTATGGATTTCAGTTATATGTTAGAGAAGGTAAATATCTTTCATTGATGTGGAATCAACGTTCAGTAGATACTTTCTTAGGATTACCATTTAACATTGCATCATATGGTCTACTACTAGAAATGATAGCAAAAGAAGTTAACATGATACCTGATCAACTAATCGGAAACTTAGGGGATGTTCACTTATATAACAACCATATCGAACAAGCGAAAGAACTTCTTGAAAGAGAACCAAAAGCTTTACCAACATTAAACATTACAACTGTACATAACTTCAAAGCAGCTATGGACTATCGCAAAGATGATATTCATTTAGACGAATTTGTATTGTTAGGTTACGATTCACATCCACCAATCAAAGCACCCTTAAGCAATTGAAACGCTTAATTCTAAAATTCTTACTTTGGTTGTCATATAGGTTTCCAAAGAAACCGAGAAAGAAAAGCATTTGGGAATTGTAAAATCGTAACTCCTTGGTAGTCATATAAATATACTAACTAACAAAAATTATACTTATGAAAAAATTACTAACACTGATCAGCTTGATGTTTGTGATATCAACCATTGCACAGACTACTTTATATTCTAACGACTTCGAAAACACATCAACCGGATACGTAACATCAACAAATTTTAACGATCCTTTATGGAATTATGTATGGACTGGACATAGTGGATGTTTGGCATCTGATGTTTGGTATGTAGGAACTTCTGGAGGTTATGGTACTAATTCGAACATCACTGGAAATTATGCAAGCATAACATATGGATCACAAAGTTGTAATCAAGATATAAGCATTTGTACACAAGAATTTTTAGCAAACGGAAATGTAATAAACATTTCATTTGATTGGGCTCATAGAATTTATTTAGGCAGCGTATTTTTAGCAAGACTATATGATGCTACTGGTGCTGTAGCAGAAACGTTATTACTTTCTCAAAATACTGAATCCGGTAGATATGAATCAGATGTAGTTGTTACTCCTGGAAAATATAGTTTAGACTTTAGATACATCGGTAATTGGGAATGGGGTGCTAAGTTAGATAACGTATTAATAACTGAACCTGGTGGTGCCTTACCAATAGAATTATTAGACTTTAATGCAGAATTAGTAGAAGATGAATTATATCCTTATGCACTAATTAATTGGGATGTTGCATCTGAAATTAACAACGATTACTTCACAGTATATCATTCAATGGATGGATATGAATGGACTAGTGTAAGTAAAGTAACTGGATCTGGAAATCATAACATATTTAAGTCTTATTCAACAATACATAATCGTATCGAGTATGGATATAATTATTACAAATTAAGACAAACCGATTACGATGGTATGTTCGAAGAATTCGACATCATATCATTAGAAAGAAAACAACCTAGAATTGAAATCGTAAGACGAATCAATCCAATGGGTATAGAAATATCAGAGGATACTAAAGGAATCCATATCAATCTCTGGAATAACGGAGAGACATCTAAATCATTTCATAAATAGAAACTATTTTACCTTTGTTTCATATAATAACTATAAACAATTCAATATGGAACTAGGTAAAATGAAATTAACAGAAGCATTGGTTTATATGAAGCCAATTGCTAAAGCTTATGGTTTGAAATTAAATCGATTAAGCGACTTCAGACTATGCAGAATTATTACTTCACAACTATATAATTCTATCGTATGAGTACAACATTCGCAATTAGATTAGAACACGGAGAGGAACTAGAAGTTGCATTTCGCTCTAATGGTAATATCCAATGGATTGAAGAAGGTGCCTCAGCGTTACCGAGAGAAACCAAAGTAATTGCTCTCGACAATACACCACAAGGAATACTTACGATTGGAGATATATTAGATACAATTGAAGGATGCGAAACGGTTGAAAGACTTCGTAAAGAACATGTAATTGAAGATGATGTTTTGCAACTACACAAAGAAAAACAATTACTATCTAGACTATATGCTTGTCAAGATGATATGGGAGAATTACTAGATAAAGGTAATCAAGACTTTCATTATATCCTGATGGAAATGTTAATCAATCGTTTAGAAAAACATTTGCAAATGAAACAAGACTTATTATGAAAGAATATAAACCAACACCAAATATGCGTACAAACAGTTTAAGTAAGAAGCCTTCAAATAATGTAGTAAAGGTTGTGTACGAGAATTACGAAACAGCATATGATAACGTACATCACACAAATCAATTTGTAAACAAAATCGTCGAGAACAATACCAAATGGAAAGAGATTTGGGTTAACGACTTAAAAGTAAAATGGAACGATGAATGAAACGAGAGAATTAGCTGAGGAAATTAGCTTTAGATTATTAGCTACACGTAATCATGTCGATATGGAATGGTTAGTAGATAAGCTAAATAAATTTAAGAATCAAGGTACTACAAACAAAGATAAATTCTCTTCGTGGGATGGATCTCTTAATGATTGTGGTGACGCAAACGAATATTAATATGTTCTTACAAAGACGAATAATAACAAAACGTAGAAGACCGATCAGGTTATGTTCATTTCACATAATGATAATACACAAACGATGAAAAAACAAAAACAATACACGATTAAGAAAACACTTATAGAAAAGAACATTCAAGTAGTTCTAAACGATGGTCTAGGTGTTGTAGCATATTTTACATTCGATAATGCAGTGCAAATGTGCCAACTACTAAATGCAAATTCAGATAACAATTGTAGATATGAAATTACTAAGAACGATATATAAAGCCATCTCCAAAGAGACTAATTGGTTCATTCGAAACGGACTAGATATTAGTTCAGTTGAAACACTAGCCTATCGTAAAAAAGAATGGGAATGGATGGAAGAGGAAGAGAAAAAGAAACAACAAAAACAAAATGATTTTGGCGGACCTAACGGCCATTTAGGAGTATGAGTAAGAAAGTACTAAATCAATTCTTATTAGATATAGACGAATACGTAATACAAATTATTCACCATAAAGGTAAGGTATTAGAAATATCCGTATTAGACGAAGGTGGAGGTCTAATAGAAAGTTTAGAAATAACAAATGCAGATGAAGAAGAATAAAGCAATATTAATAACATGGGAGATCATTAAGGCTATCTATGCAATCATAGGTATGATAATCATATTTCCGTTTGCAGTAACTACAGCAATGATCTCAATACTATACGAAAATGCGAAAACTTATATACAAACTAAGATTAGAAGATAAGATCACCGATGAGGTCTTTAACTTACTAATGGATCAATATGATAAATCAAAACAAAGATGAGTAAAGAATATAATGTAAAGTATAAAGTAGGCCAAGATGTCTATGTATTAGAAGATAAAAAGATAAGTAAAAATAGGGTAGACAAGATTAGAGTTACCGAACAACAACCTTATAGGAAAATTAATTCAGATGGAACTTTTACTGATATGACAGGTATTGAAATAGATTATCTAATAGAATCACAGAGAGTTTATACATCCATCATAACAAAAAGTACCCAAAGTTCATACAATTGGTATAGTCAAGAAGATGTCTTTACTAATAAGGCTGAATTGATTGCACAAATTGTATAAACCAAAACGAAGATGAGTAAAGAAGGAATAGTTTATATAAAATGGGAACCTCGTTCTAAACTTCCAAGAAAGAAGAAGAAACAATTTATAAAGTATATGGGACCTAAAGCATATAAAAGATATTTGTTAGGGGAACCAGATTATTTACTAACATCAGATTATGTAAATATCAATGGAGTTTCATATGCACCTTGGAATAAAAAAGTATGGAGAAAGGAACAACACAAATTATCCGTATACTCAAAAAAGCCTGTTAATTCACGATATTACACAACAACTATAATCCAAAACAAAGATGAGTAAAGAAGAATTAACTTTAGAAGAAAGAATAAAAATTCTTAATTCGACAAATATATTTGAACAATATATCCGATTAGATGATGTACAAGAATGGTTTGGGTTCACAAAGGAACAAGAAATGGGTAGTTTATTAAATGAAAATAAAATACCAAAATATAGAAATGAATTAACAGAACAACAGTTAAACTTATTAAACCAAAACAAAAATGAGTAAAGAAGAAGTGTGGTACAAAGATACTGGTGTATTGGTTTGGTTGTTTTTTTTCTGGGGTATACCTATTATATTATCATTAGTATTATAAACATAAACGAAGATGAGTAAAGAAACAGTAGATATATTAACGTGGGTGTTTTCATGTTGGTCATTATTAATGAGCGCTATCTATATCATTATAGAAATTAAAACAAAACAAAGATGAGTAAAGGAGAAATTATAGAAGTAGATTTTAGTTGTTTTTTGATAAATTTAGACAATCTTAAAGAAGTATCATACCAACCAAAAGAAAGTGGGAATTGGAAATTCATTCAATCAATGGGTTTTGGTTACCCATTAACACCATCTAATAATGAGATAGTGTATAGATTAAAAAAGAATCCTCGTCGAGGTTACATACATAAACTAAAACAATAGATGAGAAAATTATTTGATAGTGCGGTAGAAACAATATCCCAAAAACGATTTAGCTATATAGACTTAGTAATGATAGCAATTATCGAATGGATAATACTAACAATAAGATGAGTAAATACGTAGTATATAAACCTACAGATAAGTTAACCACTAAGTTAAAGACTAAAGGTAAGGTTATATGGGATAAAGGTATTGTCTATGGAATTAAAAAACCAAAACAAAGATGAGTAAAAGAGAAAGACAACTAGAAGAAAGACTTAGACATTTAGAGATAGAAATAAGAGGGAAACGTCAATGGGACGACATACCAGACTCACTAAAGCCTACATCTAAAGGAAGATGGGATCAAATGACAGAAGAATTAAAAACTCAAGAGAGTAGACGATTAGGTTGGCCAAGCAATCATTATTAAAACAAAAACAAAGATGAGTAAAGAAACTATTATAGAAGCTTTAATTGCGGCATCAAAATGGGGTAGTTGGGCGTATGATTTAAAAGAAAGAGATAGACAGGGTAAAACTAAATTAGAGGACTTTAAGAAGTGGAGAAGAGAGATAATGGAAGATATTTACAATGATTATTTAAACCAAAACAAAGATAAATGAAAAGAGGATTGACATATGACGATATTTTGTTAGTACCAAAATATTCAGAAGTTAAAAGTAGAAGTATAATTAACACCAATACTTTAGTGAGTAGAAGATATGGGTTATTAAAACCATTAGTAGCATCTTGTATGGATACTGTTTGTGAGTATAAGATGGCAATAAAGATGGTAGAGTTAGGTGGGGTTGGTTGTATACATAGGTTTATGACTATAGATGAACAATGTGAACAAGTTTCTAAAGTTGTTGAATATATTAACAACAACCATATGTACGAACATTGGGGTGTAATGTATGATGATTGGTATTCAGAAATAAAACAGATTCCAGTTATGGCTGCGATAGGTGTTAATGATCTAGACATTGATAGGGCAGTTAGGTTGGTATTAAGTGGTGTTAATATTATACTTATAGATGTAGCACATGGACATCACATTAATGTTAAAAATATGATACGTAAACTAAGAGAAGTATTACCAACATCCGTAGACATCATCGCAGGAAACATATCAACAAAAGAATCTGCAGAAGATTTATGTGAGTGGGGTGTGGATGGTTTAAGAGTTGGTATTGGTGGTGGTTCATTATGTACCACTCGTATACAGACAGGTCATGGTGTACCAAACGTAACATCTATAATTGATTGTGTTGAAGGTTCTTCTGTTCCTGTTATGGCAGATGGTGGGATTAGAAATAGTGGTGACATAGCTAAGGCATTATCTGTTGGTGCAGATTGTGTGATGTTAGGTTCATTACTTGCAGGTACTAAAGAGTCACCTGGAAAGATAGTAGAGAAAGGTAATGGTTCTTTATATAAAAGATATAGAGGTTCCGCCAGTTTAGAAACAAAATCTGCACATAAACAATCTACTAAACACATTGAGGGAGAATCAACAATGATACCATTTAAAGGTGGTGTCGAATATATGATAGATAAGTTAAATGATGGATTAAAATCTGCGTTATCTTATAGTGGTTCTAAGGACATTAAAGAGTTTCATTTAAAATCTGAGGTTATAGAAATTACTCCTTCAGGTATGGTAGAATCTAAACCACATCTACTATGAAAAAGAAACTTCCCGATAATATAGTATTTAACGAAGAGTCTTCTAAATTTGATGCAAATACAAAGCACTATCCCACCACAGTTGGTTCTCAGTCTTTTGAACCTATTGTAGTTGATAAGAGTGATACGATCAAAGCGGATAAGTATTTCAACAGTAGGTTAACTGAACTTAAAAAAGAATATGAATCATTAGTTAATGAGTATAATGACAGTAAATTAGTTTATGAATCAGAATATACATTCCAACCAACAGTAGGTGAAACATATCATATATATGAAAGAGATAGTGGGACAATATTCTTAAGTATCATATCACCAAATGAATGGAGTAAAAAACATATAGGATCATACTTACTATTAAATAATGGGGTATGGGAAAAATTATAGTTTCTCTACATTAATAAATTCAACACCTCTTCCTTTATCTTTTAATGTAATTTCTTGTTCGTTAGGGAAAAGTATATTGTTAGTGAGTGTCTCAATAAAATCTATTTTGTTTTTAGGTACTTCAACAGTAATTAAAAAAGCTTCTTCACCCATACCTCCATAAATACTACCTCTATTATAATGATTGTCAATTAAATCTCTTTTATTATTAGAATAGTGACTACCTAATTCATCATAGTTTATCTCATTCATATCACTTAAATATAATAGTCTATACAATTTTATTTTGTTAGGTAAGGTATTAAACCAACCAATTAAATCTTTTAAATCTTCTATCGCACTTTCTTTATCATAACCCATATCAATAGTGTAATGATATAAAAGTTTTTTTAAATCTTCTTTTGTTATTTTGTATTTTTTGTTTCTACCCATAGATTCTGTTAAATTATCAGATTCCATTGGTTTATAATATAAATCATATATTTCTGGATATAAAAAACTAACAATAAAAAATACTGAAAAATCATATGGAAAATCCAAATCGTCACCCAATAAGAAAATTAAATGATCAAATATCCCATCAGAATAACCAATTCGTTTCCAATCATAGTTTAATTCATCTCTTAGGAAATCTTCATCAACTGCAAGGTGCGTTGTGTAACAATTACCACCATAACATATCTCTAAATACCCATATTTGTCAACAGAAGTGTACTTATTTATTATTTTTTTGGATAGTCTTCTCCCAACATCAAAACTAATGTTATGTTTTTCTAATAACTTTGCAAGTTTAGGTGAATTATTTAACATAAATACTTTATTTTATAAATATAAATATTTATCTTTGTATAAAAAAAATAATATGGCTAAACTTTATTTTAGGTACTCAACAATGGGAGCTGGTAAATCTTTAGATTTATTAAAGACTGCGTATAACTACGAAGAAAGAGGTAAGTTTATAACTTTATTAACTTCAAGTTTAGATAACAGATACGGTACAGGTAAAATAACTTCTAGAGTAGGTATAAGTAAAGAAGCCCACCTTTTTGATAATAGTACTAACTTGTTTGAGTTTGTATCTGAATATTGTTTCGGTTGTGATTGTGTGTTAATAGACGAAGCACAATTTTTAACAAAAGAACAAGTTTGGCAACTTACAGATATCGTAGACAAATTAGAATGTAATGTTATAACATATGGGTTGAGATCAGATTTTAAAGGTGAGCCTTTTGAGGGGTCTATATACCTTATGACACTTGCAGATAAAATTGAAGAGTTGAAAACGATTTGTAAGTATGGTGATAAAGCTTCTATGAATATGAGAATGGTAAATGAGATACCTATTTTTGACGGTGATAAAGTAATGATTGGTGGTAATGATTCATACTTACCTGTTTGTAGGACATATTATAAAAAAATGAAAGAAAAGTATGGTTGATTTTACATTAATATCGACACACCCAATTAAAAAATCTGACTTAGGATTTCATGGAAATCTGTTTGGGGGGAAACTTTTGGCATGGTTAGATGCGGCTGGTGCTGCATATGCTATGGAAGTTTGTGATTCACCACGTATGGTTACAGTTAAGATAGACGAATGTACATTTAAAAAACCAGCTAAAGAAGGTCAACTATTAAAAATATATGGTAAAGTATTAGACATTGGTAAATCTTCACTTACTTTAGAATTAGAGGCACGTTCTCATAATGTATATTCAGGAACACAGTCAGTAATATTATCAACAAACATTAAATTTGTAAGAATAGACGAAAATGGAGACTCTATACCAATATCGGATAGAGTTAAATCTAAATACGGATTTATTTAATCACCCTTTAAAACTTTCCTAACTTTTAATAATAGGTTTAAGTGATACAGACATAAAACTGTTATTGCGGACACCTCAAACCAAAAAAGATTAGGTAGAAATATGCAACTTAATAGGTAAGGTATTAAAAATTTCCTATATCTTTTTAATTTATATAAAGGATATATATTAACTACAAAAAAAGATACTGCAAATATATTATGTAAACTCCCATAATATTCTATAGAAAATATAGTCAACAAAAACAAAAAAATTCCTGATAACTTCCATTTAGGTAAGTCCATAAAAACGTATGTAGTCAATATATTAGACAACAAAAATAACGGTTGGAAGGGACTATTCCAATATCCAGATATAGAACCCATTTCACCATAACTAAAATACATTATTAAAGGGCAAATGAAAGATAAAAATATTATCGAAATTTTAATTAAAAAATTAGTTTTATCTGTTTTTTTTAAGTCCATAGTTTTTGTGGGGTTACCTTATTAAATAAATACGTAAATAATAAAAATTGTGTAGCCTATCTAAGTATGTTTACTTAATAAAAGTAAGTTAGTTTGTGTATTTTAATGTTATCGTAGGGTAAAAAAGTAGATATATTGGGGATGTGTTAGTATCTATGTATCGTAAATTAAAATAACATTAAAAAAAAACAAAATGAAAAAACAAATTACAAAAATTTTATTAGGTACATCACTTTTAGTAAGTGGACAAGTTATGAGTCAAACTGACTTCATCGAAAAAGAACCAATTAATATAAGTTCTATCTATCACAATAATTTATTAGAAAACTTTAGAGTTAGAATATATCCTAACCCATCTTTTATCGCAACAGTTAAAATGGAATGGCAAGATTGGGCGGAGATAACGAGAGTTGTATTATACAACACTAACACTAACCAAAGTAGAATTGTTGAGGTTGAGGAAGGTTTACGTAGAATAAGTGTTTCTGGTTTAGAAGAAGGTACATACATTGTAAAATTCTACCAAAAGAATACATTATTTGGGAATAGGAAAATAAAAGTTATAAATTAAATTAAAAAAATAGAAAAAATGAAAAACACAATTATCAACATAGCATTACTATTAAGTTCTTTAGCGTTTTCTGCATATGCTAGTGGACAATCATCTGTATGGGCAACTGCAGAGTCAATTGAATCGGTAAATCAAAATGAAGAATTTCAATACCTACAAGCACACTTAGGTATTGAAGTAACACAACCACTAAGTAACTCTAGACAACCTCACCTACAGAAAGTATATGAGTTTTCCTGTCAATGTGACGAAGTTGAATTATATGCTTCGATGCATAAAGTATCTGATGTTTCAGGTATTGAGTATGGTCCTAAGTATGAAACTTTAAACGAACCAGATGATTATTCCCTTTTTCAGAATTGGAATAATAACACTACATCTAGTTGGCATTTAGATTTGATATGGGCACAGGCAGCTTGGGATGTAACACATGGTACAGTACCTGTAGCAATCTCAGATCAAAACTACTTTGTAAATCACGAAGACTTAGTTGGGAAGGTATTACATTATGATACAACAAACACTTCATCACAAGGTCATGGAACTGCAGTGGCAACATTGGCGGGTGGTAACACTGACAATGGACAAATGATTAGTAGTGTCGGTTATGACACACAATTAGGTTTGTATCGAATGAATTATAATGAAGTATTACAGGCAGCATATGATGGTTATAAAGTAATTAATATGAGTTGGACAAGTGGGTGTAACTATAGTCAGTATTTAGATGACGCACTTCATGAAGTCTATGGGTTAGGTACTTTCTTAGTGGCTTCTGCTGGTAATGGTACAACTTGTGGAGGATCAACTGAATTAGTTTACCCATCTGCTTACGATGTTGTGTTTTCAGTGTCATCTGTAGATCATAACGATTCACATGACAATGGTGGGAATACACACCAACACAACTCAACAGTAGATTTAACTGCACCAGGTTATAATGTACCACTAACTGCAGCACCTGGTTGGGCTTTATTTGGTAGTGGTACCTCTTACGCTTCACCTATTGTAGCTGGAACTGCTGGACTTATTATGTCAGCTTATCCAGGTATCACACCTAATGAAAT
>WLWH01001545.1_pt1 | contig 14768 bp, 28 predicted proteins | sample 6712741 | NCBI WGS metagenome assembly WLWH01 (sample SAMN12718694, study PRJNA515312) | sponge metagenome | isolation source: marine sponge | host: Mycale hentscheli | place: New Zealand: South Island, Marlborough, Capsize Point | collected 2003-05-01 | reverse complement strand
GCATCATACTCGGCTTTAAACTTATAGAATATACCTATCTTCTGATTTTTAAATTGAGTGCGTATAAACTCAGCTTTCGATAGGTCTATAACAGTTGCCTTTCCACTCTCAAACTTTACAGTTCCTGAGAAGAGTTGGTGTAATTTAGACATCAGCTTCACACCTGTGTCAGCAAGCACCACCTCGTCAGTTCCCTCGATAACTAAATTCTTTTTTAGTTGCTTAACCATATTGTATGTGAGGTCAGACATCTTAACCTTTAATACCTTTTCAATAGTCTCCACCTTAAACCCTGCCTCCTTCTGAGTATAGCTAATCATATATGGTTTCATCTGATCTAATATGGATTGCTTCCCACTAGAGTAATTGTTGTGGGGCATAGCCCCTATTCTAATCTGAACCACATTCACATAATGTTTAGCGAACTTATAAAAGTTGGTATAGTTTCTAAAAGGATTGTGGGGGCAGGCATAAACCTGGTGATACATCTGACTAAACGATTCTGGTGTAGGTGTTCCAGACATCAAGATAACAAATGGATTCTGCTTTTTAATAATCTGCTTAATCATCTTGGTTCTCTTGCTCGGCTTAGGATAAGCACCCATACCATGAGCTTCATCCAAGACAATGCATTCATACTTACCAGCAACCTTATGTAAACTCTCGTAGTTAATTACAGTTAAATGAAACTTAGGACTAAGTAATTTATAGTCATCCTCTATGGAAGAGATTGCTTTCTTCTTAGTTACGAATAACATATTGTCAACGCCTAGCTTCTGAGCTGTACCCATAGCAGTCAAAGTCTTTCCTGTTCGCACCTGCATAGACAGATAAACAAACCCATACTTAACAAGAACATCAAACGCCTTGTCTATAATTTCCGATTGGTATTTTCTAAATTTCATATAAAAAAACCCCACCCAGTTTCCTGAGTGAGGTGTGTTTAATTAATTATCTTACATAATAACTTTGAGCAGCCCTAGCTCCACAATTCCATGAGTCCTTGTGTAAACCTTGGTCAATACAGGTTAGATGGTTTTTGGTATGAATGACATACACCTTTGATTCATCGACAGGAAACTCTCTGACTTTATATCTTTTGTTTCCATTCCTTTTCAATGGTGATTGTCTTGGTGAAAAACCATTCTCAATAAGAAAAGCTTCATAAACTCTCTCATTGTTTGGCATCCTTTTCATTTCAAGACCTATTTCAAATAATCTTTGCATTACTTGAAAATATTCTAACCCTGTAGCATGAGCACAAGCTCTTACTACACAGTCACCTGTTCGTAAATCCTTAAGCCTCTGAAAGTATTTGTCTCTACCTCCATAAGACTTTAAGTATTCAATTGTTTTCATATTTTTTAGTTTTAATATTAGTATATAAATAATTTTAGAAAACTTTTCAACAATTATGTTTTCAGAAATTTGATCCAGTATGTCAAAGAACGATATACAAAGATACGAAATATATAAATTAACTCCAAACGTATTGATAGTCAGTAAGTTACAAGCGTTATTTTTTATCAGATTTTTCAAAATGGTATATAATTTGATTCATCCTCGTCTTTTTCTTCCTCAGCATTCATGACTATCCACTTGCCAACTAAGTCTCTCCCCTCCTGTGGTTTCTCTCCAGTTTTGTAAACACAATAGGCATTGATCCATTTGTAAAACCTCTGCCTACTTATAGTCATCTTAGACTTTGGCCCATAGTCAGGATACTCATTTATAAAATCAAAGTACACCTCGTTCAAATGTATGGTTATATCTGGTGCTATCTTTAGGTTAGGCTCTGCACCCTCTAGCAATCCACACCACTCAATAAAATCATGACTCGTCTCGGCAGATAGTTGTCTTATCTTTAGATTAACAAACTCACTCTGGATTAATCCTTGCTTTAAATAAAGTTGAATGCATTGTATCATATAGTTATCAAACACACACCACTCATCATCATCCCAATCTCCAAAGAACAATCTGCCAAACTCATCTTGTGGAGTAAAGTTTTTATTGTAATGCTGGTGAAGCTCTAGCTCCCACTTCCTTCTTTGAAAGGAGTTCCCAGCCCCTTTGATTGCATAATTTGTCGTGATAGATATCTTAGGACTCTTGCTAAATGGAATCTTTATTGCGTCCTTATTCTTTTTCTCAAGAGTTAATCCTTCAGTCACAACACTAAACAATCTTTCAAAGTCAAAGAATTTCTTTACATCATCAAAGCAAAGTATCTGAGTGTCTGCTGAAACCAATTGATAAGCAAATGATTTAGAAAAATCAAAAGCCTTGCCATCGATAGTCACTAACTTTTTCATGTGACTCAGAGCGTTCATAAAGATACCCTTCCCTGTTCCTCCCTCTGGATTATCAGAAATAACCTCATCATTTAAAATAACCGCAGGACAATACGATAAGTTCTTGTGACCATGCATTAGAAATCCTATGGTTGATTGCATTGATTCTGTCCTGACAGGATTGTTAGCACTTATGTTTTCAATAAACTTCTTGTAATCACAATCCACTTGCTCGCATCTTTTATAGACTCTATCTATCACATGATCTTTCCATACATACCCTCCTAAATCTACATAGTCAATGTCAATGACCTCGTCTTTCTTGACCTGTACTGCGCAGTTCCTGTAATATAAATAAGATGAATCCTTTGTATCAGCTATAAAATATATATCAATTGTACCTAGCAGAGTAAGAAACTCTTCACGAAAAAACCTGGTTTGCTCGGCAAAGTAATTGTATATCGATACATCCTCAAAATGGTAGAGCTTGTCAAGTATAAAATCTTTTATCTCCTTCTCGCTTGTATGGTCTATAAGATTATTCGTAACCTTGACAAACACATAGTTCTTACCACCCTCTGGACAATACTTATAAAAGCCATTGTCTTCTAAGAATTTTTTAAAAAGCAAAGGAACAATCTTGATAGTACCCTTCTCGTTTTTAGTCCAGAAATGCTCATCTTCCTGCTCCTCTGCTTTATCGATAACGGCCTCAATGTCATCGATTTTTAAATTAGTTTCCTGTAAATCTCTTCGTATATCTTTTTTAGAATCCCCCCTTTTGATTCTCTGCTTTATATCATTGATGGTTTCAGTATCTTCATAGAACTTAGTGTTAAAGTCTGCGGTGTTTCTGTATGCAGAATCAATCGTGGTTTGTATCTCCACCTTGCTAAAGTCTGATGACTCATACTGCGAACACACAAACGAGGCTATGTTTTTACTAACACCAAACTCATTTAATGCCATAGCTAGTATGTATAAATTGTGGTTTCGTTGCCCCTCAACCATTGGGTATTTGTTCTGGTGCCACTTGGTCAGTATCTCTATAATCTTATTCTCACTTGTGATTTTAAGAACAGGTACATCTTTAATAACACTTCTCTCTTCATACTCCTCCTCCTCAATCTTCTCCCAAACAGATGAAGTCTCGTTTATAAAAAGTAAACGATCATACGACTCGTAACATACCCTAGATATATTTTTAGAGGTGGCGTCAAAGTAAGAAGAGTTGAACTCTTTTTTAAGTGAGTTGAAATACTTGGTGTGGTTCTCTGGCTCTGCTGGTATCTTAATTAAAACTTTTAGACCATTACCAGATGGAGAGACAAATACAGAATAAACAAACTTATTGTTTTGGAAGTTCTCCTTGTCTTCCAACATATCTTTTTTCTTTTTGTAGCCATCAAAGTCTAGGCATATAAGTCCACTATGGTTTTCTATTGAAGAGTCTGCTCTCTTTTTAAATTGACCAGAGAAGCATATAGCTGGAAGGTTTTTCTTAAGATCATTTCGTTTACCCTTATCCTTTTCAGCTCTAATTTTTTTTACTAAGTCTTGGTTCTTTCCATCTTTGATTCTTTGCAGGATGTATGTAACATCTTTAATAAATGGTGTTTCTGTTTCTCTTATGTTCTGGAATATTGTTACTGCGTGAGGCATGATTAGATTTTATTTGATTAAAAAAAGATGGGAGGTTGACTAATAATATGAAAAAAAACGTTCCCTCCCACCTTAACATTAAAATTAATTTATTAAAACTAGAAAGGCAAGTTGTCTTTTTCCTCAGACTCCTTAGCTTTATCTTCTGTTTTTACATAGGGTGTGCTAACTTGAATGGAAAGCTTGTAGTCTCCTGCTTGGGTAGTTCCCTCCCATGCAGAAATCTCAAACTCTTTACCATCTAGGTCAGTCATTGTTCCCTTTAAATCCGGTTGCGTGTCCTTTTCTTTGTAACTATTTTTGAAAAGTGATCCTCTTCCTTCTTTGTGTTTGTATTTAGTTGTACTCATAGATTAAATATTAAATTAAAATTCTCCTTTAAAAATTATATCCTCGATACTTTCCTCTGCACCTTTTGCAAAATATTTATCGTAGTGATACAATGCTTGTTCCACCTTCTCCTTTGCTCTCGCAATTGTTTCAGGAGTTGGATTAAATATACCGACATCATAAGTCATGGTGCCTGGTTTAGTTCCGATTGGCTTTTTGGTTTTTCCTATTACAAAAAATACCATAGGCATACCGCTTAGAGACTGATATATGAAAGATTGGGTATCATAATAATAGTAAGGTGCGTTCCTAGTAAACTTTGCAACATCCCCAGAAGTCTTTAAATCTATTACCATTCCCTTGCTTATACAATCTGCCTTGCCTTTAAACTGATGCCCCATAATCTCGCCAATCATTGGCTCTTCATATCTAGCGTCAAAGTCTAAAAGGTAATCCTTCATAAACTTTACTTTGTTGTTATTCTCATTCATAAACCACTCGACTAGCTCTTTAATCTCATCTGCCTCTGATGTTTTTAAAGCGAAGTCTACCTTATTGTCTTCTAAAAACTTTTTATAGGTAGCGTCTCTCCTGGAAACATCTGCAATTAAAAAGTCTTTAGCTTTGTCTGGCTCAAGAATGAGTTGATGGAATAGCCTACCCTTCTCTAAGTTCTCGTTAGATTTAACAGGTAAATGAAATGCCTCTGGAGTATCTCTCAATACCTTTATATCTGAGTTAGAGAGGTATTGCTTACCAAACTTTCCGTAGTAATGCTTGTCGTCCCTTAGCTTATCAATGATTTTTTTATTTTCCATAGAGTTCTTTCTTTAGCTTCTCTATCTGAGCCTGATCTACTATGTACTTATCCATAAGTCTTGATAAGATTGTGTCCCACTTTACTTTCTGAGACTGAAGCCTCTTTGAAGTCTCTACTATCTTAGACCAATTGTCATCTGTTACCTTGACTTTTTTAGCCGAACTCTCTTGGTTAGACTTGCTTATTTCCTCAGCAGTAATTTGTGGAATATCTTCCCCAGCATATATGTACAATCCCATACCATGCATAGCTAAGTTCTTAGTTAAACATCTCATAAGTGTACTATTGATCTGAGTTGAAGTTGGTTTCAAAACCGATTGGTTTCTGTTGTCCATAACAGGAAGCCACATCTCTAGTGTTTCTTCTTTAATCGTTACAGATGTATGACAAAAAGCACCCACCCCCTCCTTGTAGGAGAATGGCAGATTGGTTTCTTGGTCTCTGTAATATGAATAGGTGGCGTCTGGAAAAGTTTTCTTAACCTCTTGCCACGCCCACGACCAAGACAGATAAGTAAGTTGACCTTTCTTTTCTGTCCTATCGTTCACATTGACTGCGTTCAGCACATCAAATGTAGATTTTTTAGTTGTAGTTTTAGTTGGCATTAGTTTTAATTTTAGTTAGTTTCTGTGTTACTTTATAATACTTATTTAGGATTTGTTGTCTGGCTTCCTTATAAAAAGTTAACCTCTTGTTACTCTTGTTTCCATTGAGTTCGCTTGATATACCTAATTTAATTCTATCAAGTTTAATTTTATATTTTTCTAGTGTGAGTTTAAACACACCATGTAGCCACCCCTCTTTGTCAATTAACATTTGATCTGACTCGTTCATCTTCACATAATAGTTCCCACCTTGTGAGTGGTCATAAATAATTATCTCTCCACTCTCTAAGTCTCTTGTTATTTTTATTCCTAATCTCATTCTTGCCTCGTATCCTTTGCCATTTAAATTAGATGAGCCTACATCATTAAGAGCTTCATCAAATATTTCTTTTAATCTATCAGAGTTCAATTGCTTCTAGTTTCTTAACAATATACTTATAATCTGAATCGTTTTCAATAATTTCTTTTGCCCTATCTAGCCCATATTTAATTATTGATAAAGCTACATCATACCCTTGAGACTTCATGTATAATTGTATTTCAACCATTTTAATTCCTCTTTTATGACAGAGATAGTATAATAAAAACCTAGCCTCTGTCATTCTTCTCTCTTTTGTTTTTATTAATAAGTCCTCAATCTTTATATTCAAGTGATCTAATATGTTATCCAAGTATTGTTTAAATATATATTCTTTCATTGTATTTCTTTTAAGTCGGTTATTATTTCTTCAAGTTGATTGCCTTGAGTGTATGATAGGTTGCCAGATGAATCTTGTAATTTCTCTAGCTTGTCAATAGACTCAGAGACTCTATTTATTATTGCCTCAATCCTATACTCATACAATTTTATTTGTTCTTCCATAGTCTAAAAGTTTAAGAGTTGTAATCGTTTGCTATATTTCCTTTGCAGTTTTGTTTTGAATATCATCTTGCGAATAAGAGTCTTGTCATTAACTGATTTTAACTTCTTCCTTAAATTGTCGCATTCAAAATCTAAACATAATATATACTGAGCAATATATTGTCTATGTTTTTTCTTTCTGATTAGTTTTTTTAGTTTCATTTTTAATAAAGTAGTTGTTAGTTATAGTGTATTTAACATCATAAAATAATGTTCCTTGATGTTTGCAATCCAAACAAAAGTATTTATGTGAAGCATAGTCCCCTAAGTATTCAAAGTCCTCCAGAACGATCTTTTCGCTTTCACATTTGTTACATATTTGTTTCAATTTACTTTGTATTTAGTGCAAATTTAGTTTAAATTTAGTTAGTATCCAAATTACCAATCCAAATCATTTGCTTTTATGTTATAATCCTCTTGAAAATATACTTCTACTTGATCATAAAGTTCATCAAATAAAGGTGGGTGTATATCGTTTCTACTATTTAATTCATAGATACCAATATCACAAACACCTCTACCCTCTACTTCATAGGTGCAGTATGCACCATATTCAGTTCCTTTATAATCAAAATGAATCTCAAGTTCAAAAGATGTTACAAGTGAAGCTTCATTTGTTACATGAATGATTTGATCTTCTCGTTGTTTTAATTCGTGGTCGTGTCGTTCCATAGTTTTAGTTTTTTAAAATTTGATCTCTTTCTTTTTTACTTGCATACCATTCAACATTAACAATATCATTGTTATACATATTGTCTGTATCAATGTCAATTTTAGGTATGTCATAATAATAAATACCCCATAACAAACCATTGTTGTTATCCTCTGGGTTTATTCTTTCTTGCTTAAAGTGTACTGCTAGTTTTACTTCCATAGTTTTAGTTGTTTAGGGTTTTTAATTCATTTTCCGTTGCAATAAAATAGTAACTGCTTTTACATTTTGGACATAGTATTCTATCTTCACTATCCAAATGTTTTATTTCATCTTCATAAAATTCAGATGAAATATAATTACACCTTAAGCATATATTAAGTTCCATAGTTTTAGTTGTTTATTGTTTGTTATCTACCCCATACATTAATGATGATAAATGGTGTTCATCAATGTTTTTGTATGTAGTAAGGTCGTATAGTTTGGAGGTTTTTACAAAAATTTCTACACTAGTTTCATCATTATCTAGTGTGTGCATTAGATCAATTTCCGAGCAAGTATAAAAATCTCTATCCTCATTACCAATTAATATTTCTATCTCTCTTTCTTTGTCTTTAATGTTTTGTAGTTCTTTTATTAGTTCTTTTACTTTCATAGTTTTAGTTGTTTGTTAAATCATTAATGTTTCTTATGACTTTGTCAAATAAACTTGTTGTCATTTTTTTAAATGAGTTATCATTTTCAATCAAATCTATTTGATTATCTATAAGATTTTGTTTAATCAACATTTGTAAATATAAAAGCTCTGTTCTTGAAAATTTATCTTCTTCCATAGTTTTAGTTTCATATATATCTAATATTCTTCTTATTCCTTTTAGTTCCATAGTTTTAATCTTTTAAATAATCTCCGTTTGTTATCACTCCTAAATCTTCTAGTTCAGCGAATATTTCATATCCGTTATCTATAATATAGTCGTAAATTTTATCGTTAATAAATTCAATAATCTTTTCTGAATATACTTCAATAGCTTCTTGTGTTATTTCAAGAAAAAAATCTTTTTGTTTTTGAGTTAGTTCTTCCTCTTGTATAATGTCTATTTTATATCCATAGTCAGATTTCATTTCTACTTGGTTTGATACTTTGTAAAATGTATCTAAGTATCGCCAATCTAATGTGCAATGTTTTACTTTTTCCATAGTTTTAGTTGTTTTTAAGTTGTTCGTTTAGTTTCATATATTCTTTCCAGACCTCATCAAAAGTTCCTTTCATCTGGAATACCTTTTCTCCTTTATTAGTTCTTTCTCTACTTAGTTTCTTTTTGTTTTTCATAGTTAATATATTTTTCCGTCTGTTGTAAAGTCGTAGTCGTTAGCTTCAATAGTATTTATTACTGCTTCATCACTTGTTTCCCATTCATAGTTTAATCTTAAATATGAAAGTATATCTTCTAAATATTCTCTTTGATACTTTTCATCAAGTATCTCTAATTCTCTTTTACTATAAATACCATTATGTTGGAAATTAGCTTGTATCTTATTATATTCATCAATATAGTTCTTTGCAGTTTGTTTGATAGCAACACTATCTCCAAATTCTTCAATAATGTAATTGCTTGTATCTTCAAAGTTCTCTATATAGATTTTAGCATAACTTCCTCTATCAATATTAAATTCTTTTATCTCTAATCCTAATCTATTAAAATCATCTTTTATGCAATCGTACCAAAATGTATCTTCTACATTTATGTATCTATAATTCTCAATTACTTTTTCCTTTGTTTGTTCATCTAGTTCCTCGAACTTATAAACTTTTATTTCTATTGTTTTCATATTAGTTGTATTTGATTTATAATATTATTAATATCCTTTGGTGTTTGTTCATATAAAACATCATCATAAGAATCCTCAATAATATCTTTAGTAATAAATTTATTTTCGTTATCTAAAATTGCTACTTCCCAATCATCAATACCATTACCATAAAATCCCATTCCCCCAACAATAGATATCTTATTTCCATTGTCAAAAGTATATAATGCTCTTTTAGAATATCCTTTGTTTTCTATTTTTAGATCGTTAAAGGTTATAGTATTGTTTGTCATTTGTAGTGTTTCCTTTATGTTCTTTAAATCTTTTTTGATTTCAGTTTGGTTATTGAGTATAGCTTTAATATCATTATGTATTAATTGTAATTTTTCGTATAGTTCGTTGTTAGTTGTCATATTAGTTGTTTATTGTTGTTATTAATTTGTTTAGCTAGTCCAGATATTAATTTATCCTTACTTGCTAAATCTTTTTCTTGTTGTGTAATAATTCTTCTTAACCTATAAATCTCATTATTGTTTATCTGGTTAAGTTCTTCAAGTTCTTTTAATGTTAGTTTTCTCATAGTGTTTGTTTTAATATTCTGCTTGTACTAATATATCTTCTGACTCTCTTGGAATTTCGGTTATAATATATTCCATTCGATTAATACGTCTCCAACCTGAGTCAATGTATAATTCGTTGTCATCTCCATCAACAAGAGTCCAACAATTTAAAATACTATTTTTCTCTTGAAATTCTTTTAAAAATTTTAAATCTTCTTCTGAGTGAGTATCAAAAAATATCCAATCTTTACTTTTTTCAATTGGTTTGTATTTTTTCTCCCATTCTTCAAAAGATAATAAATGATAATCTTTTTCTTTTCTTATGTATTTAGTTTTTTTCATAATTTTAATAATCTTTAATTGGTGTTGCATTTTTAAAATCTCTAACGACTTCAAGACCGACTGCCCAATAATTGCCAAATTCATCCTGCCACACTTCTTCTTCGTTACAATGTGTCATTTCAATAAATTCTCCTTTGTTTTCTAAGTCCGTTTTATATGTTGTTAAGTTGTTTTTCATAGTGTTTGTTTTTAAGTTGTTTAAAAGGGGGGAAAATTCCCCCCATAGATATAAACTAAATTAATTTGTTTTAAGATCTGTTAAGTAAAGTATTTCATTTGCTAAATGTTGCCACCAATTTTCTTTAATTCGTTCTTCATGTTTTTCAGTAAATTCATCTACTTCGTGTAGTTTCTTAGATACTTCAATAATATCATAATAATAATAATCAAAATTTAATGCTAATCCTGATAACCATTCTTCCATAATTTTACTAATGTTTCCTTTATATCTTATAAGATTATATTCGTGTAAATATTCACTTTTAAATCTATTTAGTACATAATGTAGTTTTGCATTTTCTGAATTAGGATGAAGATATTTTTTATCACTATCAGTTACGTCAATATTATCAAGTATATACTTTTTAATATTCGCTTTGTACTTTTTTGAATTTGTTCTTAATGGTTTATTCATATCGTTTTATTTAGTTAGTTCTATTTGTCTATTATAAAGGGTTTCAATTTCCTTTAATTCTTTCTTTTTACAATTTTCAATAATTGAGGATCTATAAATAATATTATTTTCTCTGCAATACATTGATAAAGGTTGCGACCATTTGCCACTTATTTTGTTAAATTCAGTTAATATTGCTTTTGCTTCTTGCTCGTAGCTAGAGCCATAACCATACTGAAAGGGCATTAAAAAAGTTTCTTCGCTTTTCATGCCATAATTTATAGTAATAGTTCCAGCAAAATAAGAGTTCCCATTTACTTTGTCAAACCATTCTTTTGCATTTACATCTATTGTTTTAATTTTCATATCGTTTTAATTTAGTTTATCAATATTATATTCTAATGCTTCGGTATAAGTGTCGCAAAATACTTCTGCTTCTGTCTCGTAATCATTTATTAAAAATTCTACTTCTTGACCGAAATTAGATATTATTTGCACCCCATTTGATAGGACAATATATACATATCCACTTTGAGTGTTAAAGCCAGAAAATTCAATATCTTCGCCGGCTGCATATTTTTTATATGCTTTGATTATTATATCAATACTTTCAATGTCTAAAGTTCCCATTTTATCAATAGGAAATTCAACTTTTTTATTTTTTTTTGGAAATCTTTTAGAAATATACTCATCTCTTTCTTTTCCTTGTAATAATTTTGTGTAGTTACTCATATCGTTTTTAATTTAGTTTAATGTTTAATTCTTTTAATTCTGGTGTCTGCTCTAATTGGTTTAAAGAGTGACCAACAACCTTAACTAATAATTTAAGTGTTTGAGGGTCTAAACCTCTAAACTCGTTTAAATCTTCTAACGCGTTAAGGGTTAAAGATTGTGCATTATTAAATAATTTTACTTTCATATCGTTTTAATTTAGTTTTATAATCGTTTTAAAATCAATGTAATTTAGTCATAATTATCGAGAATACAAAAAACAACACACTTAATTTTACTTATTTTTCATTAATTTCTTTATTTCCAGATAATTATATATTTTTTTCTGGTTTATTTATTTAGATCTAAATGAAATAGGGCAGTAATAAAAGAGGGTGTCTTCCCCTCTTTACCCTCTGGAACTTTGGGCAAACGAACAAAGCAAGGAACAGGACCAGACAAAAGGGCAGGACAAAAGGGCAGAAAAAAAGCTAAAAAAAGTCAAGGGTTGAGCAAGATTGGGTAGGGGGAGGGGTTGATTTTTGTTGACTTCTGCAGAGCAGACGGCACGAGCATTTGTATATATTACCCAACACCTCTAAGTATCTAATAAAATTTTGTACCTTTGTATATGCCGTGGGACATAGAAATACACAACCGCATACAGTTAGGTTTTGCTTTAGGTTGGTCATACTACGCTAAAGACAAGGATCACGACTGGGTTGAGTTGAATATTTACTTAGGACTCATAGGCATCACAATAAAATATTAGATATGAAAGATTACAGTAAAATAAGTGACTTCGTTGAAGGGCTATATGTCAAGGACGGTAGACTTATAAACGGTAGACCAGATAGCATGATGGGAATTGAGAAAGCTTCCAAAATGAAATCAATGGTTAAGCGTCAAGAAAATATCGAGCAGATTGCTGAAGGTATACAGCGAGCAAAAATGCTTGAAAGATTTATGGATTAGTTACCCATATAGTTAGTTTTAGTGTTAGTGAATAAGAAGCTACTTCAGTTTTGAGGTAGCTTTTTTGTTAAAATATGACCTAATTATGACGACTTTTAAAAAATATGACGACTTTATGACGAGTTTAAAAAAAGTGGTCATAGAGTAACTTATTGATTTTCAATACATTATTCTTTATATTTATTAATTATGACCTCCTGACGAGTTGAAGTCATTATTTACTTATATAAAAAAATAAAAAAATAAATTTTTATATATTCTAAATTGGAGAGCAAAAGTCGTCAACTCGTCATATTGTCATTGTCCCGTAATGAGACAAAATTGTCCCGTAATGGGACGTTTCCCATAATGGGGCATTTTTGCCCCCAAATGGGCAATGGAAATTTTGTATGAACATACATTGGAATTATTGGAACACATTGGAAAATTCCAATCTTTTTTTGGTCAGATTAAAAATTAATTATATATTTACACTATACACGGTCATTAGATAAGAAGTTTAAAAGCTTTTCTTTTACAAAAAGAACCAACTTTAAAAGGTTGGTTTTTTTTATTTTAGTAAATAATACTATATTAGCATTATGGAATTAAAAGACAGACCTAAATGTGGTTGTGGAAACACATCCAATCCTGACGGATACTGTGATGGGTCTCATAATAAAATCTAATTAAATGGAAACTACTGGAGGGTACTCACCTAAAGACCTACACTTTGATAAACAAGCTAGGTCTAAATTAATAAAAGGGATATCGAAAATGTCATCGGCTGTTAAGTCAACACTTGGGCCTATGGGAAATACAGTACTGATAGAGTCAGCTAGTCATACGCACGGGATAACCGTGACAAAGGATGGGGTGACTGTAGCTAAGTCTATACAGCTATTAGATCCTGTTGAGAACCTAGCCGTACAAATGATGAGAGAGGCAGCGTCTCGTACGGCAGCTAATGCAGGGGACGGTACAACAACAGCGATAGTACTAACAGAGGCTATAGTTAAGAGTGCGATGGAGAAATTAGATGGTGATAATAACAAGCCACAAGTCTTAAGAGACTTGGTGAGCATCACAAATGACGTGGTGAAGAGTTTAAAGAAGAGAAGCACACAGGTGTCAGATAAAAAACTGCTAGATGTGGCCACTATATCTGCTAATAACGATGGGGAGGTAGGTAAAATAATAGCCGATACATATAGCAGTGTAGGTAAAAATGGGATAGTAACGGTTGAAAAATCCCAGGGGGCTGAGACCAGCTTCGAGACCACTAATGGTTTAAAAGTAGACAGGGGGTATTCCTCTCCACTTTTTATAAACAACCAGAAAAAGGATGAGTGTATCATGGAGGATGTACATATCCTAGTCTCTGATGCAGAGATAAACAACATACTTGTCATTGAGAGTATATTGAAACCAATTATTAATGAAGGAAAAAAATTACTAATAGTAGCGCCTTGTTCACAACAAGTCATAAACACCCTAGCGGCGAATGTGATGAAGAACGGCTTGAAGCTTTGTGCCATAATTCCACCCTCCTTTGGCTATAAGCAACATGAACTGATGCAAGACATAGCTCTGTCAGTAGGGGCTACTTATTTTTCAGAAAAGACTGGAGACGATATGAGCATTATGAGCTTTGATGACCTAGGTCGTGCAAAGAAAATAATTGTAGGGAAAGACTCTAGTATAATAATCAAAGACGACTCGCATATAGATAAGAAGCTAATCGATGAGAGAGTAGCACAACTCTGGGACGCTCATTCCATAGCAGTGAAAAAAGTGGACAAGGAGTTTATTCTCTCACGAGTAGCATCCCTTACAGGAGGCGTTGGTGTTATCTATGTAGGTGGAAACACAGACCTAGAACAGAAAGAACTTTTCGATAGAGTTGACGATGCAGTATGCGCAGTCCGCAGTGCCCTAGAGGAAGGCATACTCCCTGGGGCAGGACTGGCTCTATACCAAGAGGGATTGAAGTTAATGGGGAAAAATTCTACCAAAAAAATCGCCTCGGCGATTTTGGGGGAGTCCCTTCAAGAACCTTTGAAGCAGATACAAAGAAATGCAGGAATAAAAAACCAAAGAGTGTATAACGAGAAAAACATAGGTCTGGATGTAAAGAACGATAAAGAGGGAGATCTAGTTCAGATGGGGATAATAGACCCTATGAAGGTAACCAAGCAAGCACTTCAAAACGCAGTGAGTGTGGCGGTAACAATTTTATCTACTAATGCGATTGTAACGATGGCTAGAAGTTATGAGACTAATTAAGTTTACTCTTGTTTGGATAAGTCAAAACTTAGCAATACCTTTTTGGATTGTGGGACACATACATCTTTCGATACATTCGTTTCATGACATGGTAGAAATAGTATCATCAATCGGCATGAATCTAATTGTGATGATTGGATTTATAATAGATTATAAAAATAGCAAATGAAAAAAATTTTAGATTACATCATACTTTTTTTATTAATACTTCTTTTCTTTGCAGCAGCAT
>WLWH01001540.1_pt1 | contig 14801 bp, 10 predicted proteins | sample 6712741 | NCBI WGS metagenome assembly WLWH01 (sample SAMN12718694, study PRJNA515312) | sponge metagenome | isolation source: marine sponge | host: Mycale hentscheli | place: New Zealand: South Island, Marlborough, Capsize Point | collected 2003-05-01 | reverse complement strand
CTTTTCCTGAGTCTTTGGTGGCGGGAGTGTCGGTTCACCTTGAATGAAACCGAGAGCCTTCAAGAATTCATCTGATGCACGGATTGTCATGTCCTGCCAAGGCTGCTTGTTGAAGAAGGAGTGCTCCTGATTCTTCGCAATCCAAAACTCAACAGAGTGAATATTGAGCAACTGCATTTTCTCATACGCAGCATTCCAACCTTTCAACCATTTTTCATCTTCACTTCCAAAAAAGACAATAGCTGGTGGAAAGTCGGGACGGATATGCTGCAGGAAGTCGACTTCAGAATCTTTGGCATCTGCCATACCAAGGGCAGGGTTAAACAAAATATATGCTGCTACCGATGTATCATGCGACCTATCGTCATGTGGGTCATTTAAATCAGGGTTGGTTGTTGCAAGTAAGCTAACGTGTCCGCCTGCTGATCCTCCCCCTGCGATAATCCGCTGTGAATCGATGCCGAGTTCTTCAGCATGTTGCTTGTACCAGCGAATGGCACTTTTCGCATCCGTTATACAGACACGTTTGCGAGATCCATCCCCATTATCTGCCTTCGTCGCCAGCCGATATGACACGGTTGCTGCCACAAGCCCTCGGCTTGCAAAGTAGTGGCAAAGATAACGGAACTGATCTCTCTTTCCACCACCCCAACCTCCACCATGAAACATGATGAGACCCGGAACCGACTCAGTTGAGGCATCATGAGCCTTCGGGAAAAATATCTCCATTTCCCGTGTCACACCATTTTCTTTTTTATAGGAGTAGATTTTTCCTTCCGGGATATCGTCACTATGGGCATAGTTTGTAAGACAAGACAAGGATCCTAAAACCACACACAACGTTATCGCTCTCATTTAAAACTCCAACAAGACTAAATTCAGACCACAACACAGAAGGGTGTTCGTCCATGACTTTCGTTTGATTGCTTCATACTGGCTTATGTTTTCTCTGGTCATGGAACATGGACTACAACGAAATACTCTGGTCACCGTCAGGATCTTCGTTTGTGATACTCTGGTAAAACCGTCCGCTCGCTGTCAGATTACCGCTACCATCAAAGAGCGCGGAAGAACTGCCATTTGGGTCGTCGATTTCAAACGAAAACCAAGCATAGCCAGCAATCCAGTTCTGCTGTTCCATCCAGGGTAGTACGTTCTTCATAAATGCAAGAACATCTTTTTCGGAGACGGAGTTCTCGTCTTGTGTTTTTGCACCCCAGTCTGCGAGAGCAAACTCCGTAATTAACAAAGGCCGCTTCCCATACGTTTTGTAGATGTCAATCATCCGCTGTTTGAAAGCAGTCGGACTTGGACCGCCATACCAATGAACACCGATGTAGTCTATGCGGTACCCACGTGTGTCAGCCGTCTTCATGAAGTCACGCATCCATGTCCCTCTCACACCCTGCGTACTGTCATCAACATCGCTCAATGAATTGGCACAAGACGGGCTGCATAGTGGTACGCCGAGTGCCTCTAATGTGGGCCAATATGTTAAGGCTTCGGTGTAAGGCATGTTCGCCTGATCAAGTTTGTCAGGCTCATTGAAACCCAATACCTGATGGACATCACCCGACTTGATCTTCGGAACAATGTGCTTGTTTAAACGCTCTTGTAGTTTGTCTTCTTCCCAAGCACCCCAGACCATTGGCATGAATGAAATATTGGTGGGCTGTTGCTCAATCAATTCCGTGTCCCACGAATAATTCCAATACGGCCTTATCGCTTGTATTTTGGGGATATTTTTTTCCCAGGAACCGTTTTTGTTTTTTTGGCGAAGCGTGAAACAGATCCCTTTTTTTCCGGGCAGTCTGAGTGACTTTTTTATTGGAGCGGTGTCGAGATGAATGTCGGTCTGGTTATTGGGTTTTAGTCTCGCTATCTGATCCTTTGCAGCTGTCGCTGGCTGCCACCACCAGCCTTTCTTATCCCAACATTGTCCAAAGGTGTAGTCGGCAAGCAGGGTGTAGTAGGCAGCAAGAGCGCCATCTGTGTCACCCTTTTTGAGAAGGGCCTCACCTTTAAGAAATGTGATGGTTGCCAAGTCATTGAGGTTTGCAAAAGTTTTAGCTTTATCTGCAGAAGGAAATGCGGTCAGGGTCTTGTTGATCTCTTTGGCCTTTGCTCCCCACGTTCGTGCTGCTCGGTTGGCAAGCGTTTCAACCGCGTCCCACTCTTTAGCGGCGAACGCATCCCACGCTTTTTCGGTGACTTGCCAAGCTTCTTCTGCAGCTGCTGGAGCAAGAAGAAATGGAATCAAGATGATGTGAAGGAGGTAGGGTTTGAACATAGTGAATTGGGGCGGGTACAGTTTTGTGTTGAAGCCTTCACGAGATTACATCATCGACGAGCAATCAAAATAATTTAAAAATTTGATTTTGGCACACCCAATAATATTCTCAGCATCATCTTTTTTTTATAGCTGAAGATGAACCAAAAAATTTTTGAGGTTTCTAAATCCGTAGTACAAGGATTACAAAACATGCTTCAATAATTGTTTTTAATGCCCTCTTATGCATCAGCTCTTTTCAGCTTTCCGCTTTTTCACGGGTTGTTTCTTTTTCGCACCCGCTGCTTTGTTGTAGTCCTTCATAGAGACATTGGTGGCAGCAGGAAGCTGCATGAATTCCTCGACCTTGGGAAGGGGAATCCATGGGTTCTCTATGGGGTATGTATCTAGATTGGCATTGAGATCTTCTTCAGTCAGGGATTTAGAAGTGACGCCATTTTCTGGAACGTCTAAACCCGCGACCCATACAATGGCGTTGAGAACGATTTTTCGAAAGTCGTCGATGGCCCAGTTACGGTGATAGTGGCCACCAGTGAATCCAACGCCACGTCCACCATCTTGGCGTTCAATCCCCCACATCAGTGTTTGATTTTTACCAATGCCATCGACGCCGTGTTGGTTCCAGAGGTTAATGACGCGTTTGAGACGATCTTGGGTTGGAACAGCCGTAACGAGGTCGAGGACGTGGTCACGATCCTTCTGAAAACGCATGTTGTAGTAGAACTCATCGTACGCGCGGACGAGGTCAGTGATACCGTTTGAGACTGGATGCCCTGGAAGTGCGCGGAGATCAGCGACCCAGTGAGGATTCACCGACCAACCGGTTTCCATAGCTGCACCAATCCAAGGTCGAAAAAATCTCTCGCCTTCTTCAGGGCTTGGGTGAACAGCGTAGTGCATGAACATGAGACCTACGCCAGTCTTGGCAAGCTGATCGGCTTTCTCCCAACCATGGCTAATGACCTTGGTACCATCGGAGTAAATGATAACGGCATCGACTCCGCTAAAGACGGACTCATCTTCGGGCCAACCATTGATAACGGTGGCATGGACATCGAGGCCACTTTGCTCGTTGAGAGCTTTGGCGAGGAGTTGGCAGCCAGCGTTGAATTCATGTTCGCCCGACTTGTGGGATCGCTCACCAGCGAGAAAGAGGACGTTGGTGGTCTCTCCAAGTGCGGTCGAAGATCCGAAGGCAATCGACCAGAACATGAGAAGTGAGAAAAAGAATTTCGTGTACATCTGTTTTCCGATGATGGTTGTATGGGTAAAACAGCGATTCTATCACGGAATTTGTAAGGCTTGGCAACGATATCGTGAGCCACAAGAATGAACCAAAGAAAAAACAAGAGAAATGGTCATTCAGAAAATCATTCAGCCGGCGAAATACAACGAGGAACTGGAAATGAACCCAGAAGCATGGGTCGGAAAACTCGTATACATAGTGACCAGAGCACAAACGAGAAGAAGGAAGCTCCCCAAATAAATGGGCAACCTATCTTTTGTAATGTGGGGGACGTCGTCTTTGATCAAGTGTGGACGCTTGTGGTCACTGGATGCCACAAGCAACTTCTCAAAGGTATTTACGCCCATCCCCAACAAGAGATGAAGCCGAGCTATGAACCCAGCGGAAGCGACTTTCGTTTCATCCTTTGAAGCTGATCCGTCCCAGCCACTGCGCTGCCTTTTTTTATTTGATGCGAATTACTCAACCTTGGGAATCGTAATCGTCACTTTGTCAACGTTTCCGGTGAATTCGGAATCTTTTCGACTTTTGAACAGCTTGGGTACCACCTGCGTCGCATCGTCGACTCCCACGTCAGCCGTTTCATCTGCCGAGAAGACAGCGGGCTGAGTTTTTTCAACACGTCCTTCTGCCACCATCTCACCATCAACAAACAACTTGGCTACGCCACCTTTACCGGTGCCATCGCCGTCATAGTCAAACGTCAACTTGATGTTGGCCTTTTCTCCATCTAATTCATCAGGCCCTTCAATAGTGTACTGATCAAGTCCAAACCAGTTGTATGTGTAGGCCGGTTTGCCTTCATTCATGTAAAGCGCCCACCCACCGAATTTCCCACCCTGACAAAGGATAATCCCATTTGCTTTGTCATTGAAGGAAACATCAGCCTCGATTGTTTTCGAAGTGTTCTTGACGTTTAAAAAGGTGTTTTCGAGAATCCCTTCCATCCCCTGAGACAGAGTCAGTGACGTTCTTTCGCCCATGAGATCCGGACGACCTGCAATTCTTGCATTGAACCGTTCGTAGAGTCGGTCATCGAGTGGATAGACATTGTTGGCCAATGCTTCAAATATGAATAATTGTCTCAACTCCTTCATCTTCTCTGGGTTCTTTTGAGCCAGATCATTCGTCAGACTGAAGTCTTCTTCGACGTTGTAGAGTTCCCAGATGTCTTCTTCGAGTGGACGCAGTGGTTTCCCCTGCCAGGGAATCTGGTGAACGGTACGAGCCAACCATCCTTCATGGTAGATACCTCGGTTACCGAACATTTCGAAATATTGTGTAGTGTGGCGATCGGCTGCATCCTTATCGTTTGCAGCATAAAGCATGCTAACACCATCCAGTGGCTTTTGCAGAACGCCATTGATCTCCTTCGACGGCGGAATTTTCGCCGCCTCCAGAACGGTGGCCGCTACGTCGTTTACATGGTGCCATTGATGACGGATTTCACCTTTTGCATCAAATCCCGCAGGCCAGTGCATGACCATGCCGTTACGGGTTCCACCAAAATCGGCGGCCATTTGTTTGGTCCACCTAAAGGGGGCATCGGTAGCAACCGCCCAAGCAGCCGAGAAGTGTGGGAAGGAATCAGGTCCACCCCAATCATCGGAACGAGCCAACATGCTCTCGACTGTCTCGGCATCAAAAATTCCATTCAAGTGAACAAGTTCATTGAATGTGCCTTCAAGACCACCTTCACCACTGGAACCGTTGTCCCCCATCACATAGATGAAAAGGGTATTATCAAGCTCACCAATTTGATCAATGGCATCGACCAAACGACCAATTTCAACGTCTGTATGCTCGGTAAATCCAGCAAATGTTTCCATCTGCAAGGCAAACAGATCTTTTTCATCCTGACTGAGCGATTCCCAATCTTTGATGTCCTCAGGCATATCTGCTAACTGAGTATCTTTGGGAACTATTCCAGCAGCCTTTTGACGTGCTAGAGTTTCCTCGCGCAAGGCCAACCATCCCTTATCAAATTTACCCTTGTACTTTTCAATCCACTCTTTGGGTGCGTGATGCGGGGCGTGCGTCGCACCGGTTGCAAAATAAACAAAGAATGGTTTATCCGGCGTCATTGCTTGCTGAAACTGAACCCAACGAATTGCATTGTTGGTCATATCTGTTGTGAAGTGGTACTCCTCTTGAGTCTCTTTTGGCACACGGGTTACGCCATCAAAGATCACAGGCTCCCATTGATTGGTTTCGCCACCAATAAAACCATAGAATTTGTCAAAGCCTGACTGGGTAGGCCAACGGTAGAACGGCCCGGATACCGAAACTTCCCAAGCTGGTGTTTCGTGCCATTTTCCGAATGCAGCGGTGCTGTATCCGTTGTACCGTAAAGTTTCTGCAAAATACTTGGCATCGTTGGGACGCATGCCGAGATTACCGGGAAAGCCCGTGGCGATTTCCATCACGGAGCCGACATTAACATTGTGATGATTCCGTCCTGATAACAAAGCGGCTCGAGTGGGTGAACATAGAGCGGTTGTGTGAAAACGATTGAATCGCAATCCATTTTGGGCAAGCCGTTCGAAGGTCGGTGTCTCAATTGCTCCGCCAAAGGGTGCCGTTGCGCCAAAGCCGATATCGTCGATCAGTACCACGACTACATTGGGAGCCCCTTCCGGAGCCGTAACTTCAAAGGGAGCAGGCTTGGTGGCTTTGCGAGCATCCATTTCACGAATGGGCGGTGTCTGTGGGTTTGGAATCGGTAGTACCGAACGGTCATATTCTTGAGCTGTCGTTGCCTGAACAGTGAATGACACTGCAAGTGCGATCGCACCCAAACCTCGCACCATTAATGTCGAATTACTAATAGGCATTTTTTGATTCTCCATCCAATAAAAATTCAAATAAATCAAACACTACGGCACAGACACCGAAACAACGTCGACAGAGTATATCAGCACATTGAGTGATTTGGTTCGGTGAGTGAAAGAAGCCGAAAGGCTAAAAAAGCCTTGAAATAGGCAAAATCCTCATGAGTTCCACAAAATAGTGGCAAACGAGGGGAGGGACGCCCCCCGAGTAGGAGTGCATCACAACGTTTCCAATTCTTTTGGATGTGGTTGCCTTTGGTCAAGTGTGGTCATTCGTTGTCGCTACACACCAAACGAAACTTCTCCGAGTTGTTTACACCGATCACAAACGAGAGATGCAGGCCAGTTTTGGGGCCAGTAGAAGCCACCGTCAATCGATTTCAAACCAGAAGTTTTACATTTTCTTAACGCAAGTTTTCTTCTCTCCGGTGAACAAACAACTCCGCAAAGACGATTGGTTTACGAAGGTCATTTTTATGGCTCTGGATCGAGTACTGAGATTTTGTTTTTCACTCTGTGGTCTTCGCTCGCCTGAACCCTAGCATCCAATCCACCAACTCAACCGTATCAAATACCGCTTTGCCACCCGCGCGATGATCCGCCCCTTCAAACTCCGTATGTTTCACGTTCAGATTTCCTGCCGCCTTCAATCGCCCCACCATTTTTCGTACTCCAGCTGGATTCTTCCCATCATCACCGCCCGCCATCATCCAAATCGGTAGCTTTGCAAGCTTCTTCACATCGTCTTGATCATTACCACCAGAAAAACCACAAGGTGCTGCTGCCGCAAAACGATCTGTCGATTGATTGATCCATCTCCACGTAGCCCCGCCCCCAGCGCTGTAGCCCATTACATACACACGATCCACGTCGACATCAGGAAAGGTTTCCAACACGTAATCAAGCATTGTATCGAGTGAATCCGCATTCCAACGTTCCGCCGTATTTGGATCAAGCACTATCAACTCTTTCCCCGCAAGCTCTGCCACATCAAACCCTCGCTTCATTCCCATCTCAGCAGCAATCACAAGCTGCTGTTGAAAACTAATGTTCCACCAACGCGGTCCTCCACCATGCAAATTAATAAGCAATGGCAGCTTTCCCTCGATCTTCACCGCAGGCCGCGTCACCAAAGCACGTTTCGTCATTTTGCCGAGGTTCTTATGTAACTCATCAGGCCACTCAAGAAGCTCTACCTCAACATTTTTAAGCCGTGCATTCATACCCACGAGCGTCTCAGCAAGTTTTGCATCCCCAGCCTGCGTCGGTTGTGCCTCGGCAACGGGTTGCCTATTTCGCTGCCTCGATTGGAGGAACTTTTTGCGAACGGCCTCGATCTCCTTCGTGTTCAGGTTGCCGTCCTTATCCTTGTCTGCGTCGGGGAAACGCTTGAGTATGCGTGTCAGTTGCTCGTCGGAGGGCTGTTGCGCATGCGAGAAGGGCACCGTCGCCAACAGAGCGAGGATCAGGAAGAGCAGGATGGGGTGTTGTTTGTTCATGGTTTACTTTCTTTTCCGCTGCCTTAAATGCAAGTGGTCAGGACACCCCATCGCTCGACGTACGTCACTCAATATTGGTGGTGTGTTATCCCTGAGAATATGAATAAAGCATCCTCATGTCTTCTTGTCATTCTGGTGATACGGCCTGCTAATCGTGCAGTATTCTTTCAACGAGTAATCACGCACAAAAGTTTCTGCCTGCACGAATCTGATAGATCAGAAACGGAGCCAGCAGTCTGGCCCGAATCCATATTTTTATGTACTTACCAAAAAAGCCTTTTGCAATCGAAAGGAAATGACATGCTTGCAAACTATGCATATGACCTTGTTGGGAATTGCGTATTGTTTTTTGCCTGTTTTGGAGCAGGCGCATCGCTCATTCAAATGTTTCAAATTGGTAACCTAAGACGCCGCGTAGAATCTCTTGAAGGGAAGTTAAAATCCCTCGAAGATGCCTAGCGTACGTGGAGTGATATGATTCGGTCACTCGATGCAAGCCAAATGGTTTGGGCAAATAAAGTGTTGTGATGGTTGATTCTGCTTGCCCAACACAATCACATAGAGTGCCGCCACCGTACTCTCTAACACCCGAATGTAGCGTGAAACAAATTTCAAACGAGGGTCGGAAAGCCCTCTGACGCTTCAGTCTTCATCACATCTCACTTCGGAAATTGCGTCATACTGAAACCAGGCGGGTTTGGATGCTCTTTTAAACTCTTGAGATAGCGACCGACGATATCCATATACCGTGATAGAACCCACGCCTCAGTGCCAACAAGATTAAGTCGTTCTCTTGGATCCCGAGCAATGTTGAATACAGCTGGGTATCCCATTCCTTCTAACCGATGTGCATACAGACCTGCTGCCGAAGGATTACCTGTCGATTCTACAATTTGCTTTGGATAGATTCGCCAATGTCGCCAACGAACGGCACTTACCTCTCCCTCAATAAATGAAATAAGTTCCTCACGGGAAGAATTTTCTTCTCCCTCGAAAAAATCAAGTTGATCGCAACCATCGATTGGTCGATCTTGTGGAAGAGTTGAGCCTAAGAGAGTTGCAAACGTTGGCAAAAAGTCATGAATTGATACCATCTCGTTACTTTTACGAGCTGGAATCCTACTGGGCCAACGGATCATTCCTGGAACACGCAACGAACCCTCAAGAACATCTCCTACCTCACCACGAAATGGGCCCGGAGAACTTCCAAGATAGTCATCATTCAGTCCTTCAAATTGAACAGGACCATTATCCGACAAATAGACAATGACTGTATTGTCTTTGATTCCGGCAGCATCAATCGCAGAAACAACTTCCCCCACTCGAGCATCATGCTCCATCAACATATCCCCATACGCCCCGGCGGCGGATTTTCCTTTAAATTCGACTGCAGCACCAGATGGATAATGTACATGAGACCATCCAACGTACAGGAAAAATGGTGACTCTTTATGCGCATTTTCATGAATGAATGTGCTTGCTGCTGCGGCTATGTCTCCCTCTACCTTGCGACGATAATCAAGATCATAGGCTCGAACTTTTTCAAGTTCACCGTTTGCTCCTGATTCCCAAATATATGGCTGAGTTTTTGAGATGGCCTCTTCACTCATTCCCGTTCGACGCATGGACTCTGGATAAAGTGTTCCGTCTGTTGTCTCCAATATACCTACTCCATAGCTGTCAAAACCTTGACTCGTGGGAAGACTTTGTTGTTCTTGTCCAAGATGCCATTTCCCAAACATACCGGTGTTGTATCCATGCTTTTTGAACAACTCTGCCATAGTGAACTCTTCGGCTTTGAGCGTGCTCGGGGTACCAGCAACAATGATGCTATTGAGGCCTGAACGAACACTGTATCGTCCGGTCATCAATGCCGCTCGAGATGGCGTACACCCTGGCTCAACAAAGAACTGCGTTAGTACCAAACTCTCTGAAGCCAAAGCATCAATGTTGGGAGTCGGCATGCCACGAATCTGGCCACCACTGCCATAGGCTCCAATATCACCGTAACCCAAATTGTCAGCGAGCATGACAACAACATGCGGGTGCGTCTGGTGATTGTTCGCACGTACTACGGACACACTCAAGGCTTGAAAAGCTATGAGCAAGAGTATTTGTGACATACAAAAATAGTTAGCCATCATTGTAAAACTGTATTCCTAATGAAAAATTCCATCACGTTCGTTGGGTGCTCCAACAAACCCGACATTTAAAACTCGATACACAACAAAAGATCCGCTGTCTTCTCCACACCATTCTCAGATAGAAATCTAGCGATAGAAATTACCGGTACGCAAAGTCAAAAATGACAGACTACTCAGGGCGTCGGGGGTTTCAAACTGACTCTTGAATTACCCATAGCGTGTGTCATTCATAATCTGAGGCGATTCGCTTTTCAAGCGGCAACGACAGGAGTAACAGCAAAGGCAATCATTAGAGGACATTCAGAATGACCACTGAAACTGCGAATGATATCCGACACTATCATTGTCAAGCAGATTTTTGTAATTGGTCTTTCGCCAAGTAACTTCGTTCCCGATACGTAATGATGAACTTACATCCCAATATAAATTTGCAAAGATTGTGCTGTTGTATGTCCGTCCAGTCCCTCCAAAAAATTCAGGTTCTACAACACTAGCAGCAATATCTTGAGACAAGGGACTGTCAACACCGTAGCCAACATGGCTATGCAGATCTGCTCTCCAAAACGCAAACGTCTCGATCCATCCTCCAGTTGAACGGATGCCTTTGCCTGTCAGATTATTGAAGTTCTGGAGGATGGCACCGTTGTATGTCCCAAGTGCTTCGCCTGTATAAATTTCTCCGGCAATACCCCAGGCATCCGTGAATTGCCATCTGTAATCGGCAGCAAGGCCCCAGACATTTGCTAAACTCCTGCGTGGAAGATTTGGATCTATATTGCGAAGCTGGCCGACTACTGCTGAAATTCCCGTTTCGAACGGCCGCATCGTTTCAAGCCCTAACTGTTGCAACGGACCAAAGCCAAATGCGAGACGCGTCTCAACATTTGGCCATCCATTGTCCTCAAGTACTCGAAACTGTGGATCAATTGTTGTCGTAACTGGATCACTCAATGCGAATTGCATAGTCCATTGTGAATTTGACGTTGGATATGCATACCGCTCGATTCGTAACGATCCACGAAACGAATTACCAGCATTTCCCGAAGCGCATAGTGCTGAAAACGGCAAGACAGTCGGCATCTTTGGTGCAAATACATCAAATTGCAGACCGGCTGAAATTCGCCAATTTGTATTTCTTAATTCACCAAAAGCCTGAAGCGGCAGAAAGCCATATTGGTCATTCAGAACTGCGTCATTAAACAGCATGGCCATAAAGAGGCCGCCGACCTGAAATTGACCAAGCTCTGGACCGGCAAAGAGAGCTCCGAGTGTTGTCTGACGTGAGTGAATACTTACCGTATTCTGATCAAAACCAACTGGTGATTCTGGAAATAGATAAAATGGCACGCCTGGTGACACCGGGCGTGCATTATTAAAAAGCATATCGAGATTCAAGGTGCCAAATAAATTGATATTGAATTGGTCACCAACTGTTGTGACATGAGGGCACGTAATACATGGAGCCGATCTATATTGGCCAATACACCCGTACTCACAACAACTTCCTTGTTGTGACATACATTCATCGCAGGCTGATGAGCCAGTACAACTATCACAACAACCTGCGCAAGTCGAACACTGTTCGTAACCAGACTGAATGATTGTTGGGGTTTCAATTGGAAACCGCTCCACAAGAGATTGCTTCGGAGGCTCCAAGTATCTCGGTGCACCCTCACCAAAAAAATCTTCTGCAAGAAGTTCTGGCTCAAGAAATGCTGGTGCCAGCAGACCGTCTTCTTCCTGCGCGAAGGCTCCTGCTTTGAGGCTCACGCAAGCCACAAGGAATGCAAAGGTGAAAAACAATGTCCTACGAATCTGAAACATAGACACCTGATACCGCTCAAGCACCCCCTCTGATTCTCCAGAGAACATCGCACAACGAACCCTTACCAAACAATGAAAAAGAGCGGTTTTACTCGAATACACATCGGCCAAAACAGGTGGTAAAGTTTTACAAAAATAACGATTACAACGGTTTTAGCGCCGGTCTGCGTTATGAAAAAAAAGATATTGGTTTCCTATCAAACGGTACGGTTGGGGATGGGGGCTACCCACAACTTGGGAAGGCTGGTGCAGGAGAATGGTGTTTGAAGATGGTTGTTTCTGCCTGCCAAGAGACCGATGAGGCCAGAAATGGGGCCAGCAGTCTGGCCTCTAATCCTCGAAAGTACCGTGAAAAAAAAGTACAAACGAGGGGAGGGAAGCTCTCCCTGCTTTATACGTTTCGAACTTTTCACCGTTCACCGCCCATGGATTTCCGACTACATTTTCAGGCGTTTCAGGACAGTGCCGTCACTACATGAGGTATTGCCGGACATACCAACAAGCCGACACCCGACCAACTTCTTCGTGCACACCAAATTCGGCTTGTCGGGTCGGCAGTTGAAACAAACACCGATTCTCTCGTCGATGTCGTAGCACGTCACGTCCTGCTAACCGAGATCATCCGTTAGAATTAGGACAATATTCGGTTTCGCTGGACGTTCGTTGCCACAGGCGATCGCGGGAAGTGCGAACGGAATGATCGCGAGACAATAGAGTGGAAATCGCATTGTGTTGTGTGTCATTGGTTGGATTTGGAGTCCTGCACGATCTTTTGCAGCTTCTGGCGATGTTCTCGTGTGAGTTGTCCGATAGTCAGCCGCAGTTCGTCAAACTTTTTCTTCTGATCGGGCGTCAGGTTGAGTGCCACGTCCATCGCAGTTCGCAGTGTCACTCCACCTTTACCTTCGTCGAGTGCCTTCTTCTTCGCAGCGTCTCTGGCCTGCTTCTGATCGTCGTTTAGAAGACCGTTCAGTTGCTTCTGCAGCTCCGCACGACGTTGGCCGAGTTCCTTTTTCAACACTGTGACTTTTTCCCGCTGCTCTTTGCTTACATTGGCGTTCTGCCGACCATTGGACGATTCTCGCCGCGCTCCCGTTTCTCGTTTGGGCGCAGCTTGCTTGCGCGACTTCGCGGTTTGCTTGCGTTCCGCGACCTGGGCAGCGAGTGGCTTTAGTTTTCGCTGTGCAAAATACTCGCGATAGGCCGCGAAGAGCTGCTGCTTCTTGTCGGGTTGTGTCTGGGAAAGATCCCGTATCTCGCTCAGATCGTCGGCGAGGTTGTACAATGAGGCTTGATCAAGACCGCTCACGTCAGATCCGGCACTGCGCCATCGGTTATTGAAAGTCAGTTTCCAGTCACGGTCGCGAAAACTTCGCTCGGTGACCGCCATCGCAGGGCGTTGATGTGGTGCGTCTGGCTCACGCAATACGGAAAGAAAACTGTGACTGTCGATGCGGGTTTCGGCGTCAAGGTCTTGCACGTCCAGCAGTTCAGCGAAAGTGGCGAGCATGTCGGTGTGATTGATCAAAGCACCAGTTTTCGTTCCCGCTGGGATGTGGCCCGGCCAGCGAGCGATGAAGGGGACACGATGACCGCCTTCCTGAGGGCGGGCCTTTCCTCCGGCGAGTGGGCCGTTTGCCCGGTGGTCGTACTTCTTGATGTCTGCCTGAGGCCACAGAGCGCCGTTGTCGCTTGAGAAAAACACGAGCGTGTCGTTTTCCATTCCGCTTTCCTTGAGCGCCTGCAGCACACGGCCGACTTCATGGTCGAGCTGTGCGACGTAGTTTCCGTACGGACCGGCCCCGCTCTTACCAGCGAACTGCTCTTCGGGCAGCCACGGAGTGTGAGGTTCCAACATCGCGTAGTAGAGAAACAACGGCTCCGGACCGTCTTTGGCAGAGTGATTCCGGATGATGCTGATCACTTCCTCGCAAAGCGTTGAGTTAACTTCTTCATGGACGAAGCCTGGAGCCAGCTCGCCTGCTGCATACGATACTCGTTTGTCCCGATGTGCGGCTTTGGTGCCCTTGGTTGATTCGGTCGGCAAGACCTCCGGACCACGGTTGCGAATGTAATAGTACGGCCCGGAACTTATTGCCGAGTTCATGCCGAGAAACGTGTCGAACCCGTGATCGAGTGGCCCTCCAACGAATGGCTTCGACAGATCGAGGCCCGGTCTGCGGCCGTCCGCGGCAACGAGTTCAAATCCGAGATGCCACTTCCCGACCATACGTGTGGAATAACCCTGCGCCTTCAGCATTTCCGCGACGGTGAACTCCTTCGCTTCCAGCACGGGACCGAGTCCATTGATGCCATTAACAACACCGCGCCGCGCCGGATTGATTCCCGTAAGCAGCCCGTAACGCGAAGCGGTACAGGTCGCACTTGGCGAATGCGCATCCGTGAACCGCAATCCCTCTTTCGCCAGTCGGTCGATGTTCGGCGTGGGAATCTTCGACTCGGGATTGTTGACAGTGCAGTCGCCGTAGCCCATGTCATCCGCGTAGATGACGATGATGTTGGGCTTCTCTTTCGACAATACGTTCGCCGCAGGCACTCCGCATAGAATCGCAATTAATAGGTATCTAAATAATCTCATTTTTCACCCGAAGTGGGCTCCGGTATGGTCAATATATGCAACGGACTTCAGTTCCGCATTCGGTGTTGTCAGTGTTGATCTACCAGCTTGATAGTCTGCAGGACCGCATGACCATTGGGTGAAGTCAGGTCCAATTTATCCTTGCTCTCAAGATCAATCATCGTGACCTCAAACGTCGCGATCTCCCGGGGTCGGGGGGCGCGGTATCGGTTGGAGAACCGAGACCGCAGCCGGCGGCAGGGTGATCGGCTAACGTGCGGGGAATGACGGCGTAAACGACAAACGAGGGGAGGGAAGCTCCCCGAGTAACAGTCGCACCTTTCATTTGTCATTGTTTTTGATGAGGTTGTCTATGGTCAACTGTGGTC
>WLWH01001537.1_pt1 | contig 14826 bp, 16 predicted proteins | sample 6712741 | NCBI WGS metagenome assembly WLWH01 (sample SAMN12718694, study PRJNA515312) | sponge metagenome | isolation source: marine sponge | host: Mycale hentscheli | place: New Zealand: South Island, Marlborough, Capsize Point | collected 2003-05-01 | reverse complement strand
TCCCTTTCTCATGCCAAGCCGACCCGATATAAGGCGACCGCAAGGTCCTGAACAGCCCATGCGAGCGGAGGCTGGGCATGATGCTTTAAATAGGCAGATTCAACAACAAATGCAGCGAAGACAAAGAATGCCACAGCCTAATCAAGGTTATGGCAATCGCTTTCCAGGCATGCAGTTCAGTGGGCCTTTTTCTCAGCCAATGATGCCTCAAAACTATGGCATGGGTGGCGGATACCGACAACCACCTATGATGCCGCAATATCCTCAGCCAAGAATGCCTTATCCTCAGCCAATGCCACAACCTGGTTATGGCGGTGGTTATGGCGGTGGATTTGGAGGAAGAGGGCCAGGCGGTGGTTACGGCAATATGTATGCGCAACAACCTCAAATGTACGGTGGTGGTTATGGCATGCCTCAAAGACCTCCAATGTTTGGTGGAGGATATGGTGGCGGTTACGGTCAACAGCCTCAGTATGGCGGTGGATTTGGCGGTGGTATGCAAGGTGGTATGCAAGTTGGTTACGGTATGCAAGGTGGCTACGGTCAACCACAAAGACAGCCGCAATATCAAAATGCAAGTCCGTTTGGTGGTCAGATGAATCAAAGACAACAGCCTCAACAGATGGCCCAACAAATGGGTGGCTTTGGCGGTGGAATCATGAGGAGTTTTTACTAATGGCACCACGGAGAGGAAGCAGACGATCTACAGTAAGAGAAGTTTCAAGAGCACCTGTTAGAACAGTTGCAAGATCTGCTCCTTCAAGAGCAGTTGTTGGTAGAGCAGAGCAAGCTAAAAAAGCTGCAGCGGCAAAAGCGGCAGAGGCAAAAGCGGCTAAAGAAGCAAAAGCGGCTAAAGAGGCTAAGGCTCGTATTCGGGCTCGTCAACTTCTTGATCTGGAAAGAGAAAGAGAAACTAATGCTCGAAAAGAAAGAGAGAGTAAGGCAAGACAGCTTAGAGAGGCTAAAGAAGCTAAAGAAAGAAGTGAGGCAAAAGCCGCTGCTGATGCTCGAGCTAGAAGAGCTGCTGCAATTAAAGCGGCTAAAGAAGCTAAAGAAAGAAGAGAGCGAATCGCAAAAGAAAGAAAAGAAAAAGAAGCTGCTAGAGCTGCTGCGATTAAAGCGGCTAAAGATTTAAAAATAAAAGAAGAACGAGAGGCTAACGCTCGACAAGAAGCAAAAGATAAAGCAAGAAGGATTAGAGAAGCTGCTGCGGCAAAGGAAGCTGCAAGGATTGCAAAAGAAAGAAAAGCTGCAGCAGAAGCAAAAGCCGCAAGAGAAGCTAAGGCGGCAGCAGATGCCAAAGCCGCAAAAGAGGCTAAGGCAGCAGCGAAAGAAGCTGAAAGAAGACAAGCTGTTATTGATGCGGCTGCTTCAAAAAAAGAAGAATATAGGCGTCAACAAGAAGCAAAAGCTGAAGCAAAGCGTATTGCAGACGCAAAAGCTGCGGCTGAAGCTAAGGCCGCTGAAGATAAGCGTATAGCTGATGCGAAAGCTGCGTCTGAAGCTGCGCGTGCTGCTCAAGATAGAAAAGCTGCGGCTCAAGCTGCAAAAGAGTTAAGAGAAGCAAACGAGGCCAAAGCAGCAGCTGAAGCGAAACGCGTTGCAGATGCAAATCGAGAAGTTAAAACAGTAGACTTTACTCCTGATCAACTTGTTGATAAGTACAACAACTCTCCTGGCGCTCAAGATTTTAATCTTAATGCAACGTATGATCCTGCGACGAACACCTTTATTGAAGATGTAAGCGCTTTTGGTTTTGAAGGAGATGCGGCTACTAAAACATATACTCCTGAAGAGTTTATAGCGAAGCTTGGTTACAAAGGAGATGATTACAATACCTTTAACTTTGTTCGACCAGAACAGCCACAAGAAGCACCTCCTTTAGAAGAAGCACCTGTTGTTCAAGGCCCTGGGAGAACAAGAGTTGTAGATCCTATAGGGTCTGTTGGAAATAACGAAGAACGTAAAGGTAACGAAGATCCTGCACTTTCAAATACAGTAGCGCCTATGTGGGCGGCTCAGCCTCCAGAATTTAAGTTTACCGCAGAGCCTGTTCCGAGAATTAATCCCGCATGGAATGGCCTTGAGGAGTGGAAAAAACAACAAGAAGAACCTACACCTCCTGATATGCCTGGTTCTTCAACTTCAGATTTTCTTTTAAATATTCCAGAAATGACTGGAAGCTGGAAGACTGGTCCTAATGGCGTTTATTACGAGTACGATAAAATTGTTGCCGATGGAACTACTACAACTTGGGAAAGATACGACCCAGAAACTGATACTTATCATGGAAGAATAACTGGTGGTATTACTGGCAGAATGAATGAGCCAACGTCAAAGCCTGCATCTGAAATGGACGAAAGTTTTAATAAGGCTTGGAGTCAGTACAGTCAACAGCAGAATCAACCAGAACCATCTCCAAGTCCTGCGCCCACAGCTCCTAGTATGCCGCCAACAAGCGAGCAGCCAAGTCCAGAACCAGCACCGGCTCCTAAGCCTCCTACCTTTGTTGACATGGATCCGCTTAAGGGTATGCGTGAGCAGTTTGTTCCAAGAAACATTTTGGGTCAGTCTTATGATCCAAAAGTTAGAGAAGACTTTGTTAAGAAAATGCAGTCTGGCGCAAACATATCTCAATATCCGACTTACGAAATGCCGACATCACCGCTTCCTCAAACTCAGTTTGGAGGATATGGACAGCCTATGCCGATGTCACCACTAGCGCCATATGCTGGCTTAGGTGCTCCGCCAATCCCGCCAACTGGTGAATATGAACCGATTGATGAATATGCGCGACCAGGAGGTCCTTCACAACCATCTAGAGGGGGCGGAGTGTTTTAATGGATTCAGTCGCACTAGCTTCATACATATTTAAAAAGATTAAAAAGTTTGAAGAAGGCCATGTCGATTATTTAACTGGTGGAAACATCAAGACGATGGAGGATTACAAATTTGTGATGGGTGAATTATCAATGCTTCGCACCCTTCGCGATGAACTAAAAGAAGCGTTGCAAATGGAAGGAGACCCCGATGAGTGAGCTATCATTAGACACTCTCGCTAAATCGTCACTAGATGACGCGTATGTGAGTAGTACCGAACGTGTGTTAAATCCAGAACTTCTAGATAAGACACTGCTTGAAAGAATGCCAAATCCTGCTGGGTGGAGGCTTCTTGTTTTACCTTACAAAGGCAAAGGCGTAACAGATGGAGGTATCGTTTTAACTAAACAGACCTTAGACAAGGAAGGTTTAGCTACTGTTGTTGCTTATGTTTTAAAAATGGGTCCATTGGCTTACCAAGATCACGACAAGTTTGGCGGGATTCCTTGGTGCGAACAAGGTCAATGGGTGTTAATAGGTCGCTATGCTGGAGCTAGATTCTCTTTAGAAGATGACTCCGAAGTACGAATTATTAACGATGATGAAGTTATTGGGACCATTATGGATCCTGATGATATTAAGTCAGCTTGAGGTGAAACATGTCAGAACAAACATTAAGTGAAGCTTTGTCTGAAATTGATATAGATTTAAATATCAGTGAAGAAGACATAGAGCAAGCAGCAGTACCAGAAAAATACAGGCATAGCCAATCAGATGAGCCTCAAGATGAATCTACTTATGTAGAGCTTTCTGAGGATGAAGTCGAAGAAATCTCTCCTATTACAGATGATGTAGTAGACGATTTTGAAGAAAATTATTCTGAAGAAGCTGAAGAGTCTGAGGCAGAACGCACAACAAGAAGCGCTCAAGACCGAATTAATAAAGCGGTCAAACAAGCCAGAGAGTATCAACGTCGAGAGTTGCAAGCGATTCAATACGCAAAGCAATTGCAAGATGAAAATAAAAAGCTTTCTGGCCAATATAGAGAAACTAGTGTTAATTCAGCCGCTCAAAATCTTCAGATGCAAGAAACGTATTCTAGAGAATTTGAAAGCAGAGTTAATGTTCAGGCAGATGTTGCTAAAAAGAACCTTCAAAAAGCCTATGAATCTGGTGACCCAGAAGCTATGGCAGAGGCGCAGCAACTTATTGCTAGAACCGAATCTGATAGAGCTTCTTTATCTCAATATAAAAGAGAACTTGAGAAGTATAAGCAAGATTATCAAAAATGGGCGGAATCTCATCAAGATTATCAGCCAGAATATCAGATACCAGATGACTATGTTCCTCAACAAGAACCCGAATACGCTGAGCCTTCAACAAGAGCCCAATCTTGGGCTTCTAAAAACGAATGGTTTGGTGCTGATAAGGTTATGACAAACGTAGCTTTTGCTATACATACCGAGCTTGCAGAGACTGGAGTTGACTTAGAATCTGATGAGTACTATTCTGAAATTGATCGTAGACTGAGGGAAGAGCTGCCCCTTAAATTCGAACATGAACTATCCGCAGGAAACACAAAACCCGTCCAAAGAGTGGTTTCCGGTACGCGCATAACAGGAAATGGACGCAATCAAAACGACCGTAGGATTGAATTATCACCGAGTGAACAGCAACTTGCTAAAAAACTTGGTGTGCCATTCAAGGAATACGCTAAACAAAAAATGAGGTTACAGCAATCATGAATGAAGAGACAAAAGGAAAAGGATCTGTTGGTTCTAATAGAACTTCAAGAGAATCCTCTGGCAGAGATTCCCTAAAAGCTCGTCAACCATGGAAGCCACCTCAAATCCTAGAAACTCCCGAGGCTCCCCCTGGAATGAAGTATAGATGGCTGAGAACTCACATTCGAGGAGAGGCAGATAGGACTAATGTCCACATGAAAATGCGAGAGGGCTACGAAGTAGTCAATCCATCTGAAGTTGCAGGCTATGATTTGCCTACAATTGAGGAAGGAACGCATGCTGGGACTGTAGGGGTTGGTGGATTAATGCTTGCAAAAATCCCAATTGAAACGGCAGAAGAAAGGAATGCTTACTTTCAAAGTAAAACTGAAAACCAAATGAATGCGGTTGACAATGATCTTATGAAAGATGAACATCCTTCAATGCCTATCTCTAATGAGAGAAGAAGCAAGGTTACTTTTGGCGGCTCTAAAAAATAGAGCTATTTTGATCGTGTTTAAGGAGAACTAAAATGGCGAATAATGACGCCCCTTTTGGGCTCCGTTATGTTCGTAATATTCAGGGGAACTACAATTCTTCTGGTCAGTCTCGTTATAGAATAACGACTGCTGATGCGACTAACACTACCAATATTTATGCGGGTGACATTGTTACCCAAAATACTGCTGGTATTGTTACTCGAATTGCTCGAGCAGATGGCGGGTCCGCAACTTCCGACATTATTGTCGGTGTATTTAATGGATGTTTCTACACAGATCCTACCACTAGCACTCCAACTTGGAGTAACTATTGGCCAGGTAATGCAGCGACTGATGCAATTGCTTTTATTTTCGACCATCCTATGGATGTTTTTGAAATTCAAGCAGATGCAGCTTTCCCAATTGCAGATCTGTGGGGCAACTTCGACATTGTTGACAACAGTGGTACTGGTAGCTCAGATTCAGGTCTCTCTTATGTAGAGCTTGACGTTACTACTGGCGCTACAACAGCAACGTTGCCATTAAAAGCCCTGGATATTTCTGGTGACCCAGATAATTCAGATGTAAGTTCAGCCAATACTAACGTGCTTGTTACTATTCAGAATCATCTGTTTGGTCAGAAGCAAGTTGGTCTAGCTTAAGGAGTTAATATATGGCTATTTCAAGAGCCCAATTAGCCAAAGAGCTAGAGCCTGGTCTCAATGCCTTATTTGGCATGGAGTATGCTCGTTATGACAATGAGCATGCAGAAATTTATGAAACAGAGTCTTCTGATCGAGCATTCGAAGAAGAAGTTCTTATCGTAGGTTTTGGTGATGCAAAAGTTAAGACCGAAGGACAAGGCGTATCTTTTGATAACGCTTCTGAAGGCTTTACAGCTCGCTACACTCATGAGACCGTAGCTTTAGCATTTGCACTTACCGAAGAAGCCGTTGAGGACAATCTCTACGACCGACTTGGCGCTCGTTATACAAAGGCTTTGGCCCGAAGTATGGCGCACACTAAGCAGGTAAAAGCTGCTAATGTTCTTAACAACGCATTTAACACCAACTTTGCAGGTGGTGATGGTCAGCCTCTGATCAGCACAGCACACCCGTTGGCCTATGGCGGTACTCTTGCAAATCGGGCAACTACAATGTCTGATTTGAACGAAACCTCTTTAGAAAATGCACTAATCAGCGTATCTACGTTTGTTGATGATCGAAGCATGATCTTGGCCCTTCAGGGAACCAAGCTGATTGTTCCTCCTCAGCTTCAATTCGTAGTTGATCGCTTGCTTGAGACACCTGGACGAGTGTCAACAGCCGACAATGACATCAACGCCATCAAGAATATGGGCATGATCCCTGAAGGTTACGCAGTTAACCACTTCTTGTCTGACACTGATGCATGGTTCTTGTTGACTGATGTTCCTGATGGCTTCAAGCACTTTGAACGAAGCCCGATTTCAACTTCTATGGAAGGTGACTTCGATACAGGCAACGTGCGATACAAAGCCCGTGAGCGATATAGCTTCGGATTTAGTAACCCACGATGTGTGTTTGGTTCGCAAGGCGCTTAATGTTTCATGTGAAACAAAAGCAAAGAAAAAGGTGGTCTTTTGGCCACCTTTTTTTTATTCTAGAATATAGATTCTGAGACAAAACAGCCCCCGTGACCGGCTCAGCGGACGTTACGAAGACACTTGGGCGAATCCTTTCGTAAGAGGTGACCATAATGGCGCAAACCACTTTTTCTGGACCCGTTAAATCCTTAGCTGGATTTATTACTGCTGGTGTAAACAGCAGTGTTAGCTTGTCTGCTGACACTACACTAACTGTTGCGACTCATGCCGGTAAAATTATTATGCTGAACGATGCTGATGGCAAGTTTACTTTGCCTTCTATTTCTTCAGCCACTCCTAATGATCCTACTTCTCCCGATCAAGCAAACAATATCGGCGCTTCTTTCTACTTTTATGTAGAAACCGCAGCAACCGATCTTGATATCTTGACTGACGGTACTGACAAGTTTGTTGGCGCTGCAATGGTAGCTGTAGATGATGGTGCTAAAAAAGCATTTGTTCCTGCTGCATCTAACGATGTCATGACTTTAAATGGAACAACTAAGGGCGGCATTGTCGGTAGCGTTGTTAAAGTAACTGCTATCGATACTGCAACTTATCTCGTTCATGATTCTTTATTAATCGGGTCAGGAACTATTGTTACTCCTTTTGCTGACGCTTAATAAGATAACTTTAGGAGAACAACATGGCTGATGCAGTCACTTCACAAACTATCCAGGACGGTGAGCGTAAAGCCGTCCTAAAGTTTACTAATGTCAGTGATGGAACTGGTGAGGCAAATGTAGTTAAAGTCGATGTTTCGTCTTTAACTGCAAACTCGTCTGGACAAGCTTGTACTAAAGTAACTGTCGCGCAAATTTGGTGGCAGTGTGTTGGTATGGGTGTTGAGCTTTTGTTTGACGCTACCGCTAACGTTTTAGTTATTGGCCTGTCTCCAGACAGTAACGGTTACCATGACTATACTCCTTTTACTGGCATCCCAAATAATGCCGGTGCTGGCGTAACAGGAGACATTTTGTTTACGACTATCGGTGCAAGCGCAAATGACACTTATACTGTTATTCTTGAACTGATAAAGGAATATTAATGACAACTTCTGGGACTAGGGACTTTGAGCCAGATGTAGCGGAATACATTGAGGAAGCATTTGAAAGATGTGGACTTGAATTTCGCACAGGTTATGACGGGATTACCGCAAGGCGATCCCTCAACCTGCTTTTGGCTGATTGGGCAAACCGTGGCTTAAATCAATGGACTATTGAAAACAGCACGACAACCCTAACTCAGGGAGCGGAATCAATTGATCTTACAACATCAACAATAGACGTATTAGATGTTGTTATTAGAAGAACTGAGGGCGGAAGCACCACAGATATACAGATGGCGCAAGTAAGTAGATCTGCATATTGGAATATTCCAAGCAAAGATACGCAATCTAGACCAACTCAATGGTTTTTAGATAAGCAAATAACGCCTAAACTTTATATCTGGCCAGCTTCTGAAAACAGCACAGATCAGCTTTTGATAAATAGACTGATTAGAATAGAAGATGCCGATGCTAGTGCTAATACAATGGATATGCCGTTTCGGTTTTATCCATGTTTAGCTGCAGGTCTTGCATATTATATAGCTCTTAAAAAAGCTCCAGATCGAGTAGAAATGCTTAAGTCTTTCTACGAAGAGGAGTTTGCTAGAGCGGCAGATCAAGATGAAAGCAGAGCGTCTTTGTTTGTAGCGCCAAGTTTAAGAAGTTATAGGAGAGCGTAATGGCTTATGCTTCTGGGAAGTATGCCATTGCGATATGCGATAGATGTGGGTTTAGGTATAAATACTCACAGCTTCGCAAAGAATGGACAGGATTTAGGGTTTGTAGTGAGTGCTATGAGCCTAAAGAAGCCCAGTTAGAGCCATTGCCTCATGTTTCTGATGCAGAGGCTCTTCGTAATCCAAGACCTCAATCAGACTTTACTTCTGGTTTTGGTGTTGTGAGAACGATAGACCCTAACCAAATGATAACGCCTACGGGCGATTCTATTGGCTCAGAGTTTGAAGGGTCTGAAGGAACTGGAGAAGTTGGTACTGTAACAGTGGTGGCCTCATGAGCTTTACATATGCAAGTTTGAAAAGCGCAGTACAAAATTACTGTGAGACTTCAGAGTCAACGTTTGTAAGCGATCTTCCTGTTTTTATCCAGGAGGCAGAAGAGCGTATATTAAAAAACGTACAACTTCCTGTATTTCGAAAGAACGTTACAGGAACATCCTCAATAAACAATACTTATGTTTCTGCTCCTACTGACTTCTTAGCACCGTATAGTCTTGCTGTGGTTTCAGGAAATGTGTACACATATCTTCTGTTTAAACATGTTTCATTTATAAGAGATTACACGCCTAATCCAACTACAACCGGACTTCCTAAGTACTATGCCTTGTTTGATGACACAACGTTTATTGTTGCGCCAACTCCAGATCAAAGCTACGAATTTGAACTTCATTACAAGTATAGGCCGGTTTCATTGACCGCTGGTGCCGAGTCAGGAACAACATGGCTATCGACTAACGCACCAGATGCGATGCTTTATGGAACTTTAGTCGAAGCAGCTACATTCTTAAAAGATCCTCAAGAAGTCGGACAATATGAACAGCGATTTCAAATGGCTTTAGAAGGACTTCAAAAGCTTGGTGCAGGTTATGGTTCTAGAGATGAATATAGATATGATATTGGAAGGGGATAACATTGTTTAGCGTAGAAGTTTCAGCATCACCTGGCTCCGTAAATGTTCAGACTACACAAGATCGAGGGATGAACTCGGAAGAGATTGCGGCTAATGCAGTCGCCAAAATAATTAGTATCAGTGATACCGCTGATCCAATTATTAAAGCCCAGGCAGAAGCTTTTAGAGAGCGTATGTATTGGGTTATTGTTGCTGCATGCGATCAATCTATAAAAAGTGACAGAACTACGTTGTTTAATTTATTTAAAACAAACGGCCATGGCGATATGGCTGAAATATTGAGGGCTTTATAATGGCTATTGATCAGGCAATGTGTACGTCTTTTAAGCAAGAAATCTTGCAAGGCATTCATAACTTTACTAACGGATCTGGCGGTGGAACGACAACCACAACTGGCACTGGTAATACTTTTAAGATTGCTCTTTACACTTCTAGTGCAAGTTTAGGTGCAGCAACTACAGCGTACTCTACAAGCAATGAGGTATCAGGAACTAATTACACGGCAGGTGGAAACACTTTAACTAATGTTACTCCCACTACATCATCGACTACCGCGCTTACGGATTTTGCAGATACTACATGGTCAAGCAGCACCATTACGGCGAGAGGAGCATTAATTTATAACTCGTCAACTGCTGCCGGATCTGCGAATAGAGCCGTAGTTGTTCTTGATTTTGGTGCTGATAAAACATCAACAAGCGGAGACTTTACAGTTCAGTTTCCTGCAGCTGGTGCAAGTACCGCAATTATTAGAATCGCATAGGATTAGCATGTGGCCGATGTCACTGTTGCATTTGAAGGATGGAATAGCTCAACCCATGGCTGGGGCGAAGGCCCTTGGGGTGAGGGCGTTGCAGTACCTGGAGCAACAGGCGCAGTCGGTTCAGTTACAATTTCCGCAGATGCAAACGTTACTGTCACGGGTATCGCTGCAACGGGTTCGGTTGGAGCCGTTACAGTCTCTGCTGATGCGAATGTCTCAGTCACTGGCGTTTCCGCAACAGGGTCTGTTGGGTCGGTTACAGTATCGGCTGATGCAGTTGTGGCAGCTACAGGTATTTCTGCGACCGGAGCGGTCGGAAGTGTCACTGTTACAGCAGATTCAATCACAACTGTTACAGGTGTTTCTGCCACCGGAGCGGTTGGCACGCCTACGGTATCGGCTGATGCAATTGTCTCTGTATCGGGCGTTGCCGGAACAGGAGCAGTTGGAACAGTTACAGTTGCAATCAACGCGATTGTTACTCCAACAGGCGTTTCAGCGACAGGCTCAGTTGGCACGTCTACGGTTAGCGCAGATGCTACAGTCGATGCAACGGGATCTAGTGGAACAGGATCCGTTGGAAGCGTTACAATCGAAGCAAGTGCATTGGTCGCGCCAACAGGCATTGCGGCCACAGGATCTGTTGGCACTGTTACCACGCAAACGAGTAACATTTTTCCAGTTACGGGCGTTTCTGCGACAGGTGCGGTCGGGACTGTTAGCTTTATTGGTAATGTCGTTGTTGAACCTTCTGGAGTTAGTGCTCAAGGTCAAGCAGGGCAAGTTTTGGTCTGGGGCATTATTATTCCTGGACAAGATGCAAATTGGCAAGCGATTGATGAAAGTCAATCACCAAACTGGCAAAATATTGACGATAGCCAAACACCAAATTGGCAAGAGGTAGCATAAAATGGCAACGTATGTAAATGACCTACGATTAAAAGAAATTTCCACTGGCGATGAATCAGGAACGTGGGGAACTTCCACAAACACTAACCTTGAATTGATTGGCGAAGCACTAGGGTATGCGACTCAGCAAGTATTTAGTTCAGACGCTGATGCAACCACGACAGTAGCCGATGGTGCGTCTGATCCCGCTCGAGCAATGTACTTTAAGATTACGTCTGCTGGCAACTTGACAGCCACAAGAACCTGTACGATTGCGCCTAATACTGTAAGCCGCGTGATGTTCATCGAGAACGCAACCTCTGGCTCTCAGTCGATTGCGATCTCTCAAGGCTCTGGCGCGAACGTCACAATTGCCACGGGCAAGACGGCGGTTGTTTATTTGGATGGTGCAGGTGCAGGTGCGGCGGTAGTTGACGCGATGGCTGGGGTTGATCCCGGTGTTACCGATACGCTGGCTGAGGTTTTAACGGCGGGCAATACGACCACTACCGACCAGAAAATTCAATTCCGCGATACCGGCATCTACATCAACTCAAGCGCAGACGGACAGCTTGACCTTGTAGCGGATACAGAAATTCAGATAGCGGCCAGTACGGTTGACCTGAATGGCAATTTAGATATTAGCGGAACAGCAACCGGCGCTAGTAGCTTTGCAACGGCAGCAGGAGGCACATTTACCACAGCCGCAGGTAATGATTTAAATCTTGTCTATCCAGATGGTCGTTCGTTGTTTTTTAAAGAAGCAGGTACAACCACTTTAACTCTGGACAATGCTCAAGGCGCTACTTTTGCAGGAACAATTGCAGCAGGTGCGGCAACATTCACCACAGCCGATAACAACGCTCAGTTGACACTTATTTCTACAGATGCGGATGCTAATGCAGGCCCTTTGATTGTATTAGATAGAAACTCTGCAAGTCCTGCTGATGGAGATGTGATAGGTTCAATTAATTTTAATGGTAAAAACGATGCGGCAGAAGCACATGGTTACGCCAAGATAGAAAGTAGAATCGTAGATGCAAGTAATGCCACAGAAGATGGCAGGCTTGAGTTAGCCACAAGTGTCGCTGGTACGGAAGGCATATCTCGCATATTAATGGACGCCACTGAAACTGTAGTAAATGACAACAGTGTAGACCTAGACTTCCGCGTTGAGTCTGACGGCGCAAGTCATATGCTCTTTGTCGATGCAGGTAATAATCGCGTGGGTATTGGCGAGTCGTCACCGGATACACCTCTTCATTTGACAACATCAGGAACTGGTTTTGCTGTTACCATAGAGTCAACCAGCGGTTCGGCAACATCTGGCCCTGATATAAGTATTTTCAGAAATTCTCCCAGCCCTGCGGACGAGGACGATCTTGGTCGTATTTATTTTCATGGCGAAAACGATGGGGGTACAAAGATTGAATATGCAATGATTCGATCCAGCGTGAATGATGTGACCGCAGGAACCGAAGACAGCAGCCTTCAATTTTATACATATGTTGGAGGCGCACAGGCAGACAGACTCGCCATAGAAGCAACCGAAACTGTTCTTAATGAATCTAGCAAGAATGTCGACTTCCGCGTTGAGTCTGACAACTTAACTCACGCTTTGTTTGTTGAGGGTGGCACCGGACAATTAAGGGTCAATACAGCAAACTGGCCAACCAATACGTTTGGAGATTCCGCTGGCCGACATATTGTAGGCGGCCCTAATGAACCCTTAGTTGTTCTATGGAACGAAGCAAGTGCTGCGGCAAACAACATATCAACCCTTGCTATTGGTGCTAAATCTGCAACGGCGACTACAGCCTTTGGAGGCGGTTGGATTCGTGGAGGTTTAGAAAACAACTCAGATTCTGATGGATTTCTTGGTTTTTATACTACGGCTGATGCTGGTACGAATACAGAACAACTCCGCATAGCCTCTTCAGGTGCGGCTACGTTTAGTAGCAGTGTTACTGCAACGAAAGGAATATTTACTCAAGCTGGTGGAGATTTTGCTGCAGTATTTACCACACCTTTTGATTATGTTGCTAAATTTGAATCAACAGATTCTGCGGCTTTTATTGTTTTAGAAGACAATAATTCCACAGATAATGCAAACCGCATAGGTGCTGTTGGCGATAGCATACAAATTGAATCAGGTAACGTAGAAAACGCACTATTTACTAGCACAGCATCGGTCTTTAATGAAAATTCTGTAGATATGGACTTCCGCGTTGAGTCTGACAACAACGCTAACATGCTGTTTGTTGATGGTGGTAATGATAACGTAGTAATTGGCAACTCTGGTGCGTCTAATAGCTCTCAGCACTTGGCGGTTCACGGCAACACTGGGCTTGGGAATAGACTTACCAGTTCTTCTGGTGGTGGCTATGTAACCGAAATAAGCGGAACGTCTTTAACTACTGACGGCTCAAACTGGTATGGCTCTTATGGTGTTTTGAATTTTTACGCTACAGCAAGTTATACAGGTTCAGCCCGTCGTTGGACACTCACTAACGGATATAGAACCAACAGGTTTGCTTTCCTTGTAGGAGATACTGACACTACTTCTCAGCCAGAATTAGATGGCAACGGCGGGCAAGCGTCGAACGCATTTTCCCCTCTTTGGTTTGATAGCGCAACAGGCGGGGCGACATTTAACGATGATAGTAAAGACGCTGACTTCCGCGTTGAGTCTGACGGCAACGCTAACATGCTGTTTGTTGATGCAGGGAATGATGCGGTAGGTATTGGCGGTACGCCTAACACATCATCACAATTAACCATTGATGCGTCTTCTGATGCAAATTTGGTTATTCGTGCAGATAACAGTATGACGTTTGTTCAAGACGCTCTTTGGAATAGCAGTATTTTTGGTGGTGCATACTGGAATGGGCAAGCTAAATACGGTGCAACAAACAGAAGCGTAACACGCCTGTACTTAGGACATGACGGTGATGCAACTCCCTCCTCGCAAGGGCTTTTAGTTCACGCTTCCGCACAAGGTGCGGCTAACGCCAACGTAACATTTGAAAGCCTAGCTAGTATTACTCGTGCGGGGACAGTATTTAACGAAGACAGCTACGATAGAGACTTCCGCGTTGAGTCTAACAACAGCGCCAACATGTTTTTTTTGGATGCTAGTACTGATCGGATTGGTATTGGAGCAAGCGCCCCTACAGATCCCTTCACAATAAGCAGTTCGTTTTTAACTGTTAATACTCCCGGTACACAATTAGCGATATATGGGTTCGACAACGACAGCGTTTTCAAAATAGGTCAAGACGGAAACAATTCTTCGTTGCTTACCATGTCCGACAGTGCAGCAAACGAAACAGTCAGAATAACGGGACATGGCGGCACCTTAACCATTTCAGGCGCTTTATCAAAAGGCTCTGGTTCATTTAAAATTGATCATCCGCTTCCTGCTAAAACAGACACACACCACTTAGTTCATTCGTTTTTAGAAGCACCTCAAGCTGACAACCTTTATCGTGGTAAGGTAGATTTAGTGGCTGGCTCTGCGTCAGTAAATATTGACACTGTTGCAGGAATGACAGATGGCACGTTTGTTTTGTTAAACAGAGAAGTGCAGTGCTTTACCTCAAATGAATCAGGTTGGACTGCTGTGAGAGGTTCTGTCAGCGGCAATACCTTAACAATCACCGCGCAAGATAATACTTGTGTCGACACAATCTCATGGCTGGTAATTGGCGAACGGCAAGATCAGCATATGTATGATACAGAATGGACCGATTCAAATGGAAAGGTCATCGTTGAACCCCTTAAAGGAGAGTAAAAATGGCAATTACAAACACATGGTCAGTATCTGACATGCA
>WLWH01001536.1_pt1 | contig 14860 bp, 9 predicted proteins | sample 6712741 | NCBI WGS metagenome assembly WLWH01 (sample SAMN12718694, study PRJNA515312) | sponge metagenome | isolation source: marine sponge | host: Mycale hentscheli | place: New Zealand: South Island, Marlborough, Capsize Point | collected 2003-05-01 | reverse complement strand
AAATTATTATGAAGATGACGGTAAAGGTGTTGTTCAAATTTTACCTGCTATGGGAACTGTAGAACTACAATTCAAAAATGACATGCGGGCAGGATTTATTGCAGTTGGAGCAGAAGGGGGAGGAGGCGGTGGGCAACAAAATATAGATACTAGTACAAAGTCTATACTTTCTGGTGGTGGTGGTGGTGGTGGAAGTATATATAAATTGGAATTAAATGTATTTCAAGATATGAGTTTTAATTTAACTGCAGGTAATAAGGGTAATGGTGGTACTGGAAGAAATTCAGGACAAGATGGTAGTGCAACACTTATTTATTCTGATACAACTTTTGGAACGATAGATATAAGTGCGGGAGGAGGTAATGGTGGAACTGCAAGGACAATTCAACCAGATGGAAGTGGAGGAATATTAGTATCTAATATATCTGCTAATACAGCATTTAATTTTGAAGAAAGAGAATTATTTAAATCTTCTGGTTATGAAATTTCTAGAGGAGGGCGTAATAATGATTCTAATAGACTTGGCAATCCATCAGATCTAACTATAATTGGGCAAGATGGATCAGGTGCAGTACCAGGAATACAGCAACTACCAGGTCGTGTTACATTTTTAGGTGTTCAATCAGTATTTTCGGGAGGAGGAGGAGGTGGATATTTTGATATTAGTAGTAGTATATTAGGAAGTACAGATGGATTAGGTGGACAAGGTGGTCGAGCTGGAAATGGTTATGGTGGTTTTGGAGGAAAAATATTAACAGATTCTTCTAATTCTCCATTAATAGCTGGTATATCAGCAGAAATATTTGGTGCGGGTGGCGGTGGTGCTGGTAGTAATTATAATAAAGAATATAGCAATCCCCCTGATTTTGTAAAAGGTGGATCTGGTGGTGATGGTGTAATTTTAATTTATTATCAAGTACCTCCTGCTAGTTTAAATAAATTTTATTTTACAGAATATGAATTTTTTGTAAATAGCAATATAATTATAGATCCTTATATAGCTTTGCCCCAAGATATATCATCAATAGATATTAGTGGAGTAGATTTTTTAAATATAAATGAAAAAGGAATAATAACAAATAAGAGTAATACTTATCCGACTTTAGGTAAGTATAAATTTGATGTTATAATTGATTCTGTAAGTTCGGGTATAAATTATGATTTCATTACTTTAGATATAAGTAATACGCCATTTAATCAATACTACAATAATAATTATAAATTTAGATATGGTGACTTATTTGGTATATACCCAAATACATTTCCATCAAATATTGCAGATGTAGGATTATCTACTAACAACAGAAGTATGTTTAATATAGATAATAGTGGTAATATTGGTAGTAATATTGGTAGTAATATTGGTGTGACAGGAGGAACATATTACATGACAGTATCTATTTTATTTAATAATGGATCAGTCGATAGTGAGTATTTTGAAGTAATTGTAGATGGTCCTCCTCCTCCTCCTCCTCCGCCAATTTCAAATAGACCAGGTCCTATTCAATTTTGCAATTCTCGATTTGCATATTGTAATATCACTAAGAAAACAATAAATCCATCAGGAAATGTTACTATTGAAGGTACTACATTAGCAAGCAGAGTGTCTACATTAATAAGAGTTCAGAGTCAAATGAGGAATGCTAAGTTAGTATTTCAAGATGTATCCCTTAATGTATACGGTCAAAAGGCAGGAGGACCATATGGATACGGGAGTTCACCAAAAAATACATTTTAATCTGCGTTATTAAATTTAGAAATAATTTTTTTCTCTCTAAAAAATATAATGGTAAAGAGACACGATAGAAAACCAGACGGTAAATACCACATTGGAAATCAAAAATACGACATGCTTGAGGGTTCTCGCGCTCAAGTATGGCATGGAACTGCTCATCAAACTCCTGGAGGATTAAAGAAGGCTGACCTTAAAATGCATAATGGAAGAATTGTTTCCAGAAAGAAAAGTGAACTTGCTAAGACACAAAAACATCTTAAAGGACATCTTCAACCTAAAGGTAGTGGTGTATTTGGTGCAATTACAAAGAAAGGAAAGAAATCAAAGAAAGGCACAAAAAAGAGAAAGGGTTCCCGTAGAAAGTAAATATCTAGATAAATAATTAAATTTTTATTATTTATTTAGGCGTTCTCATTACAAGCGCGAATAATATTGTCTAAAAATTCTTTAGACGAATTAGTTATTCTATAATAATTTACTAATTCTGCTGGGCTAATCATATGATCGATTAATTTGGACTTAATCTTATTGGGTATATTTTTTTGATAATAATGATGATACATATCTTTAATGGTATTTACACTAGCTTTTTTCATTTCTATCTTTAAATCGATTCTTCCTGGTCTAACCAAAGCAGGATCTATTCTATCATAGTGATTACTTGTGATAATTAAAATTCTCCCATATGTTTCGTCCAATCCGTCAATTAGATTTAGTATAAATGATAATGTTAGTTTATCATCGTCTTTTTTGAAAGGAGTTTTAAAAGTAGATTTTTTATCATCAGAATTTGCTATGGAAACAGCATTAACAATATTTTCAATCATATCTAAATCGGTATTATCACTATTATCAGTAATAGTATTTGTTGTTTTACTTCTATCTAATATTACATCACTCATGCAATCAATATCTTCTAATACTATAATTTTATCTTCAAAATCTATACTATTTCTTTCATTTTTATTATTATATGTGGACTCAAAAAAATAATTATAAAAATCTGCTTCGCTTTTGACCTTATTTAATGGAATTTGAATTAAATGCCGGTTTAATTTATTAGCTAGACATTTAATGACAGATGTTTTACCAGTTCCTGGGGAACCAGATAAACCAATACCTAATGTGTAGGGGTGACCTTCATTTTCATACCAGTCTTTGTTATTAGTAAAGAAATCTACCTTTTTTATGAGGTCGTCTTTTCCATCAAAGTATAAATTATTAAATTTTCTAGTTGACCTAAATGGTCTTTCCATCCATATATTTGAGTCATTTTCTTCTTCTGATTTATTTTTTGGATGAAGTGAATATATAAATATTTTTCCATCACGTTGTTTTTTTATCTTTTCCAAGTATTTACGCGTAATATTATCAACATACTCTTTTAACATATTTATATCTAGTGTTCTGCTGTATATTTTAATTTGAATAGTTTCAACTTGACCACACATTTCAATTACTTTATCTGAATCACTACTATTATCTGAAAATTTCACTGTCGCATAAATAGTTCTTTCTTTATTTAATGGAAAAGAGCAACAATTTTCATCTACTACATAAATATCATTATCAAAGTCATTATTTATAGAATTACTATCAACAATATTAACATTATTAAGCATTTCCTTTAAACTATTGATTCCTTCATATTTTGATTCACTATTAATATGATCCCATATAGCATCAAATCGCTTCCCCCAAATATTATTTGTTCTTACACACCAAGAAGATGTGCGAAATGTTCGCTTACCTTCAATTGTAATAGATGAATATAATTTTACCATAGATCCTACAGTAGATATGCTTTTTGCAAAAAAATCATATATTTTATAAGAATGACTGATTAATATACTAATTCCAAATGCAAAAAATGTCGATATTATTGTATCTATAAATGGATCACCTGTTTTCATATTAAATAAAAAATTTATCTTGATAAAATCTAATAATTTTTCAACTTCGTGTTCTATATTCATTATCTTATATTAAAAATAATTTTTATATTGCTTTAAAATATTGATTTATGTGTTACTAACTCTTGTACAATCATTCCAACACTTGAAATCATAGCCAATCTTCCGTTATTCAATTCTTTATTTAATAATTCAATAGATTCTTGTGAATTTAAATCATTTTTAAGAGAAAATCCGAAATCCCCAGGTTGATAGGTTTCTTTCAATTCAAATGGATTTGTATATGGATTTTTCCATCCTTTAATCATAGTACTAAATTCTGACATAAAAATAGTACATGTAATGGCTAGTTTTTGTTCGTTTGATAAATCATCAAAATTATGAATAGATGGTCCTTTTGAAAATAATTCAATAATAGGTATACTAGTAGATGCAATCATAGCAATTCTACCATGCTTTAATTCTGCTTCTCTTAGATAAGACAGTTTCGTCTCATCTTTTGAAAAATTCAATGGATCGAAATTTTCTAATGGCTTTGTAGAGCCTACAATAACCGGTTTCATAACTGTAGGTACATCTATTATAGATAATTTAGAAAATGCGCTACATAAGAGTGGTAAGTAAAAAAATACAAATGATTTAATCATTTTATATATATGTATCGCTAAATTATTTTATATGGTTTTAATTTATTTTTTTACTACAATTCTGAGGTGGCATTAAATGCTGACGTGGCAATAAATTCTGACGTGGCAGATAAATTATGGAATTCTCCAAAATATGTATATAATAATGCTATTAATTCTACTGCTAGAATAACTATAACACTGTACTTAATATCAGTATAATTTTGTCTGAATACTTTTACCATATAATTATTTTCTAGATAATATCCTCTTTTTTCATAATATTCACGAACACCTATTCCTGAAATAATTACAGTCCCGTTCATAGAATTCATAAACGCAATCGATTCTGCTTTTTCCAGTAATTTTTTTCCAAAGCCACTATGCTGGCTAGTATTTTGTATATATTTTGAATTTACTTTTTGCACACTTCCGTATACATGTAATTCTCTAATCAATCCCTTGTTGTTTAATGTGTCATAATATATAATATGGTCCTTATCATATTTATTCGGAATTCGTAATCTTAGAAATCCATATATTGCCTTATTATCATAAGATTCAAATGAAATAAAATACTCTTTTCCATTTGATCCATTATACATTCTTACAAATAATTGAGCATCGTTATTATCATATTCTGGATGTCGTTCAATTTCACGATATCGTATATCCATACTATATAATTTATCTTCTCCTATTTTATCATTAATCACTTGTCTCATGTTTCCACATTTAATACCTCCTGATATATATGTATCAGGAATATCTCTAATTACTCTTGGTAATCTAATCCAAGGAGGGCATTCTGTCATTGCATATTGTAATACTTTTGTGATGAGTTCTTTGTCTTCGCCATAAGGTTTGTATGTGCCTTCTTTATGCCATTTTTCAATCTTAGTCCACGGGACAACTTCACATGGATATATTTTAATTTGATCTGGTTGATATTTATCAGAAGTATAGACTTGTTTAAACATTTCAATGTCCTTTTCAGGTGTAGAATATGGTAAATCAGGCATTAAATGAATATCTATTTTTAAGCAATTGTTTTTACAAATTTCAATTGCTTTAATTGCTGTTTCGATAGTATGTCCTCGATTTATTTTTTTTAGAATATAATTATCTATTTGTTGAAGTCCTAATTGAATTCGTGTTACACCCCAATTAAGTAATGTCTCAATCCAGGGAATTCCATCTTCATCCTTTTCTAAAATAGCGTCAGGTCTAGTTTCAATACATATTCCAATTATACGACTCTTTGAAGTTTTATTAAAATTTATTTCCTCTTCTAATGTAGAAATAGCCCTTTTCGTTGGTTCGAAATACATATTTACACAATATATGAATTGCGCAAAATAATTTTTTAGATATGCTTTGGGATACTCGGTAAATGTCCCTCCTTCTAGAATAAACTCTATTTTATCACACTTATGACCACACAATAGTAATGAATCTAATCTGTTCTTTGTTTGATCATATGGGTCAAATTTATTTCTATTTGCTCTTTGTACCGCAGGTTCTTTTGATAAATAACTTCTTGGCTGAGGAGTCCAATTATTACCTTCGTGTGCTGGTTCGTTTGGACAATAGAAACAATCATGTTTGCAACTAAAATCTTGTCCATCTGGTGTAGGAGATGTTAATATAGTAATTTGATTAATACCTGAAATATCATTTGCTGGTTTTTTTATTAGTAACAAACATAACATATTATCATCTTCTATAATTTCTTGTTGAATAAATTTTCTGTAATAAAACAATAATACTGTCTTTTTTATTTGAACCTTATATGGATGTAAATATGTTTGAATTTCTCTTGTAATTTTATTTCTTAGTAAATTAAATACTTGCTTATGCTTTAATGCAGAAATATTTTCCAAATATACTTTCTCACTCCACTTAATTAAATGCTCTAAGAGAGAAATTAATAATTTTTCATCGTAATCTATCTCAATATCACTATTTTGACTCTTAACAATATCTTCAAGATCGTCTATCATTTTAATTAAATTAAGATATATTAAATATTAATTTAATCATCAATTTTATTATTAAAGAATTATATTGTCAAATGATTTTACTTTTATAAAACTATTTTCATCTGGATATAAAGACGATTCTTCTTTTATAAAATTTTCAAAATATCTTTTACTAACTATAAATTTATTTTTACTTTCTGAGTAAAACTGGTATAATTCATGTATAGGAACTTCACTTTTACTTTCTTCATTACTATTTGTAGATTTGTATTTGTTTAGTGATTTAATAATATCTTGTTTCTTATTCCATAAACTACTACTTGCATTTATTAAATATTTGTCCTCTTCAATATTTGTATCTGGATAATAATGTTTTATCAAATCTAATATATTTTTTTCACTTATAATTGATTTATATTGATGTGTAAATAGCGAACATAACTCATCTATTTCTAACTCTTCATCATTATTCTCATCTATTACAACATATTTATTCCAGAATGAAATAAATTTACTAACTTTTGGTAAGAACGCACTTGTACAGTCACAAAAAATATCTTTTTCTGCATTATATTCATATTTATTAATTAATAATGATTTTAATGTAGTGATAAAAAATACATTTGGTAACTTCTCGCTGTCAACATGTTGTTTCCATAAATACTGCATATCTTTCCAGGATATTGAACAATCATCACTATGTTCAATATTTTTTTCACAAAACATATTTATTATCGTATCGTCTGTACTATTTTTTAAATATAACGCATATTTCTTTAAATCTTCATCTTTACAATGTCCTTCGAGAAATGTATCTGCTGAATTATATCGTTGTGAATAATGAGCTGCTACACAAAATAAATCTAACCCATTACTGTTTTTTATTTCACTTATCCATGAATCCGTATTATTAAAATCCCTAACATCTATAATTCTACTTTCGGAAAATTTATGATCATAGTATTTAAATTTAAATTCATTTGTTAAATTTTGACTACCAAATAACATGCACGATAAATTTGTTAGTTCTTTAATCCATTTTTTTGCTTTTGGGTTTATAAAATAAATTAAATTTGACTTTTTTTTTAGTAATACATCCCCTAATACAGTTAAAAAATATTTTGCCTTTTCTCTATTATCAAATACTATAGGTGTTAATGTATTAAGAACCTTTTGAATAGTTTCTGATTCAGGAATACATGAAAAAATATCTCGTTCCTTTATTTTTTTTAAAATGGTAATTTTTAATTTTTGTTTCCAATCCATTAATGTTTTATTAGATGATATTGATGATAATATATTATGTTGCACATCATCTTCTTTTATTAAATAAAATTTATTATCTTTGTACTCAAAAAATATTTCGGTGGATGAATGATAAAAATATTTGTTATGATATAAAAATTTGTTGATAAATGATTCTGATTCTGATACTAATTTCTTTTTCCTTTTTTCTCTATTTATAATTGTTTCATTAGTATTTTTTAATAATTCAGGTAATTGTTCAATAGTATCAGTAAATTTTTGAAATATTACTGGATTATTTTTATATTCATTATAAAGCGATTTAATCGTATTTAATAGAATTTCTTCGGACATTTATTATTATACATTAATTTCATTTTAAACTATTTTAATATTAGTTAATTAAAAATATTGTACTAATATAATATATATGGCGACTACTAACAACCGGAAATCATCTATGCATATATTTTTAACAGGTCGATCTCGAGGAGACGCAAAACATGATTTTAAAAGTTTAAATAAAATTAAACAGGCATTAGAAAGTGATGGGTTTAGTAAAGGACTACCTGATCGACCTAATTCAACTAGTACATTGTCTAATGATGATAATTGGATGTCGGAAATACAAAATCTTGCCGCATTAGTAGATTCAGATTCATCCACATCTTCTAGCACAACATTTAAACAATTTATTACACCATTTATTACAGATAATAGTAGATTGAATATTAAATCAGACTTAAAATCTTTTGATGTAACAGGTTCAAGCTATAATATAAAACGACTAGAAGATGTTAAACAAAACGCAACGAATGGTATTGATTTTTTAACAAACTTAGGTATTCAGCAAAATGCTGCTTTAGTTATTGATGCTGCAAGTGTATCTATTTTAAAAATATTGAAATCTGGTGAAACAAGTAATGATATTACTAATATTTTTTATGTTATGGCTCCTGAAATTACAAATGACCCGGCTGGAAAAACATCGTGTAAGGATATTAATAAATTAAACGAGGGAGAAGTTAATAACATTACAATAACACCTATTATTGAAATGAATAGTGGAGAACGAACTTATAATTATGATATAAACTCATTAAGTAGTTTTAACCAATTTTTTTCTAAGTATTCATTTACATTATCTGAACTTAAGACAAATAAATCGATTATAAGTCGAAAATCATATCACTATAATGATATTACAATATCCGATCCTAAATTACAAATATCAGGCGCTTCCAAACATCAATATAGTGTTACAATTAATGAAAGTAAAAAACAGAATAATATTACTTCTTTACTATCATCCTTAAATGCATTAGTTACAAAAATCCTTACAAAAAAAGGGGGCAGTAAGATAGATACATTTAATATGAATCGCGAATTTCAACAAAAAAGAGCTGGAGATTGGTTACAGGTATTATTATGTAAAAATTTATTATCTAGAAATATGGCTAAATTTGATTCATTTGCCACAGGCTTTGGTATAAATACATCTATAACAGATGCTATTTCGGAAACATGGTTTGTAACACATGATATTATTGCTTTAACATTTGCATTATATTCTGGAGTTAATTGCATTTTCACTAATGGTGGAGATGTTTATTCATTCAAAATACCAAATGTAGAGGGTGAATTCGATTTTCAAAAAAAAATTACAACTCGTTACAGGAAAAAATTCGACGAGGTCCTGCGCGTGCCTGATGAAATTGGTGAAACTGAACGCCGATTTATTGCATATAACACGAATCGTACGGACCAACTAACACAAATGTATTTGGATAATGATGGAAATGTAGGTGTCGGTCAGCCAATAACAAATTATGGACTGACATCATTAATACAAATTGACGTTAATAGTAGTGCTAATTTTTTTCCAATACCTACTAATAATACAGATCCAAATGAGACTATTGACAACACAATCAAACAAATATTTTCCTTGGCTTACAAGTACTCATATACCGCAAGTTTTTTTCCAGATTTATCTGAGGCTCAGAAAAGATTACCTGTTCTTAAACAAGAATTGAGAGATACTTTGAATGCTGCAGAAACTATAATAGGTCAGCAGGCAACACAAAAAAATGTCAATGATTTAAGGAACAAAAATAACAAATTCAAAGAGTTAATGGGTGAATATATAAGTTATTATGATACAATTGATAAATATGGAGGAATTGATAATAATAACACATGGCAGCCATATAATTTAAAATATATGAACCAGAGTAAAGATGTAATTAAACTAAAAAAAAAATATCCAAAATTTCAAATAGAATTACAACCATCTTACAAATTGATAAATAAGTTTAGCTGGAAGACTGTAAAGTTTCACATGAGAACTTTTTTGGCAACATTTGGTAGAAAAGATTATAAAATGGACAGTTGTATCTATTTATATGATATGCAACATTTACCCATTAATATTAAAAATGGTATAACAAGATTATTTGCTTTATACGATAAAAAACTAGATAATAATAATAATATAGATGCATTAACAGCTCAAGGAAAAAAAATGCACTATGTAATGAAAGGATTTTGTCAAAATGTGTATATGGGTATTGGAGGTGATAAAGATAATACTATGGTATATACTTCGCGGTTGGGGAATCGTCAGGTTCACGTTAACGATGATGATGTTAAAGATAACTTTAATAATTATAAAAAAACAATATCACAAGTAGATAGTGGCTGGTTTGGCCGCTTACATACAGATCAAAAGATTACAGATGATACTTGTGTAGAAGAAAATCAAACATTCAATTACCTTACGAAAGGTATGGTGGTAGAAAATAATTATATTTATGGAAATATAATTGGTAATGTTAATAATAGTATAACCGCAAAAACACAACAAAAAATATCTACATTATGTGATGCTCTCCCTGCGGGTAATCCAACAAGTGAAGGAATAATTGATAAAGTATCAGGATTACTTAAAGATCAGGATCAGAAGAATCCGGATTGTGCTAAGGCAGATGCGGATGATAAAATACTTATTGAAGGCAATTCGTTGATTGGAGGAAATGTAAGTTACACAGTGGATGATTTATTATTAAAAAGTATATCCAACAGTGTTAAACAAATAACTTACATGCAATTAGGGTGTTTTGTGGGATCTACTGACAACAGCATAAAATTGATTGCTAAAATAAATAAGGATTATGCTATGTATCATGAGCTTACCGATGCAGAGAATAAGGATGATATATTTAAAAAGATAGATGGTATAATAGAAGATCATGGACCAGAAGAAAGGTCCACAGGAGTAATAATTGCACAAGTAGTAGTAGTGGTGGGAGCGCTGGCTGCAGCGGCATATACGGGATATAAATATGTATATCCAGACGATGATCAATGTCCCGACAATGAATATGAATGTATCATGGATCCATATGGAAACTATGTCGGGGGTACACCAACCCAATCAGATACATCATCTCCTAATAAAACTGAATTCATTGACTACATAACAGAGTTACATTTAAAGGATAATCCTGAAAAAATAACATTAATGAAAGAAACCTATAATAAACTGAAGGATAAATTACCGTTTAATTTATATTTTATGGGCTTTCATCCATTATTGCCGTCATATATTCTCCTACAAGGTATGTATGATTTAACATGCGATCATATCGAAGATTCATTAGATTATGAGTTGGTTGTTCGTTATTTTAATTTTATTAAAAAAATGAACACAGAGATTCGTAAAGTATACGAAACAAATGTATCTGAAACTATGGATGAAGCTATTGTCAGACAATTTGCAGCATATATTATTGGAGAAGCTATAAATGCTATGTTAATAGATTTGGATTTAATGAGAGTTAATGTAAACAAGAAATATTATGTAGAACCCAGTACGGAAGATAGTAAATTATATATAGATAAGTTTTTAAATATGAGTAAAGATCAATATTTTTCTATTCAATTATTAGGAAAAAATTTAAGTGGAGAAGTGATTGGATCATCAGAAGATATAAATGTAAATGATAATATAGGGTTATTATTACAAAATCCAATTATTACAACCTTTTTAAGAAATGTAGATATAAAATCTATCTTTTATAGTGATGAACCTATTGTAATGCCTGAATCAGGTGATGCGTTTCAAGAAATGGTATATGATGCATTAAAAGATACAGGAGAACAAATTATAAAGGGGCGAAGAGAAACAACAATACCTACAAATACAACTGATGTAATGTCACCATTAACACCATCACCTACTAGTCCATGTGTAAGTGGTAAATATAAAACTACTATTAAAAATGGTAATATTATAAAAATTTGTGATGAAAATGCACAAATTCCAGTTAAGGATAAACAGATAAGGACTATGTCAGATATTCGCATCGATGATAAACAATCACCAGATGATATATCAGTAGAAAGTACATTATCTAGTACTAGTAGTAGGAGTCGAGGTGGAAAAAAACTAAAAAGTAAAAGGCGAAAAATAAATAAAAAGGGAAATAAGACCATTGATTTAAAAAATCGAAGGAGTTCTCTGAAAAGAAAATCAAAAAAAGTATTGAAAAAGAAGATTGATAGATTAACAAAAAAAAATAGAAAGGTATAAATAATAATTTTTATTGCATATTAATAAATCATATAATTACTTTATCAAAATATATGTGATCTATGTTAATAGTTATAGAATAATTTTTTAATAATGTCATTTTTATTTTTCCCAGTCTTTTCTCTCTTAATGCTCTAGAAAATTCATCAACACATTTCAATTTCATATTTTCGATTCCATATTTATGACATAGTTTTCTTACTATTATTTTTAAAATATGATTCTCTTTTAAAATAATTTCATTTGGAATACTAATTTGTTGATTATCAAGTGTTACTTTATCCATAATCACATCTATTATATATTTGTTTAATATTTCGGATACTTCTTCGCTTTCTTTACCTAATTTTAGTAAGCTATTTTTATAATTATCAGTATAACAATCCGAGCATTTTGGGAAAATGTTCCGTCGCATTTTACCTCTACAACTCCAATCTGGTGTTGTATCTAGAAAGTATGGTATATTAAACTGATGTGATATTTCTAATATATCATCTTTATAAAAGTCCAACATTGGACGATGAATTAATACATTTAATATTGTATTTCTCTCTTTAATAACGGTTAAATCGGTTATTTCACGGCATCCTCTCATTACATTGTTAAATATATTTTCACATATATCGTCTTTGTGGTGTGCTAAAAATACACCATTACTATTGAATTTGTTAGACAAATCATAATAATTATTATATCTTAATTGTCTCGTCTCTTTTTCATAAACATTTCTTTTTATTTCGGATCGTTTAAATTCTATATTCTTAACATCTAATATAATATTATTTATATAACAATATTCTATTAGAAAATCTCTCTCATCGACACTTTCATCGCGATTATTATAGTTTATATGACAACAATAAACATTCAATCCATCTATATGTTGTTTTATATGATTTATTATGAATAATAATACCATTGAATCGACCCCACCACTTAATGATATTAATATATTTGAAAACCCTTCTTTCTCGATATAGTTTTTTATTTTTAAATATAGAGGATATGATTGCAAATCATCTATATTTACACTTTTATTATAGTCATTTTGTTCCAAAATTGAAGAATATTTTAAATATAAATCCATTATTTTGATACTAACTTATATAATATATTAAATTATTTCAATTTTATTTTTTTTTATATGTTCCTTTTTTGTATTTTCGTTTTGTTCTTTTATTTTTTTTACTTCTGTTTTTTCCTCCTCGATATACTATATTTAATTCCATAGGAATTCCTGTATCTTGTGCATATTCTACTCTTGATCCTGTTGTGGTGGCTAATTCTGCTTGTTTAGACTCGCTTAGATGTTTGGGGAAATATCTTACAATAATAGCATTCATTAATCGTTCAGTCTCATTTGCATTATCAGATACTTGTGCTGCTCGTAGTTCTCTGACAAATTGTTGGGCTTTATCATTCATTTCTACATTTGGGAATCTGAATCCTAATCTCCAATAGTATGATATTACCGAATCAATAGCTTTTAATTGAACAAAGGAGATTCTGTATGCATTTGTTTTTCCTACTTCTACTATTTTATCAATTATGTCTTTTGCTCCCATGCGCACCTGATTAGCTTGATCTCCATATGCTTCGTTCATATCGGAGAGAGATCTAGTGGTCATACTATGCCATGGAGCATTGCAAATTAAATCAATATAAAAATATTCTTTTGTTGCATCACGAGGATCTATATAATATTTTACAGTAGCGAATCCACGAATATCCTCATCATATTCATGAACAAATAATAAATCGCAGTTGTCTAAACTATCTTCTGCGAATTGTTCACCGATCATTTTTTGACACAAAATTGTTCTTGCGTTTGTTTTAATTCGATCAATATAATATTGTAAGTTTGCTAGTTCATCTGGATCATCATTTCTAACATAATATGTAACGGTAGACATATATATATATATAATCATAAATAATATTTTCTAATGTTTTATATAATGGTTAATGTTCCAAAACGATACATTCCAACTACACTAACAAAACGCGATAAAAGTAAGCAAAGAAGTATGTTAAAAAAATCTAGAAAGCAGTATAAAAAGGGGAAATATTTTACTAGAAAGAAGGTTAAATCTTTTAAATCTAAGATTAGTCCCCATATAACTAAAGCAAAAAAAATATATAATTTCGATTATCAAAAATGTGTGGTAGATACGGGTAATAAAATATCTGAAATTATGGGATTTAATATTGAACATAATAGAATTGACTTTAACCTACCTACATTTGAAGAGGATGTATGTAAAGTTGTTAAAGACTGGGATTGGACGATTTATCAGGCAATATATAGGACAAAAGAAATTGTCGATGTTAAGAAAAGTTTTAAGTTTATTGTTAATAACAATAGGGTCTCTTTGAACTTGTGCAAAATCATTTACAGAAACCCATATACTTTTAGAGTAATCTGGTGAAGTTAGAGTTGTAATCATATTGCTTGTTACTGGTGTTTGTGTTTTAGGGTTGAAACCAAGACTGACTGGTAAGTCAGCAAAGTATGTTTGGAACATATATTTCTTTTGGTAAGTGTCTAATATATTATTATATTTAGTGATTTTCCAGTCGTTGTCTTTATATTTTCTGTAAAGTTCTTTTATTGTAGAACCCTCGTTAAATCTATCTTTTAGAGGGAACTGGTCTTTATTGAGAGTTGTGAATGTTTTTAGCATACATTTTATATTGGAATAGGAGTCGATAGGGATGTAAAACTTTTGTGGTGTTTCACTGTTCCAATAGTTTCCAACTTGTGT
>WLWH01001535.1_pt1 | contig 14870 bp, 14 predicted proteins | sample 6712741 | NCBI WGS metagenome assembly WLWH01 (sample SAMN12718694, study PRJNA515312) | sponge metagenome | isolation source: marine sponge | host: Mycale hentscheli | place: New Zealand: South Island, Marlborough, Capsize Point | collected 2003-05-01 | reverse complement strand
GGACAATATAGATTTAAATCATAATAATACAATATGGCAGGAAATAGACCAAGCGGAGGAATAGGATTCAGTAATAACTTTGAACCACAAGTTGGTGCACCGTTAGATGCTAGGATTGTTGTACCTTTTAAATCAGATTTAACTTTAGCATTAACATGGACTGCTTTAGACGGCGGTATCTATGTATTTGATGGTTTAACTGTTACTGTATGGAATGATCCTGTACCTGCTAATAATGGAGTTTATATTTTACAAGATGCTGCCAATTATACAGTAGCAAGTAATTGGTTATTTGTAGGTAGTAGTGGTAGTGGAGTACAAGGACCACAAGGACCACAAGGAGCAGCTGGAATACAAGGACCACAAGGACCACAAGGAGCAGCTGGAGTACAAGGTCCATCTGGACCACAAGGAGCAGCTGGAGTACAAGGTCCATCTGGACCGCAAGGATCACAAGGTGTTCAAGGGCCATCTGGGCCGCAGGGTGCAGGTGTTCAAGGGCCACAAGGACCGCAAGGCGATGCAGGTGTTCAAGGGCCGCAAGGTCCACAAGGAGATGCAGGTGTTCAAGGACCACAAGGATCACAAGGTGTTCAAGGACCGCAAGGTCCACAAGGAGATGCAGGTGTTCAAGGGCCATCAGGGCCACAGGGTGCAGGTGTTCAAGGGCCACAAGGACCATCAGGGCCATCAGGACCAGGAGGAAATCTTACAGTATTAGATGAAGGAACAACAATAGGAACTTATTCCACTATGAATTTTATTGGAGTTGACGTATTAGCAGAAGATAGTGGAACTGCTGGCCAAGTAAATGTTTATATTCCTACTCCAACATTTGCTCCTTATTTTAATAAAACTAATGCACAAGGTAGTGCGGTAATGGATACACAATCATTTCCTTCATCACCAAGAATAAGTATTCCTAGTGGAGGTGAAGGAAGTCCTTATAGAACAGGAGGTGGTGCTAATGCAATATGGGCATCAAATAATAAACCTTCATATACAGCAGGAAGTCCAAGTACACTTACGTTTACGACAGCAGGTGAATGTACAGGATTTAGTGATCCTAGTACAACCTTACCTGATGCAGCTACTATTACCGTAACCGTTTACGATGCTAATGGTGTATCTGCATTAGATACATTTACGACTGGTGCATTATCAGCAGCAGGTACATATACGGGTGGTGCGACTAATGATATAAGTGTAACTATTGGAACTGTATCAGCAGATACTACAAAATTTAAAGCTACAGTAACAGTAGCAATAACTATTAGTACTATTTTATCAACTGCTGGTTATAGTGGCGGTCGTTTTCATGTTGAAATTTCAATGAAAACTGATGCAGTAACAGATACTGGAAATGTGTATCCTTATTTTGGGCCTAATGGCACAGGATCTACTTCATATGTTGCAGAAAGTAATGATGTATTTCTTGATACTAATCCCGGGTTAAGCCCTATTATATCAGGTGCGGTGACAATAGCTGAAACTGTTGGACAAATTCAAACAAAACATTTAAGTGGTGTAGAATACTATGTAGACGGTTCTCAGTTTACAGTAAATGTAAATGATATGAATGGTATGAATGCTAATACACAAGGAAGATCTGGTAGTGGTGCTACATATAATCTATTAGCACAAGGTCCAAATTATAATTTACCAACATTACAACAAGCACCTTATTCATTTGGTAGTAACTTAGGAACATGGACAAATTGGACTGATACTGATAATGATACAAATATTGACTGGGAATATACTTCTTGGGCAATTAATAATAGTAATTGGAGATTTAGAGCTTCAACTGCATCTATTAATGCTAGGCCGTATGACCCTTGGACTAATGGAGCCCAAAAAACTTCTACACCAGGACAGTCTATATTAATAGATACTTATAATACTACTGGTAATAATGGAAGTAATCCAACACTAAGGGAAACCTTCATAGACGAACAATACAGATTAGTTAGAGGTGCTGGTGCATACACTGCTTGGAATCCTGATTTAAGTTTAGCAGATGCTACACAGGCTCCAAATGGATCTGGTTCAGCCGGGCCGTTTACTAATGCATGTACTGTAGGAAGTAATATTGTTACACCGTTTAAATTCTTTAGAGATAACGGTTCTTCAGGTAATAGCCCAAGCGGTGGATATAATACTACAATACCTGATGTTTCAGGATATAAACCAGATTTAGGTACTGCTAACCCTGATTATACTTCATTAACTAATCCAGGAGTATATCATAGATTATTTGAAACAACTGCCAATCCGGCATTGGTAATTGCTTCATTTGAAATAGCATTTACCGGAACTTTTACTGGAGGAGATGCGTTTACTTCTTTACTAAATTCAAATATGAGAATTTATATAAGAAAGAAAAATTCACCAACATCTTCTAATATTGGTTTTGCAGCAGTTCCACATTCAATGCATGGTGTAGGTTTTAATAGTGGAGTATTTACTGATCCTCCAACTTCAATAGATAATGCAAATGGCTCAGGGCAATGTAGAACAGGTAGTACACCGAGTAACACAGTAACCGGTACATTTGGTGGATCTAATGCGTTAGAAGGATTTTATATTGAAATACAATTAATTGATACTTCACAAAGAATCGACAGCGCTGTGGTAACATTAGTTTATGCAAACGGAACAACTGAGGTAGGATAAGATATAAAGATGAATAAATATAAAAAGAAATCAATATAAATGGGATTTAGTACAACTGATGTAAATAAGTTAACCTTTAAGGTACAGGCTGGTGGTGTTATAGACGCTGATTCAGGGGCAAGATGGTATGAGTCTAAATTATCGTTTAGTCCTAAAGTTATTCCAGCAAGAATATTAACCAATTATAATCTTATTCCAGTTGCTGCTAATATAGCAACTGCACAATCTAATGCAGCTGCTGATCCAACTAACATTAGAGAAACTACAACAGCATCACCGTTACAATTAAGTAGAGTAACTGCAGGTGCTGATAATACATGGATTGCATATACAACTCTAAATACCCCATCTGGTGGAGTTGAAGAAAATTGGATTCAACCACCTTCTATACCACAGGCTAATGGTAATGCATCTATAGGATATTCTATTAAATTATGGAGTGGTAATCCAAATGGTGCTGCTGGTACATTTCAAGAAATTCTTACAACAGCAGAACAAGATGCTACTCCTGGTTATGTAGCATGGGTATGGAATTATGATATGGGATTATTATTTTTAGCTAATGATTTAGTTTCTGCTATTAATACAAATTCAGGTGGTAATTATCCAGGAGGTTTTAATTTATATGTATCAGGATTCCAATATGTAGGTGCTACTGGCGGTGGTGGTGGTGCAGGTGGTGTTCAAGGACCACAAGGACCACAAGGAGGACAAGGTATTCAAGGACCACAAGGACCACAAGGTGAACAAGGACCAGCAGGTGATGCAGGTGTTCAAGGGCCACAAGGACCACAAGGTGGGCAAGGTATTCAAGGACCGCAAGGACCACAAGGTGAACAAGGACCAACTGGTGAACAAGGACCACAAGGTGCTCAAGGTGTTCAAGGACCACAAGGTCCACAAGGTGAACAAGGACCTACTGGAGAACAAGGACCAACTGGTGAACAAGGACCACAAGGTGCTCAAGGTATTCAAGGACCACAAGGTCCACAAGGTGTTCAAGGACCACAAGGTCCACAAGGTGAACAAGGACCTACTGGAGAACAAGGACCTACTGGTGAACAAGGACCAACTGGTGAACAAGGACCACAGGGTGTTCAAGGACCACAAGGTCCAACTGGTGAACAAGGACCTACTGGTGAACAAGGTCCAACTGGAGAACAAGGACCAACTGGAGAACAAGGACCACAAGGTGCACAAGGTGCACAAGGACCACAAGGAGCATCAGGACCATCTGGCCCATCAGGACCAGCAGGTGGTGGTGGAAGCGGTTCCTATTTAATATGGAGTGGAAACAGAGTTGATAGAGGAGTAATTCCACAAAGAGATGTTAATGGAGGTGTATGGGGTGGACGAAGCGCCGTTGGTGGTGGAAGTGTAGATGATAATAATAATAACCAAGTTTACATAAGGGCTATTTTAAATGTAGGGAGTGGACTGACTACAATAGATACGGATGCTCTAGGTGCTGGATTCTGTAGTATTGACGGAAATATAAGTGTAGGATCAACAATTACAGTTAGAGGTAATTGCTGGAATAGTAGAACAGCAGGTTCAATTTCAGAATTAGAAAATTTTCATTGTGCTGTTGGTTATATTAATACATCAGGTAGTATTAATCCTACCCCAGCTACTAATACACTAGCGCAGTTTACTACTGTTCAGGAATTATCACAATCCACCTTTAGTGGAACACAGGGAACTACATGTATATTTAATTTTGCCTTTACTACTGATGCTGTAATTGATATTGGAGATTTAATGTTTGTTGGCTTTGCTTGGCAGCAAAAAGAAGGTACTGCTTCTGAAACTGGAGCGTCTGCAATAACATACCAAGTTATGATTACTCCACCTACTCCGTAATCTTAAACAATTGTTATATTTAAAGTATAATAATAAATAGACAATAGATGGAAAAAGATAATATTAAGGAAACTTCCGTAGAAGTTAAACATTGGCAATGGATTAAAGGTGATGATGCTGGGTTGGTAGTTACTATTAAAAAAGAAGGTCCAAAATGGATAACTTTTGATAATGGCGGCAGATTAGCAACAGAGCTTAAATCTGAGTTCTTACAAGAATTAGATGCTGATATAGCTGGTGAATTTGTAAAACCACAAACATCAAACATTGATCCATTAAATATATCAGCATCTTCTATAAATACACAAAAGATTACAGGTGAGATACCAATTCCGGCTTTAGATGCTGCACCATCACCTATTAGAGTTTTATTTAATAAACAAAAGAAAAATAATAAAGTAAAACTTCTTTTAGAATTTCCAGTAAACATTCCGCAAAAAGCTGTTTATGAATTAATGAGTACTTCTTTTGACAAAGGTGAAGTTAATGATGTATTACAATCATTTATTTTAGATCAATTATCTGAAGATGAAATTTTAGACTGTTTACACAACAGTGTACAATCATTAATTGAGAGCAAGTATAAAGGAGAATAGCACACTTAATAGCTAGTAATATATAATAAAATTAATCATATGAGCGAGACTGCAAATCAAACTATACCTAACCGTCGCCAAAGAAGAGCGGCTATGAAACATCAAGGAATTCTAAAAATGAAAAGTAAATTATCATTTAAAGACTGGTTAGAAATCTGTAAACAAACTAGAGAAAAAGGCAAAGAGATACATGAAGCTAATGTTGAAGCTGCTGAAAAATCTATATATGCCAAATTAGAACAAGTTGAAAATAATAAGATAGCATATTGGAAAGAAGAAGGTTATACAGATAAAGAAATAGAAAAGTTAAGAGATGCATTAGCTCTTATTACAATTAAAGATAAATCTACGTGGCATAAAGATAAGAAAGAGGCAAGAAAAGTCTTCAAAGAATTAAGGGAAAAATTATACAAAAGAAAATCATAAATGATTAAGATAGTTTTAGAACCAGCCAGAAATGGTGTAATCAAAAAAGTCATTGATGATAATTATGGTGGAGGAAAAGAACATTTTACTTCAACTGATGTTTATGAATCAAATGAAAATGATAAGAATCAATACAGCTATGTAAAAAGATTCTTTTTTGATTTATGCGATGATCTCGGTTTAGAGGTCGGTAGTAAATTCGATAAAACAGTGTTGGATATTAATACACAATGGGGTACTCACTTTGAACCTACAGCTAAAGATATTGAATTTAAAATAAAAAGACTTAAGAGTGAGCTTAAGGAATTAGAAGAATGGAAGAACATATAGAATTTAATTTTATATACTCCAATGATGCACTTCGTGTCAAAACATTTTTAGGTAATGTTCCTAGAAGTATTGAGTGTATAAATTATATGGATATATTTAACAAACTTACAAAAAACGATTTTTATCAATATGAACCATCTGATGCAGTAGTATCATCTTATTTAATGAGACAGTTACAAAATGCAATAGGTCGTAATATTTCTACAACAATATTTTATGTTTTAGGAAGTCTTAATACAGAAACTGTTGGCGGAATACAATCTTATGTTGAATCGTTATCAGATAAACCTATTACTTACAAAATTTATCATTCACCTGATATTACTGTCAACGGTACTGCCGAGTTATTCGATGACATAATAGAATTTGAATGAAAACACACAGGATATTTAATAAGGGACAAAATGTATACTGTTTATTAGCATCTCATACAAACCCTAATATACTTTTACCGGTTAAAGGTAAAATCTTAGATTCCAAATGGGATCCAGTAAATCCTCTTTATCAAATTCGCATTGTTAAGTTTTATGATAATATGAGGTTTCTTAAACAACATTTCTTTGATATGAATTTTAGACATATGTTTGAAAACAGAGCAAGGAAAATGATTTTAAAAGCAGAAGACTTTAAAACTGCTAATGCTCTAGAAAAAAGATTAAATGAAAAGGATAGAGAAAGATTTTATGTTGTTATAGAATCTGTGATGTGTACCAAGACAAAGGTTGGTTTATCTGAATTATTTGAAAAGGTTCAACTATATATGATTTCTAAAAACCTAAAAGAAATTAGAGATATTTCTGCAAGGCCATTTTTCAAAGGACCGCTCTCTATTGATAGTGTTAGAGAATTTGATGCTAGATATAAAAAAGGTTGGTCCGATAAATTTGAAAAAGGTAAGCTTGACATTAATAAGTATCTTGACAGCTTAGGTTAAATATATAATAAAAATAAACCTATTTAATGGCTTTTAATCTCAAAGACAAGATATCAGATCTTAATGATGCAATGTATCCACAGCCTAATAAAACTGACAACGGAGTATTAGGTGTCTTTGGTGGACAATCAGTAGGGTTTGCAAAAGGTGTTGATGAACTATACAGTAAAACATTTTATCAATCCAGAAGTAAAGCAGATTCTGCAACTGTTGCGAAAGGAAATGAAAATACTGAGTTTGCTGCATCTATTGGTAATAAATATGCCTTATTTAACTTTCAAGGGTTTTATGGAAATCTTAAATCACAAGCAGACAACTTTAGTGATGTAGGAGGTGGAGCCAGAAACTTAATGGGTGGCACTGATGCTCAACAGGTTACTATCCCTAGAATAATAAATTACTTTGACCAAACCTATCCAAAGATTGGGTATAAGCCATCAGATTTTTTATATTCTAAGTATTATAAAAAAATTCCAGTAAATCATTTAATTACATTAAGAAGATTTCCTACTGCTATTCCTGATAATATTTATAAATATAATATAAGACCTAAAGGAGGCGGAGAAAGTGCATCTGAAGATGGTACTCAAATAGCAGGTGTTACTGCCGTAACTTACTTAGGAGAAACTGCAGGTAATCAGTTAAGTGAGATAATGTCTATGTCATACGGGTTAAACTATAAAGAGATTGAATCCAAGATGGAAGAGATTGATGCTGGTGGAGCTGGTGGTGGATATACACAACAACCTTTTTATAATAAATTAGGAGGAATAGGTAAAGCAGTAGCTGATGCCTCAAAGAATGTATCAGCCGGGGCTAAGTATAGAGCACAAAATGGTGCTGGTAGTTCTACCGCTGATAGGTTAGGAACTACTTATGCAAACTTTGTATTAGGTCCAGTAAATGTTGTTGATAAAACTACAATTAGAGATAGAGGTCTAAAATTTGAAAATAACTTTACACTAAATTTTGAATATGAACTTAAATCTTTAAGTTTTGTCAATCCAAAAATTGCAATGATTGATATTATTAGTAATATGTTAACGATGTCTACAAATAATGCTCAGTTCTTTGGCGGAGGTCATAGATATTATGGAAGTGCTGGTTATGTAGCCAGTCAGTTCGGAGATATTAGTATGTTAAGAAGTGGAAATTTCTCTGGGTATTTAGGTAGTGTAGTTAATGATGTTGAAACTGGTTTTAAAGGATTATTTGGAACAAGTGAAGGTGGATTTGATGCAAACAGTATTGTAGATGGATTAAAGAAAGTTGGTAGTACTTTATTAGGAAATATGATGGGTGGATTTTTAAGTGACCAAGTTGGTGGCCAAACAGGTACTCAGGCAACAACTGCATTTATTAGTGGTGAACCAACTGGAGATTGGCATGTGACTGTAGGTAATCCTCTTAACCCTATTGTAATGATGGGTAATATGATTTGCGAAAATACTAAAATGACTATGGGTGCTGGTTTAGGTTATGATGATTTTCCAATGGAAGTAAAATTTGAAGTTGATATGAAGCATGGTAAGCCTAGAGATAAAGGTGATATAGAAAATATGTTTAATGCTGGGCAAGGTAGAATATATGCATCAGCCCAAGGACTAGAGGATGTATTAAATCTTTCAGGTAGAGAAGTTGAGACTTATGGTTCTATTCCTGATGTAGGAACTAGTAGTATACAGCCTTCTACTAATAATGCTACTGCTGCATCATTCAACAATGAACAAATTGCAAACATTAAAGAAATCCCAGGTGGAATTGCTTCAGTAGGAGACACTAAAACCACTGGTGAATATGTAAGTAACTTAACAAGAATGTTAATAGACTCATAAAATAAAATTGTCAATGAATATTAAATCACTTACATTAAAGAATAAATTAACAGATGATAGAACTGGGCAACAGTATTTTGATCTTACTGCACCTTCTTTTAAGTATAAGAGAGAATTAGGTGTTAAAGCTTTACATTATGTTCAGCAAGATGAAGTAGGTAGAGTTGATAAGATATCAAGAATCTATTTCGGATCTGAACAATTTGTAGATGCTATTTGTATTATTAATAATATCTTTAATCCTTTTTCTTTACAAGAAGGTGATGTTTTAGCTATACCAAATTTACAAAATACAAACTTAGTTTATAAGAGACCTAATCCTGCATCTAGACCAAGCGCTTCTTTGGCTCAGTATGTTAATACAGATGTACAAAGCGAAATAGACCAGTCAAGAATACAAAGATTATTACAAAAAGCAAAAACTAAAAAGACAGGAGTTAAATCTCCAATACCACCTAATATGTTACAACAAGGACAAGATGCTAAAATATTTAAAGGTGGCAAAATAACATTAGGAGCAAATTTACCAACAAGAAATAGTAATACACAAACATAGGTTATGTCAGAAAGTATAATTGAAAGAAATATATTGACCATTATAGAACCTGCTATTCAATTGGATCCATTAGAAATATTAGACATTGAAAGTGATAGTGAAAATTCAGATGGTGCAAAGCAACAAATAAAACCTTCTAAATTTTCTCAAGTTATTCCAGTCATAAGAATTAATTCCTATGATGTTCAGGCAGATAGGCTTAACTTCTTTTCATTAAAGAATGATGGATTCTACCCTACCTGTACAATTCAGTTTGCTGATACGGATGGAATGTTTAGTTCTAGATTTTATCCTAAGGATGGAGACTTAATACAAGTTAACATAAGATCACAAGGTGATGAAACTACATTTAAACCAATAAGAATTGATTTTACAGTTGTTGATTGTAAACCTATAGGTGGCGGTGGTGGAAAATCTCCAAATGAATTTAAAGTGTTTGGTAGAATGTATGTACCTAATCTTTTTACAGAGAGCGTAGAGTATGAAGAAGAGGTAACTAGTTTTGATGCATTATTAAATATTGCAGAAAGATTGCAATTAGGTTTTGCATCTAATGTTGAAGAGACTGCTGATGTAATGACTTGGACTAATCCTAATGATACCACCGAAACATGGATTCAAGATATAGTTGCAAATAGTTATTTAAATGATGAAACCTTTTTTACTTCTTACATTGATCCCTATTATTATTTAACAATGGTAGATGTTAATAGATTATTTAGCCAAGAAGGTGCAATAGAAGCCAGCCAAGGTTTCAGTACAAATCCAAGTGATACGATGGGAACTGAAGAAGGAGAGGGGCAAACTGATGGCATACCTAATTATCTAAGTAATATGTTACAACTACAAGGCGGTGCTAGGTATATATCTAAACACCAAATGGTTAACAATAGTGGAAAGATAAGTAAGGCTAATGGTTATAAAAGGTATACTCAATATTGGGATTTGGAAGCAAAGGAATGGGTAAGTGAATTTGTGGATCCTTTAACAAATGATACTCCTGGAATGATACCTGCAACTAAAGGTAGAGTAATTGAAGGTGAAGTAGAAGGACCAAGAAATGATCAAGTTAAATATAAGTATCTTGGAACACAAGGTGATAATGTTCATCCTGAATTTCAATATTCAACAGTTTTAAATTATCAAAACATTACAGAGATTAATAAGATGGGAATGATAATTGAATTAGATACAGTTAATCCTGCTCTTGTAAGATATAGTAGAATTTTTTGTCAAATATTAGAATTTGCAAGCCCTATTAAAAATACTTTATTGGCGCCAGATAATGATGAGATAGAAGGTGAGCAAGCACCAGAAACAAGAAGCGGTGGCGATGATGAAAATAATCCAGATTCCGAACAAGGAATTGTAAATGAATACTTAACTGGTTTTTATGTCATAAAAGGTGTTGAATGGTTATTAACTGCGCCTGGCCCTATAAGAATGAAATTAACTTTAGTACGTAGAGAGTTCACTCCAACGACTTAAATAAATATAAAAACAAAGTAAAGATATGCCTTTAATAGATTTAGCAAACCCTGCAGGGAGTGATGGCTTAGCCCAGTTAGCTGGACCATTTGGTTCTAATCTAGGAGGTGGAACATTTCCAAGAAGTTATGAATTTGCAAAAAAATTCGTTAGTGCCACAACCGCTGAAGGTACTGGAAATAATGGTGTTACTCAATTAGACGATCCAACTTATTTAGGTTTCAGTCTAATGTTTGATACAACAACCCCTCTTTTTAATGGGGCAACTTTAGGAAGTAGTACAAGTACTGATGATGGCGCTAAAACTTCTGATTACCCAACAACCGAATCTGCTGTTGCTTATTTAAATGCAATCGGAGAAGAGAACAGAGTTCAGTATTTAAAAGCATTTTGTACAGGTTTATTAGAAATACAAAACGCAAGACCTTATTATTTTCAAACAATAGCTGGGTTAACTGAAGCTTGGCAAAAATCTTTTGAATATTCTACTGATCCTTATACAGGAACCACAGGAGAAGAGGGGATTGTTATAGGTTGCTTAGAAGCAATAGATTTAAAAATGACTGCTTTATTTAATTTATACAAAATGGCAGTATATGATTCTATGCATAAGAGAATGATTCTTCCTCCTAACTTAATGAAGTTTGATGTTTATATTTATGTACAAGAAATAAGAAAATTTAAAACAGTAAGAAACTGGTTGCAATCTTTAAATAATCAACTTAATCAAGATGAGGTTAATGATTTAACAAATGGTAATACTTCTCAAGTAGGTTTCAGATTTACCGAGTGTGAATGGATTCCTGGTGCAAGTGGAAAAGTATTTGAAGGTGTTACTAATAGCGGTGGTGATATTACTACAACTGAAATAAAGTTTAACTATTCAGATATGCAAAACGTATCTCAGTATGCTGGTTTTGATAGTAAAATGGATGCTTCAAAAATACAAGTAAATACCGATCCTGAATTTTTCTCTAAAGCTGGGTTTAAGAACTTTGCTAAAGATGTGTTAATGGATCAAGTCGATGGAGCAATTAATTTAGCAGGTAGGGCAGGTGCAAGTTTAATACAAGGTTTAACTTTAGGTAATGTATATGGATTAAGAAATAATTTACTTGGTGCAATATCTAATCCCCAAGCTTTAATTAATGCTGCTACTGGTGCAGCTATACAAGGTAATGAATTAGAGACTTTTGGTAATGAAAGTTCAATTACCAATATCGGAGATAATCCGTTAGGTGTAGCTAATGATGCTCCTCCTTTTAATTCAAGCAAACTTTTTGAGACAGCAAATTCGGTTGGTGAAGGTTTAACACCAACAAACGCGTTTGGTCCATCTGGACCACCGCCTAATTCAACAATAAGTTCAGACGATAATATATTTAACTAATGGGAAAAGTAGATCCAAAAAACTTTAATGCTGATGACTTAAGAACTACTCAGTGGGTAGGAATCGTAGAAGATACTAATGATGATATATTTGAAGGTAGATGCAAGATAAGAGTATATGGTAAAATGGATGATCGTGTAGATCCTGAAGATCCACAGAGTGCATTTAAAATTCCAACCGCTGCCCTTCCTTGGTCAAGACCACATCAGCTAATGTATGGAGGTAGCAATACAGGAAGTGGTAAATTTGAAATTCCTAAATTAGGTTCTATTGTTAGATTAACTTTTGACAATGGAAATTTTTATCAACCTGTTTATCATGAAAACATTTATCCTTCAGATGAAACAAAAGCTGAAGTAGAACCTTCATATCAAAATTCTCATGTATTAATTTATGATACTGCTTTTGGTTTAACAGGTACATTGGAGGATGGAGTATCCGAAGCAACCAATGAAAGAGAAGGTGAACATATTAAAGTTTTCTTTACAGAGGAAAAAGGGTTAATGATGGACTATACTACAACAGAAGGTCCAACAACTGTAAATGTAAAACCTGATAATTCTGTTGAAATAATAAATGCAAACGGTGATTCTATTATAATGCTTAATGATGGAAATATAACATTTACACATTCTGCTCAGGTTACAATTAACAGTGGAGCCAATACAGAAATTAATTGTGAAGATGCTATAATTAATTGTAAGAACATGGTTGTTAATCATGCATCATCTATTGAATTGGGTGAAGGTGCAAGTGAACCATTGGTATTAGGTAACTTAATGACAACTTTATTTAATAGCCATACTCATATAGGTAATCATGGTGCTCCAACTAGCCCGCCAATGCAACCGATGAGTGGAGCACAGCTTAGTAAAAAACAAGTTAAATCACTTTAAAATATATAAATTATAAACTAAATTAATTTAAGCATGGCAACACTACAAACCTCTCGAAATCAATGGGGCACTAAATCATTAGAAGCTGCTTTAGCAACGGCATTTGCAAATGCATTAAAAACATTAGATGATGAAGCACAAGTAAATGTTAAAGCACTAAAAGAAGTAAAATCTGAATCGGATATTAGAAAGGCTGCTGGTGAGACTTTTGGTGAAGAAGCATCAGCTGCAATAGATGCTTGGATTAAAACAGCAACAGTTACTACTGCCGTTACAACCGTCGTAGCAACTTCAGGTGGTCCTGGAACTGGTGCCGGGGCTGGAACTGGTATACCAGGAACAGCAATCTCCTAATGAAACAATCTACTAACTCATATGTATAACTAATACTAGATGTACAAATATATAATCTATAATAACCTCGTAAAAAAATAAAAATGACCGAACAAGAAATCACCATTCAATTAAGTGATGATCCATTTGATACTAAAACAATAAAAGTTCAAGTTCCACAAGGTACTAAAATAATGGCAAATGAAGTATATGCTGCTGATGCACTTGCTATGTATAACCTTCACGATTCCACTTTACAAAAAACCCAATTAATAGAAGATAAGGTAGCTTACACTACAAGAGGTGAAGTTTCTTTTATATCTAAAGATAAAGAAAGAGCTCTTATTGATATTCAATCTAAGTATACTGCATATTGTGCTCTAACAAAAGAACCTGATTATATAGTAGAACAATTAGAGGTTGGTATGGAGATCGATGTTAAGATTAAAACTAATCCAAAGACTGGTGATGTTATAGCTTCTATTTCAGATGCTATAAAAGAAGTTAAGCTAAGAGAAATAAAAGAAGCTATTGGAAATTCTACAATAGGATTTACTGCTAAAGTTAAAGAATTAATCCATGGTGGATATTGGGTTGATGTTGCAGGCATTGAATGTTTTATGCCAGGTTCATTAGGAGGTTTAAATAAATTGCATGATTTTAGTGTATTAGTTGGTAAAGAAATAATTGTTATGCCAATAACATTCTCAAAAGAAAAGGATACGGTTGTAGTATCACATAGAGAATATTTAAGAACAATGATTCCTTCAACGATTGAAAAATTAAATGAAACAATAAAAGAAGAAAGATCCGGCTTTGTAACAGGTACTACTAAGTTTGGTGTATTTGCAGAATTTGATGAATGTTTAACAGGATTAATTCCTAAAGCTGAATTGAATGAAGAATTTCAAAAGGCATTGGATGATAGGAGTATTAAACCAGGAGACCCTATTAAATTCTGGGCTAAAGAAGTTATATCTGATAGAAAAATTATATTAAGTCAGTTAGGACCTAAGGTTGACTTATGGGATGGTGTTGATGAGAAATACAAACCTATGATGATTACTGAAGGTAAGGTAACTAAAATAACTTCATACGGTGCATTTGTGGAATTAGAAAAAGGAATCAGTGGACTAATTCACAAATCAAAATTAAAAGGTGCTGAATTATCTAAAGGTGATACAATAAATGTAAAAATTGGTAGTGTGAATGTTAGTGATCGTAAGATTACAATGAACATAGCATAACCTATTCCTGGTTTGAATATATAAACAAATCAGGAACTACATGTACACTAACGAACAATTAAATGCTATATATGCATCCAAGATTGGATTAGAATTTGAATTCTTTGCTAATGAAGGGTTGGATGAGGTTAAAAGAAGTCTTTCTAATACTTTAAATAAAAGAATACAAATAGAAGAAAAGGCTCACAGCGAATTTACACCGTCTGATGAAGTCTATAAATTAGAGCCTGATAACTCCGGTGGAACTGGTATGATTGAACTAGTCACTGGACCTATGCCGTTTGTTGAATCAAAACTTAT
>WLWH01001533.1_pt1 | contig 14881 bp, 9 predicted proteins | sample 6712741 | NCBI WGS metagenome assembly WLWH01 (sample SAMN12718694, study PRJNA515312) | sponge metagenome | isolation source: marine sponge | host: Mycale hentscheli | place: New Zealand: South Island, Marlborough, Capsize Point | collected 2003-05-01 | reverse complement strand
ATATACCAGAATTAAAAGATGGTATTGGTGATATGGTCGTTGTATTAACTAATCTAGCGCATTTAGCTGGTTTAGAAATAGAAGATTGTATACAAAGCGCTTATGACGTTATTAGCAAACGTAAGGGCTCTATGATTAACGGATCATTTGTAAAAAATGAAACGCTTTAAAAGATCAAAAAAGAAAGGTCCTGTCCGTGCTAAAAAAGCTACTGCAGACGGGATTAGCTTTCGATCAGGTTTAGAAAAACATACGTATTTAGCTTTGAAAGATGCTGGTTTATTTGAAAAGTATGAGGAAGAAGTATTTCAAACTTTACAAAGTTTTAGATTTCCTAATATATCATTTGAAAAACAATCGAATGGCAAAGGAGATATGAAAGACAGAGGACAAAAAAAAGTATTAGGTATTAAATATACACCTGACTTTACAGGTAAAGATTATATAATAGAATGCAAAGGGAGAGCTAATGAACAGTTTCCACTTCGTTGGAAGTTATTTAAACTTTGGTGTACATTAAATAATGAAGCAAGAACTTTATATAAACCTCAAAACCAAAAAGACGTAGCATTAATGATTAAACTTATATTAGATGGTAGGAAACAATAAACGATTAGCACGCAAAGCCTATGCAGAAAGGCAAATAGCTAAATGGGTTAAATGGTCCTGGAACAATAGGGGTAAAATCTCATGGAAAGAATTAGTTAAAAAACAAGATGAATATAAAATAAGAGTATTTTAAATGAACAAATCAAACAGAATTTTAAGTGACATAACGGTATTTATGAAATATGCAAAATATATACCAGAAACAAAACGTCGTGAAACGTGGGATCAATTAGTATTCCGAAATGAATCAATGCATATAAAAAAGTTTCCTAAATTAGAAAAAGAAATACGAGCAGCTTATGAAGATGTGTATAGCAAAAATATATTACCAAGTATGCGAAGCTTGCAATTTGGTGGCAAGCCTATTGAGATATCTCCTAATAGGATATATAACTGTGCTTACTTACCAGTAGAGTCTGTAGCAGCATTTAGTGAAACGATGTTTTTATTACTAGGTGGAACTGGTGTAGGTTACTCAGTTCAACAGCATCATGTAGCTAAGCTGCCTTCTGTAACAGTACCTTTTGAAAAACGTACAAGAAGATTCTTGGTTATGGATTCTATAGAAGGTTGGGCTGATGCAATAAAAATATTAATGAAATCATATTTAGGTAATAAAAGATCATCAAGAATTGATTTTGATTATTCAGATATACGTGCTAAAGGAGCTAGATTAGTAACATCAGGAGGTAAAGCGCCAGGGCCTCAGCCTTTGAAAGAAGCTATAGTAAAGATAACAGGAATACTGGATTCATTAAAAGATGGAGATTATTTAAGTACAGTACAAGCACATGATATTATATGTCATATTGCTGATTCAGTTTTAGCTGGAGGAATAAGAAGAGCAGCTTTAATATCTTTATTTTCATCTGATGATATTGAAATGATTGGTTGTAAAGCTGGTGACTGGTGGGAAAAAAATCCACAACGAGGTAGAGCTAATAACTCAGCTGTACTTATGAGAGATAAGTTAACCAAAGGTTACTTTATGGATTTGTGGAAACGTATTGAGTTATCAGGGTCTGGAGAACCAGGATTTTATTTAACTAATGACAAAGATTGGGGGACTAATCCTTGCTGTGAAATAGCGCTTAGGCCATATCAATTTTGTAATTTATGTGAAGTAAATGGATCAGATTTAGATACGCAAGAAGCATTTGATAGACGTGTAACTCATGCAGCTCTCATAGGGACGTTACAGGCTTCATACACGAGCTTTCATTATCTTAGAGATATATGGAGAACTACAACAGAAAAAGATGCTTTAATTGGTGTTTCTATAACTGGTATTGGATCTGGTAAAGTACTGAAGTTGGACATGGATAAAGCGGCTTTATTAGTTAAGAAAGAAAATAAACGTGTGGCTAAGTTAATAGGTATAAATGCATCAGCAAGATCAACGACTGTTAAACCTGCGGGAACTACATCATTGACGTTAGGAACGTCGTCTGGTATTCACGCTTGGCATAATGATTATTATGTAAGAAGAATACGTGTAGGTAAGAACGAGTCAATGTACAAGTTTCTCGCTGAAAGCCACCCTGAGCTAATTGAAGATGAATATTTTAGACCTCATGATACTGCTGTAATATCTATACCACAAAAAGCGCCTGAAGGATCTATGTTAAGAACAGAACACCCTTTAGAGTTATTGGAGCGTGTAAAATTTGTATCTGAAATGTGGGTTAAACCTGGGCATAGAGGCGGTAGGAATACTCATAACATATCTGCTACTGTATCTATTAAAGAAGATGAATGGGAAATTATTGGTAATTGGATGTGGGATAACAAAGAATTTTACAATGGGTTATCTGTATTACCCTATAATGGAGGTACTTATGTACAAGCCCCCTTTGAAGATATTGATAAGACTAAATATAATGAAATGATGGAAACATTAAAATTAGTTGACATTCATAAAATTGAGGAAGAAGACGATGAAACCGACTTGTCAGGGGAACTTGCTTGTGCAGGAGGTGCTTGTGAAATAACTTAAATTAAAAAAAGCCGTTACTTAATTGTAGCGGCTTTTTTATTATAGAATTTTTAAGGTGTGGTAGCCTGTTTTGTTTAATTCTATTTTAATCGTAATTTTTAAACATTAATAAATAAAGTAATGAGTTCCATTTACCCATTAACCATATAAGAGCTTTTTTGAATTTTGATTTTTTCTTTTCGTCAGTCATGATTGTTTTTTTCTTTTGTTAAATATTTCTATTGCTTTTTTTACTTCTTCTTCTGTAATTTTTAATTGAAGATCTATACCCGCTCTCCATTGAGCAACACTTTTACCTTCACTCATTAGTATTAACGTTGGCACAGAAATTACACTTCTTTGTATCGAGGCAGGTTGATCTTCTAACCACGCAAATTGTATTTTAATATCCGCAAGTTTATTAACAGGTAAGTTATTATGTTTATTCCACTTTGCATTTATTTCAAGCAAAGTAAAATTTTGACTATAAGAATTTAAACAGGTTAGTAAAGTTATTAAAATTATAATTTTTTTCATGGCTATTTTTTTTCAATTATTTCATACAGCTTTTCGTCTATTTTATCTAATTTATCACTATTTTCTTGAACCTTGTCCTGAGTGTTCATAATTGTTTCTCGAATTAATTGATCTTTAAGATCATATTCGGTTCTTGTAATAGTAGGCTTCGGTAACTCTTTAGCAAGCTCTATATCTTTTTGTAATGTAAAATATAGTGTTACTAAAGAAATAGCTCCTCCGATAACTATCCCTATTGTTTTTAAATCTAAGGTTACTTGTGTTTTTTCGCTTAAGTTCATAAGGATTTTATTTTAAAGAGTTTTGTTTATTTTTATTTGTTTTTTGTTGTTCTTTTTTTATTATAAGTTCAATTCTTTTTTCTTCATTATTGGCAGCTTTTAATTCTTTACGAGTTATACCTAATCTTATTAATAAATCTACTTGCTCTGACTTTTTAAGCTCAGCTAAATCTTTATAAGTTTGACTTCTTTCTTTTTTAGGTTTAATATAATTTTCTGCTTCTAATTCTAAATCAAGACCTTGTTGCAAGCCCTTTAATATAATATAATTAATTCTGTCTTCTTCGTTTGTAAGTGATTTAAGTTTTTTACGTGTAATACCTAAATCTAATATAAATGCTTCTTGTTCAGCTTTTGTTAGGTCATCTATAGCATTTTTATCTCTGTCACCTTTAGGTGTATTTTCTTTATAAAATTTATCTATTCTCGCCTGTCTATCAGCCTCATTTTGTTCTTTAGTTTGCAATTGATATTTAGGGGTACCAAGCGTCATTGCTACTTTTTCCCAACCGGAAGACTGATCATCAAGAACTCCTTGAATGTTTTCCATTTTAGTAGCAATTCTATCTAAAGGTATATTAGTTAATGTACCAAACATAGATAAGTAAGCTTTAGCATTAGGATTTCTAGGATCAAAAGTATTATATGTATTTCTAACCTCTCTACCTTTTTTAGTAAAATCTGTATATATTAAACTGTTCCAATTTCTACCTAGTCTACTAGCTTTACTCCCCAAGGTTGGAGATATAGATAAAGCTTGATTTAATATAGGAAAAAAGTCTTTTCCTTGATAGCCTTTATCATATTGTTCAATTGCTTTGTCTACAGTATTATACAAAGTTGTTGCAACTTTTCCAGGTAGCCCAGAACCAGTTAATATTCCTTGGAATACACTTTTACCTAGTCTATCTATTCTTTTTTCAAAATCTTTATATTTTTCTTCTTGCTGTTTTTCACTAAGTTTGTCATCGTCGTCAGACATAAGAGTTGCGTAAAACCCTTGTTGTAATCCGTAAAATAAAGTACTTTGTATAAAGGCATAATAAGCTAGCCTTGACGCATTAGCTCTGTCACTACCTCTTCTATTTATTAAATCAAGTGCAGCTTTCTTTTGTATTCTTGACATTTGAAAAGGCGTGTTATTAAACGAGAACACTAACCTACCCATTAAACCTGTTTGTATATTAGAAACACGATCCATTTGTGATGATTGCTGTCCTTCTTGGGTAACATCTAAAAAGTCTTCAAAAGCTTTGTTTTCTGCTTCACTTTTGCTTAGCCCCTGCTTTTCATAAGTTTTCATTCGGTTCATGTAAAAAGGAGTACCCCCTGTTACAATAGCAAAACTATCTGCCATTTGAGTAGGTTTAAATCCTACTTTAACCATAGTGTCCCATAAACCTTGAAGGTTTGTTCTACCTCCTTGATTTATAGCTTTAGCCATTTCAGCTTCTTCAACATTTATCCTAAGACCAGATCTTCTATCTTTAAGTGCATCGGAGCTCCATATTTTTTTAGCAACTCTTATAAATTCAGCAGGATTTTCTGCAATAACTTTACCCACAGCAACGGGATTATTATCTGTCCAATTAATATAGTTAGCTGCTGATATAGTTTGTAATGCTGCGGATCTCATGTTTAAAAACATAATAGTAGCTACAGATCCGTTAATATAATTTAAAGCTTTGTTAAAAGACTCATTAGTACTTTCAGGCCGTGATTTACCACGTTCAATTCTTTTAAGCATTTGTTTAAGGTTATATACATATTTACCTCCGAATCTAGCTTCTAGTTTGTTTAGGTTTTGTTTGTCAAACATAGCGTCTACATTAGCCTGCCAAGGGGCTAAGAAATCAGCGCGTACACCATCTGTAGCGTAAGTAAATAAATCATATTGAACATTACTTCTAAACCAATTTGTTGAAGGCTTAGGATATTGCTCCGATGTTTTTGTTATGTTCATTATACCTTTTGCATAGGCTTGAAGTCTAGGCGAGTTATGAACCGCTCCTGCTAATTGTGCAACCTCAACCTCCGAAATACCAGGAATTTTTTCGCCTAATCTATTCCATATATAAACTCTTACTGCTTGATCAATGTTATATCCGAGTTTTTCTACCCTTTTAACTGCCGCTCTTTCAGCTTTATTATCCCCAAGCTTTTTCATTTCAGCTTCAAGCGTTTTATAATCTACTACTAGATTCATTCTATAAACACTTAAATCGTTTTCTGCTCTAGTCAATGGTCTAAGTATATATTCTTTCATAAAAGCCATATCCTTTTCTCCTTGCTTACCTTTACCGTAAACTTTATATAATAAACCTTGAAGATCTTCAGAATTAGATGGTAAAAATAAATCATCTCGTCTTTTCTTACCTTCCATAAAAGCTTTAGAATCCGATATTTCGTCTTCAGCCTTTGCTCCGCCTTTTCTTTCTATCATTCCGGCAAGCTCTTTAGGTAAGAATAATTCAGGAGAAGTAGCCTCTAGCTCTTCCATTCTAGTTTTATATTCTTTATCTCCCTCAAATCTTACTTCACCTGTTTTTTCATCAGTTATCTGAAGTCTTTTTCTATCTATTTTACTTTCTAATTGATCCAGTTGTTGCTTTGTAGAAAGATTATCAGACTCCTCCATTTTACTGGATTTAAAAAGTTTTGCATTGTTTTTAAAAGCACTAGGCTCAGCCTTTATGATCGCAGCGTTTAAATTAGCGGCTGTGTCTGATATAAGCTCTTCTAACGCACTTTTTCTGGTAGTTATATCATATATTCTAGATAGCGCATCTAGGTCCTTAGATGTTAGTTTTCCCTCTACCATTTTCCTTACTCTTCTAGCATCTTTTTTAGTAGGCTTAGCCGTAGCTGCTATCATTTTTTTATAGCTAGGCAAATATGTAACAGCTCCAATTCTACTGTCTGCTATTACCTGATATCTTTCAGAACCGTACAAACTATTATAACCAGAAGTCAATGCTTTAACAACTTCAGGATTTGTTAAGTCATTATTCATAAGCGCTTCTAAAACTCTAACTCCAAATTTTTGTTTTGGATTTAAATGCTCATTTTTGGCAGTAGCTCTACTTTTTATGTTTTTGTATTTTATTTCTTTATTATCTTCAGTATATTCTTTTATTTCTTTTTTTGTTAATTTTTTGTTAGTAACAGGATCAAAAGCTGTAGGAGTAATTATAGTAGGAGAAGATTCACCTGTAAACGCAAAATATCTTTGAGAAGAAAAAGCTCTAAAACCTACTCCATCGTTATTTAAAAGTGTTGAAGCAAGTAAGTCTGCAACCTTTGCTTTCTGTAATTTTCCGCCAAAATTAAACATTTCTCCAAAGGTTAAAAGCGAAGCATTTAACAAAGCATCTTTGAATTTAATATCTTTAATTACAGCTTTTCCCTCAGGAGTTTCAGCGTATTCATCTAAAAGTTTAATTCTTCTATTTATAGCTGCTATTTCTGTTTCTTTCCGCTTTCTAGGTAATTCTTGTATTCTGTCAAATTCATTAATAAAGGCATCAATATTACGATTAAAAGTGTTGGTTAGAAAATTTCCACTTATATCTTTTTTTCCTTTAGCGTTTAAACCAACTAAAGACGTATCAATTAATAAATCTTCAACTTTTTTCCAAGCCGCCTTTAATTCCGCAGAAGCTTCTATTTCAGAAAGTATTTTAGAATTTGCTTTTGCTTTTTCTATTATACTTTCATATTCTTCGGCATTAACTTTTTTGTCTTTAATGTTTATATCTGGACGGCTAGTAAAACCAAACAGATTAGGCAAAAGTCTTTTTAAATTACTGGTCTGACTAGTTGATGCACCAACCACAACTTCGGAAACTAGTTTTTCAAACACAGCCATTGCTTCACCTAAGGCTTCTCTTTTCTGCTGGGTTCTATCGGACATTGCTTTATTAGGATCTGTAAGAATTCCTTCAAGTATTACAGAATCACCAACCCCTTGGTCTCTTAGTTTTTTTCCTAAAAGTGCTTTTTCTTTTACAGCTAAATCATCATAACCAAACTCATGGGTTCTATTAATTATTTCTGTAAAAAACTCAAAGTCAGAAGGGCTATCTTTTTTAAGCTTTTTAAGATCTAATTCTTCGCCAGGAGTAAATAAACCTACCCATCTTTTCTGAATATCTTCTAATTTTTTTCCTGAAGTTTCCGAATACTCTATTAATGCGGAAGAAGCCATTCCTCCATCTTTAATTCCTCTATCAACTGCTCTTTGAAACAAAGCTACATAAGCGTCTTCTAATTCATTTCCAATAGCTCTTTGGTCATTTTCTAATTGCTTTCTAAGCTCAGCATCAACAGTTACTTCCATGACTCTATCAAATCCTAACTCTCTAGAAAGTGCTTCTAATAATGATGTTCTTCTAAGCTGTAAATCTGGGCTGTCTTTTCCCGTGAAATACTTTCTCCATTCTGCTAAAGTTATATTTTTCTTAAGAAATAACGGTGCACCCGCTGCTGTTTTAGCTCTTATTTGTTTTCCGTCGGGACCCAATAAAGGTTCTTTAAACTCTGGAAACCTTTTGTTTATAGCTCTTTGACTTAAATAAGTTTTAAATAACGGAAATGATCTATCAATAAAACCTTGATACTTTGGAGTACCTAACTCTCCTGCATCTTTAGACATTTCTTCATACACTCCTTTTTCAACAGTAAGCCCTAAATCAGTTTTTAATATTTTATCTTTTACAAATTTAGGTGGATTATCCATCAATTTGCTATACACATTAAATTCCTCTTGAGCATTAGCTTTTTCAGCTTCTGTAGCTTTAGGAGCTCTCAGTTTTTGGAAGGCGTCTGATTTAAGCTTTTTTATAATCTTTAACACAATTGGTTTAGCGGATCGGGCTCCAAGCATTATTTCTTGTTTTCCGTCAGGGTATGTTACTCTAGCTTTGTTACCCTCTAACATGACTATGTTAAATCTTCCAGCTGGACCAGCGTCTATGTTTCCTATAAATTTAGCGTCTAAGTCTTTTATAGGTTCCTTAAGCATTTTACTAACTACATCGCTAACCCTAGCTTTAGTCTTTTCAGATAAGCCAAGCATACTTTCCGCTGATTTTCTGGTTCTCTGCACTTTTTGAACAGGTGAAGAAGTATCTATAAACCCTTGCTCTGATACTGGGATATCTAGTTCTCCTTCAGCTTGTAGCTTATCAACTTTTTGAGCGTCAAAAGAAACATTTTTAAATATACCTTCGTATTTAGGCATTTTAAAAACCCCTATTAATTGATTAGTTAAATTACCTAAAATATACGACGTAATAGTTGCTTGCTTGACTTCACCTTTAGCCATTCCATACAAACGATCAAATCTTTCTGTACCAGATGTTTCTCTTAAGTTTCGATTTTTAAATTCAACAGCAGCTTCTTCTTTAGAAAGGTTATTTTCTTTAACGTAATCTATAAATCTTTGCCCTTCCACATAAGCATTAACAGCTTTTGGTATTGCTTCATACATTAAATCCGCAACAATATCATACTTAGTGTCAGCATTAATGTTAAGATCTTTAGCTTTTAAATAAGATTCCATAGTCTTATTAGCTATATCTTGGAACTTAAGCCCAATATTAAATCCTATAGATGTATTATCTTGACCCTCGGCTTTCATTTTTTCAAACTCAGCATTTATTTTAGCTAAGTTCTTGTTTTTAAAATCTTCTGTAACTTCTTTCATGCTACTAGATTTCATAACTTCTTCAACGCTTTTTTCTATGCTCTCTACTTTTTTACCTGTAGGAATATCTACTAATTCTAAATTTTTAATATCAGTAGCTAATAAATTGTAAGTATCAAACTTGCTTCTCCAGTTGCTAGCTCTTTTGCCCCCATTACTTAATTGATCAAAAAATGCAAGAATATCACTAGCTCTATTTAAGTTATTTTCATTTAAGTTTACCCGATCTGCAAGATCACCTTTTTTCATTCCAAAGTTTTCCATTACAGTGTTAACCGAATTTTTTAAATCGCTTATAACACCAACGTCAACAAGTTTTTCTCTGTACTTAGGGTTATTAAACATTTCAGTTAAATACGATATATACTCATCAGCTTTTCCCCGTTCGTCTTTGTCTGTGTGTTTTTTATCTATCCATTCACTTAATTCTAAAGCTTCGCCTTCTAAATTAAACTTTATATCTTTTAATTTAGCGGATACATCAGCTTCTATTATTTTTCTTAATCCTATAGCTAATTCAGGATTAGAGGTTATAAGCTTGTTAACAATAGCATGGTTAATTTCATGTTCAGTAACACCCGCTTTAAACTCACTTAAATTTATTATAATTTCATTTGACTTTGGAAGAAATAATCCTTTGTCTCCTTCAGGAAGGGTGTCTACAACTTTGTATTTAAAATCATTACCAAGAATATTAGACTCTTCAACGTTTTCTAATGTTTTATTGATAACAGATCTTACTCTAGTAATGGACTGATCGTACTTATTTATAACGGCTCTAGCTTGAGCGGAATCTGTAAAAGCGTCGCTTCTTTTGCTAGGATCTGTACTTAACCATTCTTGAGCAGCATCTCGTTGAGTTCTAATCTGAGACATGTTCAAATCATTATATCCTTTGTCAGCCATAGCTAAAACACTTTCAGTTTGGTAATACTTATCTAAAGTATTATTGTACTCAACCTCAGTCATTTTACCTTTATTTTGAGCTCTTAACGCGTTTTCTAATTCTAATTTGCCTTTATACTCATTATTAAGGTTTCTAACAGTAGATATTTTTCTAATATCTTTAGGTCTCATGTGAGTAACCCCTATAGCAGAAAATACAGCGGCATTAACAAAGTATCTTTCTAAAACGTCTACATCGTTACCATCAGCATCTTCTACAAAACTTTTCTTAAGTAAGCTAAGTAAATCTTTATCGGTAGTAGCTGCTTTGTACATATCTTCAACAACTAAAGCAACCTCTGAAGATGTAGCACCACCAATTCCGCCTCCTACAACCTTATTAAATATAGGGTTTATTACAGCTTGGTTTCTATAACTTAATACTTTAGGGCTTAATTTAAAAGGCAATGCTCTAAAACCTGCACCACCTAATGCAAAACCAGCTCCAGCTCCAGTTGCAGATTCACCACCGGTTACTCCTTTAAATTTAATCTCTTCAACTATAGCATCGAACACTAAGCCTTTTGCTTTATTTAAAGTACTCCCGCTTCTTTTTAATTGATTTATTCTATTAGCCCAAGTAATAGCTTTCCAACCATTAGCAGTTTGTACCATTGTTTTAGCAGTTCCTAAAACACCCCCGGTTATTGCGTTAGCTACAGCAAATTTAGCTAATTCAGGTACAAAATAACCAACCCCTTCTGCAACTTGCATTCCAAAAGTTCTTTCAAAATTCTTTTTTTGAGCTTCAGTTGTTTCTATGCCTAAATCCGAAAATACATTTTCTGTAACATCTAATAAATCCCTCTGCGTTTGAGGGTAGATATCTTCAATAACATCTCCAAAGGTAGCTTTTAAAGCTGTTTTTTCAAACTGCGAAAGTAAACCAGTACCTTTTTTCTCAACAGACCCAGGGTCAATGTCGTATAAATACAATTCATCTAAAGCTTGTTGTCTAATGTTAAGAGCTCTACGCCGATTGTTGTAATTGTCAAACATATCGTTGCTAATGCTCTGAGCTAATTTTTCATCTTCTCCTACAACTACATCAAATATTTCTAAGTCTGTACCTGCGTTTCTGAGTTTCATTAGTTGTTCAAAAGTATACTCTCGTTGTATACCGTCTCCTCTGCCAGGCTTTGAAACTAATGTTACTTTATTTTGTAGTTCTTCATTAAGTTCTTGAATTTCAATAGTATTTCCTATCCACGAAGACTTTAGCTTTTCGCTAGTAGTAGGTAAAGATTTCATTAAATCTTTTACTTGGCCAGAATAGTCTGCAGTTTCTTTACCTTCTAATTCATATTGCGTAAGTTCTGAAGGTGTTAATTGTTTTCCTGTGTTAATATCTGATAAGCCTGTAGACCCTTTTTTGTAATTATCTCTAGCTATATCTGCTTTTTCTTGAAGGTCTATTATATTTTGAGCATTAGCCATTCTTTGCTTATAATCCTCACCTTCAAATATTTTATTAGACTTCGCTAAATTTTGTCTAGCAACTATTAACTCTTGTTGAGGTTTTGTTTTTTGGCTAAAAGTATTGTTAATAGCGGTAGCAACAAAAGCCTCTGGGTCTTCTGTTTGTTCAGCGGCTTTTATTTGACGATTGTTTCTTTCGGTTATTTCAGCTTGCTTTAAATCATTAACGGTATTAAAAGCTATTGCATCTATTTGTTCGCTGTCTAATAAAGTTTCGCCTGGCTGACTTGCAAAATAATTGTTAATAGCTTCGGAAGTTAGCATAGTTAGCTTACCTTCTTTATCCATTTCACTTACATTTTGGCCAGATAATTTATCTTCTAATTGAAAAACATCTCTTTCTACAAAAGTTTTTGCAATGGTGTTAGCTCTGCCAGCTTGGAATCTTGTTTCTTTTTTAACCTCTTCAGGAAGGCTAGCAAACTCTATAGTTTCAGTAATAGGATCAGATCCTTCTATAACTGCTAAATCATCGCCTTCAAGAGGCTCTATTGATACCGAAGAACCATCTACCGAGGGTAATTCCGTATCTTGTGCTGGTAGTATTTCCGACACTACATCCGCACTCTTTGCAGCATCTGGGAGAAAACCCGGTTTTCCTATTATATCGTCTTCTTGTTCTACAGGACCTTCTATAGGATCATCTGCTAAACTCATTAAATCTCCTGAAACAAATGCTATTTCAAGTCCTTTTTCTTCTGCTTCAGCTATACCTATATTAAGCTCTTCCGGGCTATTAAATATTACTGTTTTGTTATCAATTAAATATTCAAACATATTATTTTAATTTGTTTTTGCTTTGTATTTTTTAAGTAAGTCTTTAACTAATTTGGCGGCATTAGGATATCCTCCTTGTCCACTAAAATATTTTTTTCTTACTAAATCAATTAACTTATTTTGTGCTTCTTTATTTTTAATAGGGTCATCGCTGTTATAAGCGTAAGATTTTAATTTTCTTTTAGCAGGTTTTCCTTCTTCTATTATAGCATCTTCATCTTCTCCTAAATCTATTGTAAACCCATTTTGTGTAAAAACTACATCATCTCCTAAATTTAAAGCTAAATCTACTGCTTTTTCTATAGGTATATCTTGAGCAAATTGAGTTGTTATATCTTCTTTTAAATCTATCAAAGTTTGTTCAGCTGAATTTATTTTTTTTCCTTTTTTATCTTCTATAATAGGTTTTGAAAATGTTGATCTATAATAACCTTCTTTTGGATCTCCAGGTACTTTTTCTTTAATTTCGGTTTCCTTAAAAAATGTTTTATCTACAGAGGAATAAACATATTCTTGTTTTTTTGTAAAATCTAACTTTTTCCAGTCTTCGGAAGATACGGGTACCCCTTTCTCATCTACTATTGCTAAATCATCTAAGTATGTATCCTGAGCTTGTCTATTGGTTTTTGCGCCGTCTATAACCCCTAATGTAGTGTTCATTAGTGATTCCCTTTTTGTATTAACAACGGCGGTGTTTAAAAATTGCTTAGTTTCTACAACTTTTTGACCTCGGTCATTAGTAATTATTTGTTTTTCAATTTCTTCGTTGTTAGTTAAATTAGGCAAAAATTCATCTCCCTTTTCATTATAAAACAAGCTAGGTATTTCTCCTTGTAATTTATGCTGAGCATTTGGAAAATTAGCGGTCAGATTACTGTAGGTATCAGGAACATCCCTAGCAGGTATTTCATAACTACCATAAGGACCGTTTACTACCCACCATAATCCGTCAGCATTTCTATTCTCAAACTTTCCAGAAAATCCTTCTATATTATTAACACCTTTATAAAGAGTTTCAGAACGATTAGTACTACCGTTTGCGTCCGTCACTAAAAACTCTCGGTTATTAGCATGGTTCGCTTCTTTTGCTAAATCAGGGTAAGAAGTAGAATGACCAATAACTGTTTCAATTGCTTTATTGTTAATACCAAGCTCTCCGTTAAGTCTTTGTGCTTCTTGAGCGCCTTCTCTACCTAATCTAGCTCCTGTAACTGTAGGACCATATATATTGTAAAGCTCTTGCGTTATATATTCTCCTGCGCTTTGCGCTCCTGCCATAACGGTAGCTCCAAGTTTTTGATAACCGTCGTTAAGATAAGCAGGGTCTGTAGCTAATTTTTGATCAAGTTTATTGAGAGAATTAGTCCATTTTTCTTGCTGTAATTGTCTTTCTTTGCGTTCTTTTTTTCTAAGCGTACCTAAGTCAGTTATACCTTTAGTTAAACCTGCAATACCCTGGCTAAGCCCCCTGGCTAAAATTTCACCGGATCGGTCTTCTATTATTTTTGGATTTCTATAACTCATTTTATATTTTTTTATTCATTTCCTTTTACCGTTGTTCTCCAATCGCTGCGGCTAAGCTGCCCTCCCATGTTTCCGTACTCTTTAAATGATCCTTCTCTAGCTCCTCCAACACCTTTTCCACCCCCGCCAAATCCTCCTTGACCAATAACCGCTCCAGCAATATTGCCAACACCCCCTATTATAGCGGCTGTATTAGCTGCTCCTGCAGCATTAGCGTTAGCTTGATTTACACTAGCCTGAGTAAGACCCGCTGCCATTCTATCAAGTGTAGCTTGATCTCTTGCTTCTTGAGTTTGCATTTCAAACATTTTACCTCTACCCATTAATTCTTGTGTTCTTCCGCCTTCAGATATTTGTATTGCTTGTATCCTTGCTTGTTCAGCTAATTGTTTTGATTGCAATTCTGCTTCACCCTGTGCAGCTAATTTTTCGTTTTGAGCTTCTTGTTTTTCAATATCCGCAGCCACGTCTTTTTTACTTCTAGCAGCAGCATTAGCTAAAGCGGTTGCCCCACCAGCACTTGCCCCAGTAGCTTGCAGAGTATCTAGAGTTGCAGCTAAAGCTAAATCAGTTTGTTCCATTTGAATTTCAGCGGCACTCGTAGCCACTCCTAAATCAGCATACGGGTTAGACATTTCCCCACTAAGATCAGTAGCTAATCCAGCTAAAGACTTAACATCAGAATAAGGATTTATAACATCTTGCCTATTTTTTTCAAAAGCATTTATAGCCCCTTGAATTCTTCTCTTTTCTCTAGCAGCAGCTCTAGCTTGCTTTTTAGCTTTTCTATTGCCAAATATTCCGCCGATTATACTGGTTGCCGCACCTATACCGGCGGCTACTATTACTCCTGACATAATTTTTCTTTTTTATTATATTCTTCCATTGTAAAGGAAAAAAAATTGTTTTCTACTTCTTCCATATTTCTTGTGTCTGTAGGATTTGCTATTATGTTTATCCAAACACAATCTTCTACACACTTAATTAATCTTTTAGTTCCTTTTAAAGAGTACGACCAACAAGGAGCTATATGCTCTACAGTTTCAT
>WLWH01001528.1_pt1 | contig 14931 bp, 15 predicted proteins | sample 6712741 | NCBI WGS metagenome assembly WLWH01 (sample SAMN12718694, study PRJNA515312) | sponge metagenome | isolation source: marine sponge | host: Mycale hentscheli | place: New Zealand: South Island, Marlborough, Capsize Point | collected 2003-05-01 | reverse complement strand
GCGTGAGCTGGCACCTACCTACAAGATGAATCGCAAAGGACCAAAGCCGATTGGCTTTAAGGCTCTGAAGAATGAACTGCTTCAAGAGGAAGGGGCATACATGTTCCACCGCATTGAAGCTGATGACTTGATAGGTATCTTCGCGACAATGCTTAATGAACAAAGTGATCAACAAGTGATCATTGCCTCAGGTGACAAAGACCTCAACCAAATACCAGGACACCACACATGGATAGACAAAGAAGACTGGGGCGTGACCGATGAAGATGCAGAACGATTCACGTATCAACAAGCCATTAGCGGTGACACTACCGATGGCATCCCAGGCTGCAAAAATGTTGGCACGACAGGTGCCGAGAGAATTGTTGAAAAGTTCGATCTCTCGAACCCCGTGGACTGTTGGGAAGAAGTTGTTCGAGCGTATAGAACAAAAGGGAAAGCCCAAGACCCAAGGGAAGCTGCCTTATTACAGGCTCGATTGACGCGCATCTTGCGCAATGGTGAGTACAACTTCAAAACACATGAGGTCAAACTATGGAATCCTCCGACACACTGAAGCGCGTTCTTGCTCAAGGTGTAACTGATGAAGTGTTAGATGCACTTGATCGCTTATTTCCTGAGCGAACGCCAGAGTTAGCTGACTCTGTTGATCAGATCAGATATTCTTCAGGACAACGATCTGTTATTAGGTTCCTTCAAGCCTTAAAGCAGACAGCTAACGGAGACACCTTATGAGCTATGGATCAAATCGGCTTCAAGATCTCATCCTCAACCGAGGCAGCAAGTATTACGACAAGAAAGGCCAGCTGAAAGAAGGCTATAGCTTTGAAGGAGGCCCGGATTCTGTCGCTACAGGAACAGTCAAGGAAAGCTATAACGTTGGCGGAGGCAAAGACGGGCTGCAACAGAGAACCCGCAACAAAACCGTTTACAAGACAGGTGACTTTAGTAACGGGAGCGAAAACGAAGAAGAACAGCGCGGCTTCCCAAGAGACACTGGTGAATTTGACGACATCATTGGGGCCTTAGGTGACGACGTTGCTGCAGCCAATGCAAGGGCTGATGAGTACGCCAACAAGGCGACACAAGATATAGCTAATAACACTCAAACCCTGAACGATCAGTTCGCCGACAAATTGGCTGCGTTGACTTCAGGGTTTAACGACCGATATGGAGCGCTTGAAGCCCTGCTAACAACACAGCAGGAGTCAATGACTCAGTTTCAAACAATGATGCAAGGCCAAGTGCAGGCTGCGCAAGAAAGCTACAACCAACAGGTTGCCATGATGCAGAACATGCAGCGGGCTCAAATACCTCAAGCAGAAGACAGCGCATTCAGTGCACAGATTGGTGATCAACGGCAAGATCCCACTCGTGAAAAACAGAGCAACCGCCTGTCTGATCTTTCAATCCTTAGTGGGCTAGGAACTCAAAGCTCACCAACCGCTGGCCTTTCTCTCGCTTAACCATGACTGACCTTCTTTCTTTTCGCACTGACTATTCCAATCCTGAAGTCCCTAGCAATTTAATTGGACTTGAAGCATACGGTCGAGCGCGTGAAAGCGGGCTTACCGCTCAACAAGTTTACGACTTAGCTTCTCAACAAAAGCTCCAACTCGGATCAAGACTTGGCCCTAAAATCCTTGATGACATTCTTTTAGATGTAACTACTGGATTTCAAGATCAATACGATTCACTTAACGATCAGATTGGTCGGCAAACTACTGCTTTTAACGCTGCTCAGAGCAGCTATCAAAATCAATTGTCTCAACAACGAGCGCAATCAGCTCAACTTCAATCTCAGTTTGCAAATCTGCAAAGAGCGCAAGTCCCTCAAGCTGAAAAGACTGCCAAGGAGAACAGAGCAGAAGGCTCGACAGCTACACCAAAGCGACAGTCAGGCCTTTCTTCGTTGGCAATTGTTAGCGGCCTCGGTACTCAAGCCAATCCATTGTCAGGTTTACAACTCGCCTAATGAAAAACACTGCTCGCTCTCGTTGGAACAATCTCCAACTCCATCGCTCCATTTACTTGCAGCGAGCAATTGATTGCTCTGCTCTAACTATCCCTACTCTCATCCCTCAGTCTGATCTGAACTGGGGTTGGACGGGAGAGTCCTACAACAGCATCAAGTCCTTATATCAAGGCGCTGGTGCGCAAGGAGTTAGTGGGCTTAGCGCCAAACTTCTTCTTGCTCTGTATCCACCAGCCCAGCCTTTCTTTCGTTTGACGATTGATAAGGCAAAGCTGCAGGAATACATGGAGCAAACCCAGGCTGACCCTGAGGAACTGCAATCCCAGTTGGACATTGCTCTCTCCTCAATGGAGAGGCAGATGCTGTTGAAACTGGATGAACTCAAAGCAAGGACGGCTCTGTTTGAAGCCATCAAGCATTTGGTTGTTGGTGGTAACGCCCTGCTTTATGTAGGCGCTGAGGGTGTGCGGATGTATGGCCTGCGTTCTTACGTGGTTGACCGTGACCCTGAAGGCAACCTAAGTGAGATCGTCATTCGTGAGCAGGTAGCCAAAGAGCATCTGCCACCAGGCGCGGAAGTCAAGGATGTCAACAACGAGGATGATGTCTCTCGCAAGCCCTATGACTTGTATACCTACGTCAAGGTTGATGCCGAGAAAGACTTAGTTGAATGGCATCAGGAGCATGACGACTCCAAAATTCCTAAGACATCTGGATTCAGCAAGATTGCCAGCAACCCTTGGATCTGCTTGCGTATGCAGTCCATTGCTGGTGAGAGCTACGGCAGGTCACTGACGGAGAACGTCATAGGAGATCTGCAGTCTCTTGAATCGTTGAGTCAGGCAATTGTTGAAGGCAGCTTGATCGCTGCTAAGGCAATGTTCCTTGTTAACCCCAATGGGATGACAAGAGCTGACGTGTTGGCCCGTGCTGAGAACGGAGCAATCGTTGCTGGCAATGCAGCGGATGTGGAGAGTCTTCAGACGAATAAAAATAATGACTTCTCGACTGCATTGCAGACGATGCAGGTCATTGAACGTCGGTTGAACTTTGCCTTCTTGGCTAATGAAGCCGTTCAACGAAATGCAGAACGAGTAACAGCGGAAGAGATCCGCGTGATGTCACAACAATTAGATCAAGGATTAGGCGGGGTTTATTCCCTGCTGTCCACTGAACTACAGCTGCCGTTGATTCAACGCGTGCTCTATCTAATGGAGCAGGACGGAGAAGTGCCACCTATTCCTGATGGATTGATCTCACCACAGATCACAACAGGCCTGGAGGCTATTGGGCGGGGCAATGACAAGGCACGACTTACTGAGTTCCTGCAAACAATCAGCGTTGCACTGGGACCAGAGCAGTTCCTGTCATTCATCAACCCATCTGAATTGATCAGACGATTTGCTGCTTCTGATGGTATCGACATTGCAGGACTCGTGAAGTCTGAGCAAGAACTGCAAGCTGAACAAGCACAAGCACAGCAGGTAAACTTAGAACAACAGCTAGCGCAAGGAGCTATCTCTAATGGAGCAACAGCCCCTCCCCAGGTCACGGCGAACATCGACGTCGGTGCCGAGCAAGGTCAACCCACAGCCGCAGGCTGATGATGCACTACCGCCAGGCACTCGTTATAGAGACCTGCCTGATGGTGGCCGCATGATCATCAAGGACAACTTCAAGAAAGAAAAGGGAAGCTACAACTGATGACTGATTCTTTTGTCCAAACAGGTGACGGCAGCTTTGAAGCTGATGGTGCTGCAGAAGAGGCAGCAAAGGTTGAAACAGCGCGTACTGAACTGATTGATGAAGCCGTTCCCGAAGGGGAAGGTTTGATCATGGGGAAGTACAACTCAACCGATGAAGTGGTTGAGGCTTTCAAGTCTCTGCAATCTGAGTACAGCAGGATCAAGGGAGGACAGGAAGCAGCGGCTCCTGAGCCTCAGCAATCTGCTCCGCCTCAGCAACAGCAGCAGTACCAGCAAGAGCAGCCTGATGGTCAGGTAACACCTGAACAAGCAGCAGAGATTCGTGAGTCCATGTTCAAGCAGGTTGGTGGCGAGGATCGCTACAAAGCTGTTGCAGGCTGGGCTAGCACCAATCTTCCTCAGGAAAGATTGACATCGTTCAACCAAGCTCTTGAGTCAGGCAACCAATCGCAAATCATCAATCAGTTGAAAGGTCTTCAATATGATCACATGATGGCAACTGGTTATGAACCAAGACTTGCACGCGGTACATCTGCAGCTCAATCAAGCGCAGTGCCGTTTGAATCTGAAGCTCAGGTTGTTGCTGCCATGAATGATCCTCGGTATCAAAACGGTCCCCGCATGGATCCCTCTTATATCAAAGAAGTAGAGCAACGCATGGCTGCAAGTACGGGTGTGTTTCAAAGTCGGTAACAATGACTTATAAAGGGAGGAGATACGACGCCATTTGCATCCTCTCCCTGGCCCTCTACGGAGACACCTAGAGGAGTGATGATGGTGAGCCAAACCAGCTCATTGTCGATCAATCACACTTCTATTTAGGCAACAACCATGGCAATGGATCCAATTTCCCTTACCAGGGGTGGCGCTATTAATGGCGCCACTGGTACTTGGGCGCAGGACAACGCGTTATTCCTCAAGGTTTTTTCGGGCGAAGTCCTGACAAGCTTCAAGAGGATGTGCGTGTTCGGCGACATGATTCAGAAGCGGAGTATTAGTTCAGGCCGCTCTGCACAATTTCCAGTAACTGGTCGCTTCACGGCAGATTGGCAGACCCCAGGTCAATTTGTAGGAGGTCAAGGAGATATTGCGGCCAACGAGGTAGTAATTAAGATCGATGAGTATCTAACAGCTGCTGCCGACATCTACGACCTAGATGAAGCTAAGGCTGCATACGACATTCGCTCGATCTATTCAACCGAATTGGGTGAAGCTCTTGCGCGTGCTTGGGACAAGCGTATTGCTCGCTTGCTTGCAATCGGTGCTCGTACTTCTACGGGTGACTTGACTGCAAACCTTCCCGTTGGCCTGAGTCCTGACGATCCTTATCGGACAGGAACAAGCATCGACCTGAACAAGGCAACCCCTACAGCGGATGACCTTGTTGCTTCTGTCTTTGCTGCTGCAGAAGCACTCGACTCCAAGGACATCTCCAAGGAGAATCGTTGCCTTGTCTGTACACCTGAATCCTTCTATACGTTGATTCAGAGTTCGAGAGCCGTCAATTTCGATTTCAACCAGCAGGGCTCTAACGGCTCCTACAAGGAAGGTCAGATCGCCAAGCTTGCAGGCTTCAACATCTACTCCAGTAACAACATTGCCCAAGGCAATGTGACTGCAGGATCAGGTGAAGCTGGTTTTGTCTTCAACGGCAATGATGTTAAGTCAACCGTGGACATGACCCAAACCAAGATGTTGGCTTTCCAGCGTAATGGCATTGGCGCTGTTACTTTGAAGGACATCCAGATGTCACAAACAGGGACGGATTATTCAGTTCTTTATAATGCAACGAAGCTCAAGGCTCAGTATGCAGCAGGATTTGGCGTGCTTCGTCCTGAGTGTTGCGTTGAGATCATCAACAGCCTGTGATCTTCACGGTTGATTGACTGGTGTCAAGATGGAGGGGATGAAACCCCTCCTTTTTCATGGCAACAATTAACCCACCAGCCGAGTGGTCAACCGATCAGGCCCTGCTGCCTGAATCGCAGGTTGACTACATCTACTTCAATCAGCACCTGATCAAAGGCGTTCCGATTTCAACAGCTTTGGGATCGATCTGGGCGCTTGACCTTCTTGACCCTGGCAGTGGCTACGGCGACGGGAGTTATAACGACGTTGCGTTGAGAGATACCGGCACTGCCGCAGGATTGTTTGCCACCATCGACATTCAGTGGCTGTCTGGTTCTATTGCTTTTGTCATTGTTCGGAATGGAGGCCAGGCCTACCAGATAGGTGACCAGCTGACAGTGGACAGTGCTGATGTTGGAGGCACTGGCAGTGGGCTTCTTTTTGCAGTCTCTGCGGTATATCCCGCCCCTGACTTCACGAAGGCTGCTCCGGCACTGACGGTTGCTCCGCTTCCAAAGCCTGCCCCAGCAGGAGTTGACTTGTCAGGCTCCAAGGATCTGATGAAGCTTTCGGTTTCAGCGTTGAAAGATCTTGCTGCAAGGCACGCTATAGACATCTCTGGGCTGCCCGGCAGCAACAAGCAACTGTTGGCGGAATACATCGCAGCCAACATGAATGTGAACAAAGGAGGTTGACACCGTTTGATGGTGTCGTGTATGAAGGTTGTGCGGCAGCGAGTTACAGCTCCTACCGCGTGACCAATTCAATAGCACTTGAACTGATGACAACAGTCTTACATGCCGCACCCGTTTGTGAGAAGCACGGGTGCGAGAAGAGGAAGGTAAAAGACAAAAGGAAAAAGCTTGGATATACATGGGGCTGCCCTCGGTGTGCTGTTGAGAGAACTCAACGGTGGCAAGCGAGGAACCCTGAGCGCACGAAAGAAATCATGGACAACTGGCGTTTTGCAAATCCTGAGAAAAAAAAGGCAAGCGAAGCAAGGTGGCAAAAAGCAAATCCCAAGCGTCACGCCGCAAACGGTTCTCGCTGGAGGAAAGAAAACCCTGACCAGTGTTGCGCAAATTCAGCCAAGCGACGTGCCTTAAGGCGTGACGCTACAGACCCAAACCAGCCAATTACGACAGCCGTCATTGCAGAACGCCTAGCTCTATTTGGTGGTTGCGCTTACTGCGGCAAGGACAAAAAACTGGAGATTGAACATGTAGTTGCACTTAGCGATGGTGGCCTACATGTTCCATCCAATCTTGTTGGAGCCTGCCGGTCATGCAACAGCAGCAAAAACGACAAGCCTGTTGAGGAGTGGTTCAAGTCTCAGCCCTTCTTTTCGGTTGAAAGGTTTCAACGGTTGAACGGTCTAACATGTGCCTAGCTGCTGCTAGGTGCTTTGAGAGAGCTAGAAAGTATCAATATCTTGTTGAGTGTCATCGGCGAAGCGCCAATTGACTCACTCAGTGATCTGCAGTCGAATGAGATTACTGATTCCGCTCTTGCCCAGCGGACGTTGGCCGAGGTCAACACTGACGTTCAAGCTGAGGGCTGGATCGTAAACACTGACAACGGGGTGGACATTCAACCTGATGCAGTTGGGGAGTACCCACTCCCTGGCAACGTCCTACGGATCACGTTTGCTCCTACTCAATACGCTGATTGCCAGTACGTTGCTCGCGGCAACAGGATCTGGGATCGCAACAAGAAGACCTATAAGATCGCTGACTCTCAAAATCCTCAAGTAATTACAGCTGACACTGTTGTTAGCAAGCTTGAGTGGGATGAGCTTCCACACAATATGCACCAATACATCACGATCAGAGCAGCAAGGATCTATTCAGATAGATTTATCAACAGCAATGTAGTGTTCACATATACTGTTCAAGATGAGGAAAGTGCTAGAGCACAGTTAATTAGAGCTGAAGAATCAACGCTATATAACAGTCTCTTATGGGGCAACGATAGAGGCATGGGCCAAGGCCTCGGCTACGTCCCAGCCCAAGGCCGCATGTACCGGAGAAGCTGAGATGAGAGCCAAGAGTCGCATCACACCCAGCAGAGGTGCAGGGAGAACATCATCTCCTATCAAGGTCAACATGGATTCCTTGATCCAAGGAGTCAGTCAACAACCTCCACATCTGAGGCTTGTTGGTCAAGGCCAAGAACAGATCAATGGTTGGAGTAGTCCTGTTGAGGGTTTGGCCAAGCGCAACCCAATGCGGATGGTTGCAAGAATCAAGGACTTCCCTCTGGATGACTTCTATCTAGAGATGCTTGATGTAAGCGCAACCGAGAGCTACAGCGTGTTGCTGTACCCCAATGGAGACAAGACGCGACTTGAGATTTTCAGGAACGGTGTGCCTCCCACCTTGAACGTTCATGGGACAGGAATGACCCTGAACAATGGCGGGATTGACATCGATAGCACTGGTTATCTGTACAACACAGAACATCTGTTCAAGGGATATGTCCTTATCAATAATGGTCCAACAGGCTTACTGCTTAATCGAAACAAGACAACAGCTCTTAGTTCTCAACTGTCTCCTTCTAGAGGGAACAATGGATTGATCTTTGTGCAGGCTGTCACCTATGACGTGACTTATACCGTCAAGATTAATGGCTCCCAGGTTGCTACATATTCAACGCCTAGTGCTTCTGATACTGACAATCAGATCAGCACAACCAAGGTTGCTACTGAGCTAGCAAGTCAGATCAATAGCACTGCTGGTTATTCAGCAACACAGAGTGCGTACGTTGTTGAAGTAGTCAAAGACGATGGAGCTGCTTTCAGTATTGACGTTGACGATGGTCGCAGTAATTCACTAGCTAGAGGCTTCACGGACAAAGTGACAAGCCTTGGAGAGTTGCCAACGATTGCCCCTAATGGCTACATCGTGAATGTGGCAGGAGATCCTTCTACAGATATTGATGATCGCTTCTTCAAATTCACTACAAATGACAACGTTAGTTTTGGTGAAGGTGCTTGGGGCGAAACAGTAAAACCTGGCATCCAATACAAGCTTGATGTTGACACGATGCCCATCGTGATACGACGTGAAGCAGAAGGAGTTCTATTCATTGGCCCTGCTGATGGCACTGAGGAGACAGAAGGCGCTTATAGCTTTACCTTCCCCAAGTGGGCTGAACGAACAGCTGGTGACACGAACACGGTTCCAGACCCTGAGTTCATTGGTCAACCAATTAAGGATCATGTTTTATTCAGAAGCAGATATATCGTCTGTGCCGGAACCAGTGTTGTGTTTTCAGAAGTTGATGATATTTTCAATTTCTTCCAAGACACATCAGCTGTACTAACAGACTCTGATCCATTCAGTCTTAGGGCAACAAGCGAACGCAGCTCGCAATTGAATTGGCTGCTACCTGTTGATGAATCAATCCTAGTTTTCAGTGCATACAGCCAGTTTCAGGCAAGACCAGCTGACGCTGATGTCTTGACGCCAACGACAGCAATCATTTTGCGGTTGAGCAATTTGGAGAGCAACCCAGACATCAGGCCAAAGCTTGCTGGTCCTCAAGTGTTATTTGGGACTAGAGAGTTTGGCTACACCCACTTCAGGGAGTACACCTTCTTTGAGAGCACTCAACGAAAGATCGGTCTGAACTTGGGAGGCAGCAATGACGTGACGTTGAACCTGCCCAAGTACATCGACGGGTTTGTTACCCACTGGGATGTAGGGGAAACAGTTGACACTGTGGTTGCCATTACTCCCACTGATCGCAAGACAATGTATGTCTACAAGTATCTATGGGGCAACGCTCAATCTGGGCTAAGCAAGCAGCAAGCGAGCTTTAGCAAGTGGGTCTTCAAACAAGACATCCAGTGGTGCCGCTACATGGACAACATTCTTTGGTTGGTCCTGACTGACGAAGACGGAACGTATAGCTGTCAGATTGCGTCAGACGAAATAGAAGCTCCTGACGCCCTACAGCTGCATCTCGATCGCTTGCTGCTGTATCCCGATTGCAATCAGGATCCACAGGCCAGCAACGATATTGTTGCCACCTACGACGCAGCTACGGACCTTACGACCTTTGTGTTGCCGTATACGCCAGCGGAGAAAGCAGTTGCAGTTACTCGGTTTACTGGTGCCAGTAAAGAAGGCCTGTGGCTAGGGGACAGCGAAACCAACACGATTGTGTGTACAGAGCGAGGCGACTGGACAAACGAAAAGATTGGTTTTGGCGAGCCCTATCAGTTCAAGTATGTGTTCAGCAATGGCTACCTGCCATCAAGGGATCAAAGCAAACAGAAGATCGTGGGTGAGCTTGACGGGCGAACGCAGATCCTGAGATGGCATATTCACCATTATCAGACTGGAGCGTATGACGTAAGAGTCAAACGCAAGTCAAGGTCAAAGGACACTGTTCATAAGTTCAGAGCACGATTCCTGAACACTCTCAACAATAAGCTTGACACTGAAGAATCGTTTGTTGAGACTGGAACTCTGCAGGTTCCAGTTTGTACTCGCAACACTGAATCTGTTGTTAGTGTTGAGTCAAGTAGTTGGCTACCATGTGTCTTAAGTGGAGCCGCTTGGGAAGGCTCCTATAACGATCGCGCTAGAGGAGTTTAATTATGGCTTGGTGGTTACTTGGCGCAGCAGTTGGTGCAGCAACCAATTTTCTCGGCCAGAACTCAGCCAAGGATGCTGCTCGTGCGCAGAATAAGGCTGCTGAAGAGCAAGCAGAAGCGCGGTTTGAAAGAGCAAACAAGGAGTGGGCAATTGACTACCAGTCCAAAGTCGCCAATTGGATGTGGGATGTTGCTGAAACAGAGGCGACTCGTTATATAGATCGTCAAAAAAAGGCTGATTATGAATGGCGGCAGGGGAAGATCATTGATGCTGCAATTAAAAATCTCAACGTCAACCAACAGGCAGTCTTTGACAAGTTTGGAACTGAGGAGAACTTAAGGGCAAAGCAGGAGGCCCTTAGCCTCGACTACAAGATGAGCACTTTGGCCGGTGAAACTGGAGAGGCCCTTCGTCAGTACATGGCTGACATCCAAGCCAACAGTCTTCAAGCCCAGGCCCTTGTCCAAAGCAAGAGCACAGAAGGCCAGGCCTTACAGATTGATGTGACCAATGGCTTTGCGGAAGAAGCCATGAAGAGAGACATCGACACTGTTGCCGCAGTTGTTGGCTCTTCACTAGATAAAGCCAAGAGTGTTACTAGAACAGGAGGTAGCAGTACAGGCCAGAGACAATCACTAAATGCCCTTCAAGCCTTAGGGCGAAGCTATGGAGAGTTAGCAGTACGCAACCGCAGCAGGCAAACAAAAGTCGATGTCTTTAACAGCTCTATGCAGGGAGAAGTAGCAACACAGATGGGAGGCTATGCGTTGTCAATGATGGATAACGTTCAACGGATGAAGTTCAGCAGTGGTAAATACTCAAGAGAAGGCAACAACGCTTTGAACGTATTCAAAGACCTAACGATCCCATCGTTTGTACAGGCCAACCGTCAGGGCAATCGAGAGCTTGAAAGCTTGTATATCGGAACTGAGGCTCGAATCAACGAAGCTTCAATGCCGTTCCGCGAGTCGATCATTTTTGATCCGATTGCTCCTATTGCTGGCCTGAAGCCTGAGTATTACGCGCCAACTCAGGTATATGAACCATCAGGCTTAGACATGGCTCTTGGAGCAATTCAAGGTGGAGTTCAAGGTGCAATGCAATTCTCATACCAGAAGGCAGGCGGTGGCCTAGGTTTCTTCTGATGTTATATTGACACCAGTCAATGAACAACAATGAGCAAGCTCAAAGGTGACGAACTACTGGAACACATCAAAGAAAAGGGAGCGTTGCTTGATCGCAACACCCTGATCGCTGATGCTGGCTACATTGTCACCCGCAATGGTCGCCCTAGCCTTCAACGCACTGAATTCATGCAAGCCATGGCTGATGCACAAGGGATGACTCTTGGCCCACCATCAGTTGGCCCTGGCCGTGGCAAAGAACCTGGCTTTGTATTGAAGGTTGGCCCTAAAGGAATGGTTCCTGTTGGCGCTGCTTACACAAGCAAGATTGGCCTAGCTGCTGGTCAACACGTACAAGTTGAAATTGATGGTGACTGTATCGTCTTAAGTCCTACCAATGAAGTCAACGAGGCCTGCCAGGTGTAACATTGACAGGACGAATGCAGTCGAGCCAAGAGGTCTACTGGGAGGCCTCTTTTTTATGCAGTTTCAAACGACGACCGAGTGGTAAATCACAACCGATTCAGACAGTAATCTGCGATGAACCTTAGCTGCATCTCTCCTGTCGCAATCTTCAATCCAACTAACTCCATTCCTGTAGCAATAGAATCGAGCAACATTAATCATCTGGCCGAGGCTTCGGGGATGGACACCCCAGCCTAGGCCTACTTCTCTGCCGCATACAAAGCGAAGGATTGCAGGACAATTGTTGAAAGCAATTCCCCCGCCTTAGATCCATCGCAACGATCAACTAACTTGGGTTTGGCAACAAAACAACCGGCCAACACTCCTGCAATCAGGATCAGCTGGAAGCCGATCACTGATGCAAGCAAAGTGAAGGCGGCGCGTTTCACTTGCCAAGCGCATGGTTGGCTTGATTTCGAGCCAGCTGATCTTTTACCTCATCTATTACTTGGTCTCTGGCGTTAATAGCTTCTTCGCCTAGCTTTATTTGTTCGCGGTTTTCGTAAGTAAGGAACGAGGCTTGCGCTGCAGCAAACTGTTGAACTGTCATTGTTTCGACTACAGGAGCAGCAATAGCGACGTAGATGAAATTCTGAGACCCTACATTCGTCATGTTTGAGGAACGATTGAGAACAAACCCGTCAGAAGTAAAGGTTATGTAGTCCTGATCGCTAATGGTTACCCCCCCTTCTTGTGTACTCAAGTTTGCAGCCAGTGCAGCGTTATCCGTTCCATTCCAAAAACGCTTGTTATCAAAGATTGCCCAATTGCAGTCAGCATCAGTCATCGTTGCATTTTTAAGCATTACCCACTGAGGCTCAAACCCACAAGAGACTGTCGTACCCACCCCTACACCTGCATATCCACCACACTTAATCAGTCCGGGTGTATCAGCGAAGAGGTAGGCGACGTATTCCTTGTTAAGGCCATTGCTTATACTCCCCACAGTGAATTCGGTTGCGGTTGGTGCTGTATCGTCCCAGGCTGTCCCACCCACAGCTGCATTTGTGAGATTCAGCCTTAGGTAATCATCTTTCCCTACTGCCTTATGGTATACCCACCAGTCAACTTCCTCTGATCTAGATTTAGCGATAATAAACCCAGGTGTTGTGGTTAAAGCATGGGGGAGAGTAGCCGCTCCTCCAGTACCGGTCCAGGTTTGAATATCGAAGAAGTTAGGTGCTTTGCGGAAACTAAAGGAGGCATAGTCGTAACCACTGCTATTAATAGACGAATCGACTCCCAAATTAAACCCATTTGAGTTAAAAGATTCAAACTCAGGCAAAGGAAACTCTGCCGTAGTAGAGTTTGTCATAAGCCTCTTACCTGCACCTCTTGCAGTGTCGTTTAGCATGTGACTCGTGGCAAGGCTTCGATTTTTAATCCATACAAGCCCACCGTCACCAGCTAGATTTACACCGTTAGTAATAGTCTGAGGGGTATCAGTACCCGCATAAAGCGTAGTTGAGAACATATCAGCAACTGTAGGATCCCCAGTTGGCTGTACAGAAGCCTCCTCAAACCCAGTAGCAGGGCTACGACTACTACTATTCTCTGATGCAATACCTACCGTGAGGACTGTATTAGGCCCTAACTCATCATCAGGTGTATTGCCTGTTGGGAATACTGGCGGGAAGGTAAGAGTGAGCCCAGGGTTAGTTGCAGATGTTGTATATGGAGGATCCATAGGAACGAGCCTCAATGAAGACACATCACCGCTGGAATTAAAGTCCAGGTAGAGCTTTGTAGTCTGCTTTATGGTTTCAGGACCAACTGCATAATCTCCTACGGCCCATGTACCAGTTACATCGTTTAGGGAGAGAACATTATCTACAGCCGAGGCAACGGTTCCTGTCGCTACTGATGGAGCGGCAGCGGTTACCGAGTCGCCAGCAGTGAATGCCTCGCTAACGGTTAGTCCTGTGTCTGCATTATCGGCGGCGTTATACGTCTTGTTGTCAGTAAGGGTTAGTGTTTGCGTTGTGCCACTTATGCTCCACATCACACGGTTGGTTCCACTCTGTCCAACCGAAACAAACTTACCGTTACCGTAGGTTACTGATTCCCAAAAATTAGATTCTGCTGCTGATGCTGATGTCCAACTAATAGCATCAGTTGACCACATCACTTGGTTGGTTCCAGTCCATGAAACTGCAACAAACATACCGCTACCATAGGTTACTGTATTCCAAGAGTTGTCATCTGCTGCTGATGCTGATGTCCAACTAATAGCATCAGTTGACCACATCACTTGGTTGGTTCCATCAGATGAAATTGCAACAAACTTACCGTTACCGTAAGTGACTGAATACCAGCCATTAGCTTCTGCTGCTGATGCTGCTGTCCAACTAATACCATCAGTTGAATACATCACACGGTTGGTTCCACCGGATGCAACTGCTACAAACTTACCATTGCCATAGGTTACTGATTTCCAGAAATTAGCTTGAGCTGTTGCGACAGCATTCCATCCACCTACTTCACCCACATTTGCAATTGTGCTGGTGATCGGCTGATATGGGACATTACCAGACATACCAATACCAGTGGTTCCAACTGAAAACTTGTCTATATCTTTATTAGTAGCAAAAGTCAGTTCTGTTGTAGTGTCATCAAGTTCGACTACATTGGTGATTGTATCTGTTTGTGCTAGTGATTTCAGTTGACCAATGAACTGAGTCTTCAAAAAATAATCACACAAAGGATCGCCCTCTGTGATCATATCTGTGTCTAATGTGAATGTCTGATCAGTAAATCTTGCGCCTGACGCGTCATCCTCAATCAGTGTGATTGTATTAATATCAGGTGGATCTGCATCCTCAACAAAAAATGATCCAAACTCCTGTTTGAATAACTTGCCCTCTATGGCATATGACTTGAAGTCTCTATTGACTAACAATAAGTCATTATTTCTAATAGTCGGATTAACGGCAGCCATATAACTATGTTTTTAGTTATTTATTACAAATTCAATGAGGTAACTTCTGTTTTATAATTTACTACCCTACTGTAAAGTTCAGATGATGTAGTTGATGTCTTGGGTGTGATACTTGATCTGAAATACACTCTTTCAGAAGTTTCTCTGTAGTTACCTGATTTATAAGTGACTGTGATGTAATTATCTTTGTCTGGTTGTTCGAATAGAATGCCAGGGCCCACATCTACGGTCTGTACAACCCCATCAGCTGGGTCTGGACCAGTAATTACAA
>WLWH01001526.1_pt1 | contig 14937 bp, 15 predicted proteins | sample 6712741 | NCBI WGS metagenome assembly WLWH01 (sample SAMN12718694, study PRJNA515312) | sponge metagenome | isolation source: marine sponge | host: Mycale hentscheli | place: New Zealand: South Island, Marlborough, Capsize Point | collected 2003-05-01 | reverse complement strand
GTATTAGATGCTAGTGGAAACATTGTTGCAAACAATGGAAGCAATCTAACAGCATTAAACGCAACTCAACTTACTAGCGGGACAGTTCCCGATGCAAGATTTCCAGCGACATTACCTGCTCTAAACGGATCAGCTTTAACAGCTTTAAACGGAACCGCTATATCTAGCGGTACTGTAGCTAATGCTAGACTTCCAGACCCTATAAGCGATAAAGTTATTAACGCATCTAGACCTTTAACTGTTAAAGGTGATGGATCAAGTGCCGATGGACAATTAATTTTAAACTGTTCTCAAAACAGTCACGGAGTAAAAATAACATCCCCTGCTCACTCAGCTAACGCAACATGGGAATGGATATTACCTGTTAACGATGGAACTTCAGGTCAAGTTTTAACTACGGACGGTAATTCACAAGCTCAATTAACTTGGACTACTCCTACGACAGGAGATATTACAGGTGTTGCAGCAGGTACAAATTTAACAGGCGGTGGAACATCAGGTGATGTTACAATTAATTTAGCTGACGCTTCTACGTCTGCTAAAGGAGCTGCATCATTTAGTTCAGATAACTTTGCTGCTAGTTCTGGTGCAGTAACCATTAAAGATGCTGGAATAGCAACAGCAGAAATTCAAGACAACGCAATAACTTCTGCGAAACTTGCAAGTGGTGTAGGTGGAGTGGCTGGTATTACATCAAGTGCAGACGCAACAGCTATGACAATAACTGATGCTGAAAAAATTGGTATTGGAGAAACAGCACCTCTTGGTCAGCTTCATGTTAAATCTGGCGATAGTGGAGTTAGTTCTCCAGATATTACAGATTTAGTGGTTGAATGTTCTGGTAGTGGTGGAATGTCATTATTAGGTGCAACTAATGGACAAGTAGAAATTGCCTTCGGAGATAGTGGAGATGCTAACATTGGAAGAATTGCCTATAACCATGACAGTAATTATTTAGCAACAGTTGTAAATGGTGCCGAGAGGATGCGTTTTTTATCAAATGGTAGGATTTGCATAAATCGTACATCATCAGTTGGTGCTGCTAAATTAGATATATCACATCCAGGTTCTTCAGAATATGGATTAACACTTGATAGTAGTAATACTTCTGGAACACAATATCATCTTGATATTAGGAGAGGTGGAACACAAGCTGGATATATAGCGTCAACAAATGCAACTACTGTAACTCTTGCAAATGCTTCAGATGAAAGATTAAAAGAAAATATAGAAAACTCTGGTTCAGCTATACAAGATATTAAAGATTTAAAAGTAAGACAATTTGATTGGAAAGATAATATTGATACTCACAAAGATTTTGGTTTTGTTGCACAAGAATTACATAGCATAATACCAGAAGCAGTAGCAGTAGGTTCTGATGAATTAGATGACAATGGAAAACCTAAACAATCTTGGGGAGTAGATTATTCTCACATAGTACCAAGATTAGTTAAAGCAGTTCAAGAACAACAAACTAAAATTGAAAGTTTAGAAGCAGAAGTAACTGCTCTAAAAAACCAACCATAATAAGGAGAAAATAATATGGCAACAACATACGAATGGAGCTTCCCCTCATTTGAGACGGACTCTGAAAATAAAGTTAAGACGATACATTGGAGATATACAGCAGTTGACGGAGAGTACTCTGCATCTATGTATGGATCTTGTGCAGGTTCTGAAGGTATGGATTTTGATGCTATGACTAAAGAAAGTGCAACTGCCTGCGTATTAGAACATTCTGATACAACGGAAGAAGATATGCAATCAAGCTTATCTGCACAAATCGAAAGTCAAAAAGCGCCAGAACTTACTTCCAAAACTAAAGATTGGTAGTGTACTGTAATATTACCTATTGTTAAGGTATAATATCCACATAGGAGTTTATTTTGGCATTAGGTATTACAGCAATAGCACAGTCACCCATAGCAGCATTAGGCGGAACTAATGCTAACGTAGCCTTAACTGGCATACAATTAAATTCTAGTATTGGTCAACAAATATTACCTAACGTAGAGGTTACTCTTGCAGGTCAACAGTTAGGCTTTACTATTGGAACTTATTCTGTAAGTGCAGCCGGTAATGTAACTATTGTAACCGGTGTTGATCATGCAATAGATTTATCTATTGGGTCAGTCACAACATCAGCTAATGCAACTGCTAACCTTACTGGTATTCAATTAACATCGAGTCTTGGTCAATCAACAATTACTCCAAACTCAATAATCTCGGTCACCGGACAACAGTTAACCACAACAGTTGGAAGTATTGCATCAATTACAGCAGATGCAAATGTTACTCCTACAGGTATTGAATTGACAGGAAGTGTTGGAATACCTTTCATAACTGCATGGGCAGTAATAGATCCAGGGGTTACAAATACCTGGACTGAAGTAAATAAAGGAGTTTCTAATACTTGGACAGAAGTTGATAAGGCTGCTTAAACAAGGTATAATACAAAATTATGGCATCAACATTTTCATCAGATCTTAAACTAGAGTTAATGGCCACGGGTGAAAACTCGGGCACATGGGGAACTAAAACAAACACTAACCTTGAACTTGTTCAACAAGCAATAGCAGGTGTTCAATCAATTACTCTTTCAAGTGGTTCTACTACTGCTTTAGTTATGAGTAATGCTTCTATTTCTACTGCAAGAAATATGGTGATCAAATTTGCTACCATTACTTTGTCTGGTGCAACAACAGTTACTATACCAGATTCAATAGAAAAATTTTACATCTTTGATTGTACTTCAATCACTAATCCTACTAACCTTACAATTAAAACTGCTTCAGGATCTGGGTTTACTTTAGACGCATCAAAAATATATGCAGCTTATTCTAATGGTAGTAGTATAACTGAGATTTCTTTAGATTCTTTAGGAGGTACTATCGGAACAGCTCAAATTGCTGATGATGCAGTAACGAACGCAAAAGTAGCGGATGATGCAATTCAAAGTGCTCAAATAGCAGACAATGCAGTTGTCAGCGCTTCTATTTCGAATGCAGTTATTTCAACAGCAAAATTAATTGACAATGCAGTGACAGCCGCAAAGCTTGAAAGAAAATTTACAATTAGTACATCTTCTCCTTCAGGAGGTGCCGATGGAGACATTTGGTTTAAATATTCGTAGGAGTTTAAATGGCTAATACCTATGGCAAAGTATCAGGAACATTTGAAGAGATAGACAACGCATACGGAAAAGTTTCTGGTGTTTGGAAAGAGGCTGATGAAATTTATGGTAAAGTTTCTGGCGTTTGGAAATTAGTCTTTAGTGCATTTAGGGCTACATCTTTTGTAACAGAGTCTTCAGGTTCAGGAACATTTACAGTTCCTGCTCAAGCTAACGCAATACATATTCAAGCAGCAGTCGGTGGTGGTGGTGGTGCTATGATTGGAGCCGCTTATGATAAAGCAGGAGTTGAATCTGCTGGTGCTGGTGGTGGGTCTGGTGCTTTTATTTCTGATAAGGTATTTAGTGTTACACAAGGTGAAACTATAAGTTACGTAATAGGTAGTGGAGGAGCTGCGCAAAATGCTAACTCTGCTAAATTTAGTGGTCCTGGTGCAAGTGGTGGAACAAGTTCAACTCTTTCTGGGTCAAGTGCAGGATCCTTATTTACATTAACTGCAGGTGGTGGAGGAAGTGCTTCAGGTGGGGGTGTTCAAGGTCCTCCAAGAAGCAACACGGCAGGGTCTGCTGGTTCAGCAACTATTAGTGGTACAGCTATTACTTCTGGAACTTTTAGAGATTCGAGTGGTGCTACAGTAAATGTAAGTAGTTTAAACGGTGGTCCTGTTGGAACTTTTAATCAATCTGGTAATGGTGCTGTTGGAGGAAATAACGGTAATTGTGGTGGAGATAACTGTAGAATTGATGGTTCAACGGGTGGTGCTTCATATTCAGGAAATGTAAGTGGTGGAGCTGGAGCATCCTCTTCAGGAACTGGTACTGTTGGAGGAACTGGTACTAGAGGATCTGGTGGTGGAGGTGGATCTGCTCAAGTTAGTTTACCTGGTGCTGGAAGTAGTGGTTTTGAAACTTACGGTGGATCTGGTGGTAGTGGAGAAATTCAATATAGATTTTTAAGAATATCATAGTATAGTGCCTTATGGCAAATATATCTAAATGGTTTGGCTACCCTATATACATTACTAAATTAGAAAACTTTGAAGGTATAAATAAAAAAATTGTACCTATAATACTAAAAGATATTACTCCAACTAATTCTCAATATTCTAAAACAACAGATATAAAACCAAAAGAGTTACAATCAATTGATGATAACTTACATAAAGATAAAAGATTTGAAGAATTATATGTGGAATTATGTAAAGTAATACAAGGTTGTTTATCTGCACAAAAATATAATTTAGATTTATTTGAAATTTATATAACTAAATCATGGGCAACCTTATCAATTAAAGAACAGCATATTGCTTACCATAGACATATGAGTAGCCATTTTAGTTTTGTATATTACCCACAAGCACATGAACAAGGAAACCTTTTTTTATTAGATGATGATGCGCATAAAGTTGGATTAACTATACCTAAAAGAGATCCTTATTTTACAGAGTGGGATAACACTAATTATGGTAAGGCAGAGTATCCTGCAGAAACAGGAAATGTAATTATATTTCCCTCAATGATGTTTCATGAAACAGGAAAAAATACTAAAGATATACCAAGGTTATCTATATCAGGAGATATAATGTTAACTATGAAAGAAGGTATTAAATCTGAACATAATATACCTTCCCCTGCGACTTGGATGAAGCTCTAAAATGATGTAAAATAGCTGCATGGCTTTAACAAACGTAAGAATAGCACCAGGATTTAATAAAGCAGATACACCCTCAGGATCGGAAGGACAATGGATTGATGGTGATTTTGTAAGGTTTAGGTATGGTCAACCCGAAAAAATTGGTGGTTATCAAGCTATAGGAACTAATACAATATCAGGTCCTACACGTGCTCAACATACTTGGACTGATCTTGAAGGTAAAAGATACGCAGCACTCGGTACATCTAAGGCATTATATATTTATTATGAAGATAAATTTTATGACGTTACACCACTTGCAACAGCAATAACTGGTGCAACTTTTACATCAACACAAAACTCAAATGTAGTAACCGTTACTAAAGCTAGTCATGGTTTAGACGTTGGTGAATATATTACATTTACTTCCGTATCACTACCAGGAGGTGGTGCAACAGGTTTTACGGTTGCTAATTTTCAAGATTTTACTTTTGAAATATTAACCGTAACAACAAATACATTTACAATACAAATGAAATCTAATGAAACTGGTACAGGTATGTCTACTGCAGGGAGTGCTAGTATTAATCCTTACGAAGAAATAGGCCCTACAATTCAAACTTATGGTTATGGTTGGGGTACAAGTACATGGAGTAGATTAACTTGGGGTTCAGGTTCTACAACTTCTTCGGTTATTCTAGATCCTGGATCATGGTCACTTGATAATTTTGGTGCGCAATTAGTTGCTACAATTAAAGATGGTAAAACTTTTGTATGGAATCCAGCTGTGTCAAATCCTTTAGAAGTTAGAGCTGTAATCATGGCTGGAGCTCCTACAAAAACAAGACTTACCATTACTTCAGATAGAGATAGACACGTTGTTCATTTTGGAACTGAAACAACAATAGGAGATACAACAACACAAGATCCTATGTTTATTAGATTTAGTGATCAAGAGAATTACAGTGTTTATCAACCAACGTCAGTTAATACAGCGGGTACTTTTAGATTGGATACAGGTAATAAAATTGTAGCTGCCGTTTCAGGTAAGGATTATAATTTAATTCTAACAGACCAAGCAGCTTACACTATGCAATTTGTTGGTCCTCCATTTACTTTTTCAATAAGACAAGTGGGTTCTAACTGTGGATGTATTGGTCAACACGCAGTTGTTTACGCAGATGGTAGGGTTTATTGGATGGGTTCAGGAGGAGGATTCTTTGTATTTGATGGTACAGTTAAATTACTTCCATCACTTGTAGAGGACTTTGTATTCACGACCACCGGATCAAATGTTGGTATAAACTATTCTTCTAATGAAATTATATATGCATCTCATAATTCTTTATTTAATGAAATAATTTGGTTTTATCCTGCAGGAACGCCAGCGGGAAGTCCAGCTACACAAAACAACAGATCCGTAGTTTATAATTATGTAGAAAACAGTTGGTCTACAATGACATTGGCTAGAAGTTCTTACGCTGATGCAAGTACTTATGCAGTTCCTTATGCAACTGAATATACTTCAACTAATACTCCAACTTTGACAACTCTAAGCGGTGCTACAAATACTTTTGGTTCATCTTTATATTATGCACATGAGGTAGGAAATAATGAAGTATCTTTAACTGGGACTACAACAGCAATTCCAGCCTACATACAATCTGGCGACTTTGATTTACCAACAGATGGTGATGGAGAATATTTATTAAGAGTAAGCAGATTCTTACCTGATTTTAAAAATTTACAAGGCAACGCTATAGTAACAATATTTCTTAAAAATTTTCCTGTTGATGCAGGAACAGGTTCACAATTAGGTCCTTTTACTATAAACTCAACTACACAAAAAATAGATACAAGAGCTAGAGGAAGACTTGCAAATATTAAAATACAAAACACAGCTGTTAATGAAACATGGAGATTCGGTACTTTTAGAGCAGATGTTAATCAAGATGGAAGAAGATAATGGCAAAAATAAATGTTTATGTACCTGAGCCACCACAAGAATATTCAGCTGAGGGTTTTAGACAAATAAACCAAGGTTTAGCTACTATTGAAAATCAATTAAATACATCGTATCAACAAGACTTGAAAAACGAACAAGATACGTTTAATTACTTTATGCAATGACAATTAGATATAAAAGCGAAACATTTGATTTAACAAACACAGATAAGACAACGGTTCTTACTTGTCCTACTGATGCAACTATTATTGTAAAATCATTTCAAGCAAACCATAAAACTGCTTCAAACGTGGACGTAGATGTTTTTTTACAAAAATCTGGAGGATCAGATGTTGAAATAAGTCACGTACAATTAAACAAAAATTTTATAAACATGGTGACATCAAGTTTAAATATGGAAGCAAGTGATGTCCTTAAAGTTCAAGCAGGAAGCGCAAACACAATTACCGGGGCAGTTAGTTATGCGCTCATAGACAGATCACAGGAAAATGGCTAGAAAATTTAAAGACTTTGTTGAAAGAGATCAGCCTAGAAAAAGACCTCGAACACATTGTAAAAGTCCTAATAAAAAAAAGAAGTTGCAACACAACAAAAAATATAATAGACAAGGACGTAGACAAAAATGAATGATCTAGTTAAAATTCCTGCAGAAGCTAAAGAAATTATAAAACATAAAAGAACAGGTAAAGTGTATGCTAGTAAAAATGATTTTAATTCTGATGTTGCTGATCCCAATACTGACACTACTGTGGATGATTTTAGACAAGACCTCGAAATAACTGTAACAAGAGTAACCTTAGGCGCACACACAAAGGAATAATGGAACCCAGAGGTGCAACTGAAATCCAAATGGAAATGTTACAAAAGTACGTAGCAAAAGATATATTAGATCAATTTCAAATTTGTACATCCATACCTGGTAAAGTTCCTTTGGATCCTAACAAAATAAATATTTTGTGGCAAAAAAATTCTTGGGATCAACCTAATTTACAAGAGTTTTTCTCTAATAAAGAAAGGCACGATGAGTATGACTGGTATATTTTTAATAGTCATTGGAACTATGAAAAGTTTAGAATGGTCTTTGATATACCAACTGAAAAATCAATAGTAATTAAAAACGGAATAGCTAACTTTCCTAAAAGAAAAATACATAAAAAAGGAACACCTGTTAAAATTATACATCATTGCACTCCTTGGAGAGGTTTAAATGTGTTATTGCGTGCTATGCAAGATGTTGAAAACCTTAATGTTACTTTAGATGTTTACAGCTCTGCAAAAATATATGGTTCAGAATTTGAAAAAGAAAGCGATCAAGATTTTGTTCCTTTGTACGAACAAGCTAAAAAATTAATTAATGTAAATTACATAGGATACAAACCCAATGAATACATATTAGAACACATGCCTGAATATGACATGTTTGTTTACCCAAGTATATTTGAAGAAACTTCATGTGCTTCAGCTCTAGAAGCATTGGCCTCAGGAGTTCATGTTATTACAAATAATTTTGGTGCTTTATACGAAACTTGTGCTGAGTGGCCTGTATACATTAACTACTCAAAGAATTACGAACAAATGGCTAAAGATACTGCAGCAGCAATTGATGTTGCATCTTCCTATTTACATGAAGATTTTATGCAAGATCATTTAGAAGAACAACAAAAATTTTATAAAAGATTTTACAGTTGGGAAAAAAAGGGAATGGAGTGGACCAACTTTTTGAAAGGAGTCATTAATGAAAGAAACAATAAATGAGGATACTTATCAAACATTAAAAGAAGCTAGAGTGATGGATCCTTATGAAAAAGCCACTATTCCAATGTGGAAAACGGACACCGGACAAACGACACCAAGGACATCTTTATTCGTTGCAACTCCTGTACACAGTGAGTGTTCAATACATTACACACAAGCATTACTAGAATTACAACAAATATGTTTTAAAGAAAAAATAAAAATTACATTTCAATTGTTAAAATCTTCATTAATTACACAAGGTAGAAATTTATGTGTTTCAGGTTTTTTAGAATCTAATTACAGTCATATGCTTTTTATTGATTCTGATATCTATTTTAATGCAAAAAGTATTATTGAAATGATAAAAAAAGATAAAGAAATTATTTCAATACCTTACCCACTTAAAACTATTATGTGGGATAAAGCCATGGAAAAGATTAATAACAATAAAATTAAAAACGTAGATGATTTAAAAAAATCATTTAATGCATATCCTATGAGGGTAGAAAACCACAAAGATATTACTTTAGACAATGGTGTTATAAAAGTTACACATAGTCCAACAGGATGTATGTTGATTAAAAGAGATGTGTTTAATAAATTAATTGAAAAATATCCAGACAAAGGCATTGTCCAAAAGACAGTTATAAATGGAGAGTACGTAAACAAACCCCACATGTGGAACTTTTTTGATTGTATACATGACCCAGAAACTAAAACTTATTTAGGAGAAGATTTCTCTTTTTGTAAGCTTTGGAAAGATATTGGAGGTGAGTGTTATGCTTATGTTACTGACTCAATCATTCATGTTGGGGAACATCAATACGAAGGTTCCTTCATGGACGAGTTGAAACCTGCTAAGTAAAATGTTATTATCTTAACTTTAAGATCTTAAAAGGAGAATATATTTATATGCCACATCCACTAGCAATTGCTGCTGCATTATATGGCGGATATCGAGGATACAAATCAGCTAAAAAATCAGGAGCTTCAGGTTTAGGTAGAATTTTAGGAGCTGCCGCAGGAGCTTACGGTGGTTATAGTTTAGGAAGTATGATACCTACTGCTTCGGCATCAGCACCCGCAGTGTTAACAAATTCTTTAGGTGCAGGTACAGGCACTGTTGCAGCTAACTCACCTTTTGCAGCAGCGGGCAATTCTTCCTTAGTTGGAGTAGGAGCCTCTGAAAGTGCAAAAAAATTTGGTTTAGAAGAATTAAAACAAATGTTATTAATGAACGAAGAAGGAAAAGTTAGTCCATACAAAGCTTCAGCTCTCATATCTGCAGGAACATTTTTAGGTGGTGCCTTTGATCAACAACCTACAGATATGTATACACCAGGATATAATATGGGCTACTTAGATTTAAAAGAAAATAGACCTGGCTATACATACATAGACCCGGACACCGGACAAGAAAAAGCATATCAAAAAATTTATTCACCTGAAGAAGCTGGCATAGGTCAACAAAGAATGGGTCCTTATTCTTATGATGTTCAAACATTTAATGTAGGTGGAATAGCTTCAATTAAAAAATTTAACGAAGGTGGTGTAAACTATCTTCCATCAAAAGTTTCACATGACGAAAATGATGCTAACAATTATGTAAGAGCATTAGGTTATGTAGAAGACGGAGCAGGCGTAGGAGATAAAGACGAGGATACAATGTTAGCTCAATTAGCAGACGGTGAGTTTGTAACAAGAGCAGATGGAGTATTAGGTGCTGGAATCATAGCTGGAGCAAATCCAAGAAGTATGAAAGATATGAGAGAAAAAGGTGCCCAATATTTCTATGAACAACAAAAAAGATACAAACGTGTATTTGATTTATTACAGGATGGAAATGGCAACAGCAAACAAAAAACAAATTAAACCTTTAGTAAGTATTCTTCCTTTAGAACCAAAGGATATTGAAAGATTTTGGCCACTTGCAGAATTTATGGTAGCAGAAGCATTGGCCTTTTCTGGTAAATATGCTGATTCTACTTGGGTCATGGATGAGTTAAAAAAAGACACAATGCAATGTTGGATTATGTTTGGCTCTGATGAGTTAGAAGAAAACAAAGTGTTTGGTGTATGTGTTGGAAGAATAGGTATAATGCCTAATTACAATCAATATGAAATTGTAATTTGCACAGGAAGAAGAAGAGAACTGTGGGAAGATAATTTAATAAAAGCAGTAACAGATTTTGCATTAGTAAATAAATGTAAAAGAATGAGTATAATGGCCAGACCAGGTTGGGAAAAAATTTCCAAAAAATGGGGATGGAAAAAGAAACACGTACAACTAGAGAAATGGATAGGATAAATATATGAGTTTTTTCGGAGGAGGAGGAGGCGGAGGATCAGCTCCACCAGCAATAACTACTAACATTGTTAGAGAAGCACCAGGTATAGAAGAGAGAAAAATAGAATTAATGGATATTGCGAGACAAGTCGCAGGAAAACCAATTAATTTACCAGATTATCAAGTAGCTGGTTTAGGAGCTCTCGAACAACAAGGAATAAACGCAGCACAAACTACAGGTGTTGGTGCAGGTTCTGTCAATCAAGGTATTGCTGCTACTCAAGCCGCAGGAGCTCCAGTAGGTGCTCAACAAATATCTAGATACTTAAATCCCTACCAACAATATGTTACTGATGAAATTGGTAGACAAGGACAAATGATGCAAAATCAAATGGGTGCTACCGCTCTTCAATCAGGAGCTTTTGGTGGAGGACGTGAAGGAGTTCAACAAGCAGAACTTCAAGGAAGAACTTTATCAGCAATGGGAAGAGCTCAAGCTCAAGGTTTTAATACAGCTTTGGGTGCTGCTCAAAACCAACAACAAATTGGATTAAGAGCTGGACAACAACTTGGACAGATGGGTGCGTTACAACAACAAATGTCTCAAGGAGATATCCAACAATTAATGGCTGCAGGTGGTGTGCAAAGACAATTAGCACAACAAGTATTAGATGCACAAAGACAATCAACTTTACAACAACAATATGAACCTTATCAAAGAGCTGAGTTCCTAGCTAACTTATATGCTGCAGGTCCTAAATCTTCTTCACAACTTACAATGGGTAGTGCTCCAACACAAAGTCCATTTGCTCAAGCTGTTGGAACTGGGATTGGTGCCTTTACAGCATTTTCAGGAATGAATAAAGCTGGACAATCAACTTAGGAGTTTCAATGTCGCTTAATAAAGTTTTAAACAGACCTATGTTTCGTAAGGAAGCTTTAAGAAAAGGTGTGTTAAAACCTATTAAAGCTCGTACTGGAAGAAGTATTGGTCCTTACAGACCACCTGTACCTATGGTAATTCCTCAAGGTGGAAGTTTAGGAACAACTGTTGGTTCTCCGTATAACTATGGAGTAACACTTAGAAAACAACCAGGATTATTTAATAGAATGGGAAGTGGGATTAAAAGTTTAGGTAGAAGTATATTTAATATACCTGCAGCAGGTGGTTATTATGCAGGTGATAAAGTTGGACAAGCTTTAGGTATTGAAAGTGAATTAGGACGAATGCCTTTTGGTTTAGCTGGAGGTTATTTAGCAACTAAAGCAATGCCTGCTTTAGCAAGTTTACCTGCTTTGACTTCTGCAGCTATTGCAGCAGGTCCCTTATATCTTGGAATTGCAGGTAAAAAAGAATACGACAGAATTCAAAAAATGAGCCCAGAAGAAAGAGCAGCTCATTACGCAAAATCACAACAATTTGGATTAGAAGGTTATCTTAACGATGAAGATTTTGACAAACAGTTTGGTAAAATAGATCCAAAAAAACTAGATGCAATTGTAAAAAACCCAAGAGAAACAATTCCAAATCCAGGAAGTGGTAGACCAGGATCTAAAAAATTTGTACAAAAAGAAGGAGATGTTGCAACAGCTCCTGACAATGTAACAAGGTTAGGAAAAACAAAAGTTATTGATACAGCTAAGATAGCAGAAAATACAATGCCACCTCAAATTTCAGATGAGGGAGGTAATATGGATAATATGTCAGGTTCAATTTTACCACCTGACGCAGACACACCTGTAGTTACTGAGGATAAAAAAGAAGGCGCAAAGGACACAAAAGGTGGAAGCACAGCAGATCAAGATTCTTTAACAGCTAATTCTGCATTTAAAATTAGATTAGATATGGCAAAAGACATGGTAAAAGAAATGAAAGCAGGAAAAACATCTAATGCAAATTTAGTATTTTTAAGTAATCTTGCTTCAGGATTGTTGACAGGTACAACAAGAAAATCCGGAATAGGTGGGGCGTTAGAAGTATTTGGAACAGCCTTAGGACCAGCTGTAAATAATATGGTAATGGTAAAAATGAAAGAAGATGAAATAGATCAAAATCTTTTAGGTAGAGCTTTAGACTTTACGTCAGATTTTTTTGAAGCACAAAACCAAGCTTTTGAAATGCCTGAAACTGAAGAAGTAGGTGTGGTTCAATATACAAATGAGGCGGGCAGAACTGTTAACGTGCCAGGTAGAATTTTAAAAGATGGTACAAAGCAAATGGCTACAGGACGAGCTGATGCAAATGGAATGTACACTTACAACACAGTAGATCCAAGTTTTAATTTTATAGCAAACAAAGATAAGAACAAAGAAACACTAGAACTTGCAAAAGGAATTGCTGGTAAATACGCAGCAGTAAATTTAATTAATAGAAGTTTAGGTATTATTAATCAAGGAGACGCTCAAGCGGGTGTTACTGGTGCACTTGGATTATATGGAGGTCGTATAACCGAAGCTTTGGGTGATGTATTAAACTTTACTCCAGTTTTTGGTGAATCAAAAAGTGAGTTAAAAGCAGCTGGAAAAGCAACATTTGAAATAGAAAAAAATAAAGCAGCTATCGCTTTAGTAGCTTCTGGTGAATTTGAAGACAAACAAAAAGCATTAAAATATTTAAATACATCATTAGGAACATTTGATAAAAACTATAATAGCTCATTAAGAAATGCAAAAGATAAATTAAAGTTAACTGGTAATCAGACTAAGTTAGATTATGAAAGATTAGCAATTAATGAAACTGTTCTTGTTTACAAATTAGCTAATTCTTTAAAAGCAAAAGATCGTCTAACACAAAAAGATATTGAAATGGCTAGAGGTCTAGTTAAAGTATTCCCACTTTTAAGAGGTGAAACAAATGTAATTGCATCGCTAACAGCTACTGCAGAAACAATTCTTGATGATATTAAACAACAAGAAAGATTGTATGAAACAGCGGGTGGTTCTTCTGAATATTTATTAAATGAAAGAAAAGCTTATGGATTACTGCCAGAAAATATGACTGTTAATAACATGACAGATTTTGATAGTAAAAAATTTAGAGATCTACAAGACAAAATAGGTAAAATGACAGAAGAAGATTTTGAAAAAATATTTCCTTCAGAACTTTTTGGTGATTAATTATGAGCACATTAGATAAATTACAAAAAAAACTTGATGATAAAACTTTAAATCCTAACAGTTTAAATGACCAACAAAGAATGGTCATTGATGCTCTTATTAAAAGTGGTAAGTTAAAAGGCCCTACTATGGGTGAACTAAGTGAGATGCGTTTAGGTGCAGCAGAAGATGTAGCATCAGAAAAAGAATTTTTACAAGATCCATTAAAAGCATCTACTGGATACGGACAATCTACATATGAACTAGTAGGAGATATTGGAGGCAGTATTTTTCCTTACGTTCACAATAGAAAAAAAATATTTAAGGCTGCTAAGGAGGGTGGTTTATTTGGAAAAGGACCTGGTTATTTTGCACGACAAGCAGTAAAAGTAGCGGATAGACTACCGGGAAGATTTAAATTATTTGGTGGTGCACTAAAAGGTATTGGTAAATTAGTAGATCCATTATCTAGAGCCTACAGAGGACCTTTACTTAAAACAGAAGTGCAATCAGTTCTTGGAGGAACCGCAGGAGCCGGAGTGGGAGCTCTTACTTACGATACTTTAAATGAACAAGCTGGTATACAAATAGCATCTGCTTTGGCTGATGACTTATCAGAAATACCTGAAGGAGAAGTTGAAAGAGATCAATTAACAAACGCAGCAGTTGCTATGAAGAATGCTATGATGTTTAATACAGGAGCTTCTTTACTATCTCCATTTATATTTGGTCCAAGCGGAAAGATGATGAAAAAAGCATTTGGAACAGTTGGTCCAAAACAAAAAGAATTAGCAGAATTTGCAAGAGATAAAGGTTTGCCTTTACCTATGTTAACTGCTCTTAAAGAAGGCCAAGGAACTTTTGCAGGTCTTGGAAGAAACTACTTTAGATTTATGGGGGTATTTCCTTTAGTAGGAGCTATTGGAAAAACTGCAAAATCAGAAGCAGAGATAGCGGGTGGTAAAAGATATTTAGAAGATTTGCAAGCCTATGCTCCTTTATTAAAAGTGAGTGCAATTAATAGTAGTATTAGAAAACAAGCAGAAAAAGTATTTGTTGAAAATGTTGATTTATATGAAAGTGCA
>WLWH01001523.1_pt1 | contig 14962 bp, 8 predicted proteins | sample 6712741 | NCBI WGS metagenome assembly WLWH01 (sample SAMN12718694, study PRJNA515312) | sponge metagenome | isolation source: marine sponge | host: Mycale hentscheli | place: New Zealand: South Island, Marlborough, Capsize Point | collected 2003-05-01 | reverse complement strand
GTCGATGCAGTAGGTGTCGTCTTCGACCATCCGCTGCAAACCCCGGACCTGTCCCTCAATCCGTCGAAGTCTTGTGACGAGTGCTTCTTTGTCGGCGGTGTAACCGGCCATCGTGCCTCCTGCCATACATACCCCCCTAGGGTATAGGTCTAATCGCAGGTGACGTCCTCCGGGGGGGTAACGCCCGTCAGCAGGTACTCGTCCACGACTTCGTCCACACACGATGATCCCTCGCGGTACGCGGTGTGGTTGGTGGCATTCCAGGTAACCAGATGCGCGTCCTCGAGCGACCGCGCCAGATCCACGCCCCAGTCGTACGGGGTCGCAGGATCTTGTCTCGTCGAGACAACCAAGATCGAAGCCGCTCCTGAACCGGAGACCGAATCCAGATTCTCTGCGGCTTGCGGCCAGCCGACGCACGAGAGCATTCCCCACGCGAATGCCTCCCCGAAGGTTGGAGCTACTTCCCGCCACTGAGCAGCCAGACGCGCAACTTCATCGACCGTTCCGTTGTACGGCATGTCCGCGCAGGTCACCGCGTAGAAAGCCTCCGTCGAGTTGTCCAGATACCGACCATCAGGGGACCTGTTCACCCGCTCATCGACCAGTGAGAGCAGGGCCGTTCCGTCGTTCTCCTCCACTGCTTCGGTCAACGCTGCCCGAAGACGCAGGTAGTCACTACTCGGGAAGTAAAGAAACGACAGGACCGCATATTGGCCCAACGACTCCGTCAACTCACGATCACCGGAGGTCGGTAGCGGTGAATCGTCGAGTCCAGCAAGGAAACTCCGCAATGCCTGCTCGACTTCTCGTGAGTTCCCGGCGAAAGGACACTCGCCGGAGTCCACGCAGTCGGCAGCGAAATGCTTGACCGAGGCCTCGAAGCTCACCGCTTGTCCGAACGTCACTTCTTCCTGACTGGCCGTGACAGGGAGAACACCGTCGAGCACCATGCGCCCAACCCGCTGCGGGAACAGTTCCGCATACGTAGTGCCGATGGCTGTTCCGTACGACTTGCCCAGGTAATTCAGAACCGGCTCATCGAGCAGTGAGCGAACGATGTCCAAGTCCCGCGTCGTCGAGATCGTGTCCATGTGCTCCCACACATCCCCCGCTTTGCTGTCGCACGCCTCAACCAAGGTCGTCGTGTCTTCGGCGATTGTCTCCGCCTCCGTGGGCGTATCCGGCGTTCCATCGCTCGCGAAGTAGTAATCGATTTCCGCGTCGCTCCAGCACCGGATGGGATCGCTGCCGGCTACCCCGCGCGGATCGACGCCGATGATGTCGAATGCGTCGCGGATGCTCGGACTGACGATGTAGTCCGCTGCGCGGGCGTAATCGAAGGCGCTTCCTCCTGGTCCGCCCGGGTTTACGAAGAGCGCACCGATGGGCTCATCCGCTGCGGGAACCCGGGTCAAGGACAGCTCCGTGGTGCGACCGTCCAGATTCGAATAATCCAGCGGCACGTCGATGCGCGCGCACTCTGCGTCCCCGCAGTCGCGCCACTCAATGGTCTGGTCGTAGAACGGTGCCAAGCCGTCCTCGGTCGGGACGGGTGCGGGCACCGTCGGTGCCGGGAGGGGAACTGGTTCCGGTGCGCGCGAGCAACCAGCGATCGTCACACCCCCTACCAGGGTGGTGACAACGAGAATGCGAACGCGCATAAGCGACACGGTAACCCGGGACGTAATCTCGTCCTATGGGTAACGGCAAGCGCGACGCAGCGGAGCTCGCCGCTGCCGTGGACGCCGGCATCCGCAAGGGTCTCGACCTCGTCGACGCATTCCGCGGAACACCGGCTGGTCGTCGAGAACTCGAACGCGAGGCCAAGCGAAGCGCCGCAGACACCCGCCGGGCTCGGCGAGCTCATCACGTTCGCAAAGTCCAGTCACAAGTCATGACCATCGGCGGCACAGCCGTCAGCGCGTCCGCCGCAACGGTGGGAATCATCGATGTCGCTGCAACCGGCGTCACCGGTGCTGGGTGGTTTGCCGTCTCCGCCATCGGCGCCGTCGCAGCCGTCATCGGTGGGCGTTCCTGGCGGCGGCTGTCACCCTTCACGGCAGCTCCGCAGATCACGTCTCCTCCGGCGCTTGTTCGTCGTGGCGCAGTCGGGTACGACTCTGTCGCCCGCTACACAGCGGTGCGCGTTCAAACCGTTCAAGTCATCCACGCGATTGAGCCGTTGCACCACGATGCGGCGCGAGAGTTGAGAGCAGCCGACTCGTCGGTTGCACCCACCCTCAACGAACTAGCCGAGCGTCTTAGAGTCCTCGACGAAATGGCACGCCGCATGCCGGGTACATCCGCGGCCGAGAATGCTCAACAGGCGTCGCAAGCGGTGAGCCAACAACTTGATCGTGGGTCGGCGGCTTATGACGTCCTCTTGGCAGCCGCCGCTCGACTCTTGGCAGAGCCAGACATCGATCGTCCCGTGAGCGACGTTCTGGAGCCGGCCGCTTCAGCACTGATCGCCTACGCGCACGGGTTGCAGGCGGCCTCGAAAATCTAGGCGACCCCGACGCGGACTTTCGGATCTTTGATCTGAACCATCACGGCTTCGAGGACTGCCCGCGGGCTACCTCCCGCAAACAACACCGTGCGCTCATGCTCAAGCGCATCCATTCTGCGGACAGAATCTTCCCGGGTGGAGCCGGCAGCCATCTGTTCGATCTGAGCCGTCATCTCACCGTTGATCAACTCGACTCTCGCTCGCATCTGGACGGTCAACACATCGCGAAAGAGACCGATCAAGTCGACAATCGCGCGATCGACTTCATCGACGACCAACCTCTTGCGTCGACGCTTCTGTTCCTTTGCGAGCTCTTTCGCCTCCGCGTCATGGGACCTCTTGAGTGCGCCGGTCAGTCGAGTGACTCCCTCCGCGTAATAGCGGGACTTCAGCAAGTGAACTTCTTCTTCGTCCAAATGATCTGCCCGAGCATCAGCCACCGCGGACACTGCCTCGAACACCTCGCCGGCAACAGCCACGCAAGACGGCAAATCTCGGAGATTCATCGGGGACCGAAGGTACTGCTGTCGCCTTTCGCGGGTCATCTCGTCGGTAGCGAGCGCCCGGGCACGACCCACATGGCCTTGAGAGGCGCGGGCGGCAAACGCCGCGAGAGTTTCATCGACTCCACAATCGTCAACCAGCATTGCAGCGATTGATGCAGTCGGCGGGGTGCGCAAGCCAACATGGCGAGTCCGAGAAGCGATTGTTGGTAGAACGTCGTTGACGCTTGGGGCGCACAGAATCCACACGGTGTGGGGCGTGGGTTCCTCGAGGGCTTTGAGTAGGTAGTTCGCTGCCCGATCGTTGAGGCGATCGGCGTCCTCGATCACGATGACGCGCCAGGTGGCCATCATGGGTGCCTGCGCTGCCATGTGCACGAGCGGCTTCACGTGATCGAGAAGAATCTCCGAACCTTCCGGAATCTCCACGTGCACATCCGCGTGACCACCCTGCGCAGCCGTTCGACACGCCTGGCACGAACCACACCCGCCTTCATCGCACACCAGTGCCGCCGCAAAGGTCGTGGCGGCACTGGACCTACCCGATCCGGGAGGTCCCGTCACCAGCCACGCATGGGTCATCGCGGGGCCAGACTCGCCCGCGGCATGGGCGTCCCGGACTGCTGCCTGGAGAGTGACGATGGCGTCGTCCTGACCGATGAGGCCGGACCACAGTGAGCGCGGACGCGAGTCCGGAAGCGAATGCGAACTCACCGGGACCGTCCCATGAGTTCGCTCACCCGTTCGGCAATTTGCGCCGCAATGACATCGGCGGCCTCGGATGCATCAATGACCAGGTACTTCTCGGGGTCTTTCGATGCGATGTCCAAGAACGCTTGCCGCACCCTGCGGTGGTATTCGACGGGTTCGGACTCCAGTCGATCCGGTGCCTGGACTCGCGATAAACCGATGCTCGGATCAATATCCATAACGATCGTCAAGTCCGGCAAGAGGCCACCTGTGGCCCACAGGCTGAGATCTCTGACCCGCTCGACGCCCAGTTCACGCCCGTACCCCTGGTAAGCGACGGAAGAATCGAGGTATCTGTCACACAAGACGATCGCGCCTTGTTCCAGTTGCGGTCTGATCACCTGATCGACGTGATCCCCGCGAGAAGCCGCGAACAGCAACGCCTCGGCCTTGTCGCTGAGCCCTTCGAAGTCTTTCCCGAGGAGCACGGTGCGAATCGCTTCTCCGGCCGGTGTGCCGCCGGGCTCGCGGGTACGCACCACACACTCACCCTTGCGCTCCAGCCACGCGCCTAGGAGAGACTCCTGCGTCGACTTGCCGGCGCCTTCACCACCTTCGAAGACGATGAACAGGCCGGTCATGACTCAACAGGGCCAGCAGATGGAGCAGCCGCCACCTTTGCACGGGTGGATTTCTTCACCGTCTTCTTCGTTGCCTTCTTCGACGTCTTCTTGGCGGTCTTCTTGGTCGTCTTCGTCGTCGACCGCTTGGTGGTCTTCTTGCTGGGCCCCTTCGACTTTCGTTCGGCGAGCAAATCGCTCGCGCGTTCGATGCTGACCGTCATGGGGTCATCGACCACGCGCAGTGTCGCGTTCGTTTCGCCGTCGGTGACGTACGCACCAAAGCGTCCCTCTCGCACGACGATCAATCGTCCAGATGTCGGATCCGCCCCGACCTCCCGCAAAGGCGCAGCGGGCTGGCCGCGACCGCGGCGCTGCTTGGGCTGGGCGAACAGCGCGAGGGCCTGCTCCAACGTGACCGAGAAGATCTGTTCTTCGGATTCCAGAGAACGAGAATCCGTTCCCTTAGTCAGGTAGGGGCCATAACGTCCGTTCTGTGAACGAATTTCCTCACCGTCGCTCGGATCGACTCCCACGACGCGTGGCAGGCGGATCAACTTCAATGCGTCCTCGAGAGCGACTGTGCTCGGCTTCATATCGCTCAGCAGCGAAGCGGTGCGCGGCTTGGCAGATTTCGGAGAACCCTCCGGCAAGACCTCGCTCACGTACGGGCCATACCGGCCGGACTTCGCGACGATCATGAGTTCGGTTTCGGGATCTATGCCGAGCTCTCGGTCACCGGACGGCTCCGCAAGTAACTCTTCCGCCTTCTCGGGCGTGAGTTCATCGGGGGCGAGTCCCATCGGGACGTTCGCTCGGGTCTCGCCACGTTCGACGTACGCGCCGTAGCGCCCGACCCGTAGGTGGGCGTCACTTCCCTTGATGGCAAACGTCGCGTTGCCTCGTGCGTCGATGGATCCAAGGTCTTCGGTGAGCGCTTTGACTCCCGGAAAGTCACCGTTGACGCTCGTGCCGCCACGCCAAAACGCCTCGAGTTGCTGCACGCGATCGACGTCACCGCTTGCGACGAGGTCGAGCACGTTCTCCATGTTGGCCGTGAAGTCATAGTCGATGAGCGCAGCGAAGTGTTCCTCCAGCAATCGAATGACGGCGAATGCGGTGAAACTAGGGACCAGCGCCGATCCCTTCTTCCACACATAACCACGGTCCAGAATCGTGGACATGATCGATGCGTACGTCGACGGGCGCCCGATACCCAACTCCTCGAGTTTCGCCACGAGAGACGCCTCGTTGTAACGGGCCGGCGGCTTCGTCGAATGGCCTTCGGCGGTCAGGGATTCGACATCGACCTGCTGACCCTCCGATAGCGCCGGTAGTTCGCGCTCATCGTCGTCATTGGACACATCTTTGAGGGCAGCCATGAATCCAGGAAAGGTGATGACCGTGCCGGACGCGGTGAATTCCACGTGCCGGCCGTCCGTACTGTCCGCCGAGAGGCGCACCGTGGTGGTCGCGGTTTGCGCGTTGACCATTTGCGATGCCACGGTCCGCTTCCAGATCAAGTCGTACAGCGCGAACTCATCCCCGACGAGTTCCCCGGCGATTTCTGCGGGCGAGCGGAAGGAGTCGCCCGAGGGTCGAATCGCCTCGTGCGCTTCTTGCGCGTTCTTCACCTTGCGGTCATACAGCCGGGGCTTATCTGGCACGTACTCGCCGCCATACAACTCCCTGGCCTGGCTGCGAGCAGCGTTCAGTGCCTGCTCGGACAACGTGGTGGAGTCGGTTCGCATGTAGGTGATGTAGCCGTTCTCGTAAAGAGACTGAGCGACCCGCATGGTCCGTTGCGCACCCCACCGAAGGCGACCGGAAGCTTCCTGCTGCAGCGTCGAGGTCATGAACGGTGCCTTCGGTTTTCGCGAGGAAGGCTTCTGCGTCACCGAGTCGACCGTGAAGGCCTGTCCAGCGAGCGCCGACGTCAGGGCCTGGGCCGACGCCTCATCCAGGTGGACGGCCCCCTCACGGGACAGTCGCCCGTCGTCGTCGAAGTCCGACCCCGTTGCCACCCGCGCTCCATCGACGCTCGCCAAACGCCCTGGGAACGGGCCGGGAAGAAACTGCGCGTCGATGCCCCAGTACTCCACCGGCGTGAAAGCGATGCGCTCTCGCTCGCGGTCCACCACAAGGCGAACGGCGACCGATTGGACACGTCCTGCAGATTTCGCTTCGCGACCGATCTTCTTCCACAAGACCTCGGATACCGGGTAGCCATACAACCGGTCAACAACGCGGCGGGTTTCTTGCGCCTCCACCAGTCGCATGTCGAGTTCCCGTGGTTGGTCGACAGCTTCCCGGATCGCTTCCGGGGTGATCTCGTTGAAAACCATTCGCTTGACCGGGACTTTGGGCTTGAGGACTTCGAGTAGGTGCCACGAGATCGCTTCGCCCTCGCGATCTTCATCCGTCGCGAGGAGAAGTTCGTCCGCATCCTTCAGGGCCGCTTTCAGTTCCTTGATCGTCGCCTTCTTCGAATCGTGGACGACGTAGTAGGTCTGGAACGCGTCGTCGACGTTGACCGCCAATTTCGCCCACGGCTTCTTTCGATCTTCCGCCGGAATCTCGGATGCCTTCGAGGCGAGGTCACGAACGTGCCCAACAGACGCCAAGACCGTGTAGTCGTCACCCAGGTATCCGGCGATCTTCTTCGCCTTCGCCGGAGACTCAACGATCACCAAGGTGTTGTCTGACACGTAGGCGTCCTTCCCGTCATCGTGGATGCCGAACGGCTCGGATCCGACTGCGGCGGAGTCTGACGGTAGGACACCCGTTGCTGTCAACTCGGCACCGCCCCCGTCAACGGCGACCGCCCGGGCATTCCCCGTAGGGGAATGGGAGTCCCGGGCGGTCGTCCGACTATCGGATTCTTACCGTCTAGGCGTTGGCGCCCTCCTGGTCACCGACGGCGATCGGGCGCCGCTTGGAGATGACCACAGCACCGATCACGATGGCGGCGGCCACGATGGCGATGCCCCAGCGCACGGTCGGATTAGCTCCGTCGCCGATGCTCAGCGTGACCACGGCGGGTGCCACCAGCAGCGCCACCAGGTTCATTACCTTGATCAGCGGGTTGATCGCCGGGCCGGCGGTGTCCTTGAACGGGTCGCCGACGGTGTCACCGATGACCGTGGCCGAGTGCGCGTCGGAATTCTTGCCACCGAAGTTTCCGTCTTCGACGAACTTCTTCGCGTTATCCCAGGCTCCACCGGAGTTCGACAAGAACACGGCCATCAGGACACCCGTGGCGATCGTGCCCGCGAGGTAGGCGCCGAGCGCTCCCACACCCAGTCCGAATCCGACGGCGATGGGAGTGAGGACGGCCAGCAAGCCCGGCGTGACAAGCTCGCGGAGCGAATCACGAGTAACGATGTCAACGACCTTGCCGTACTCCGGCTTGGTCGTTCCTTCCATGATTCCGGGGATCTCGCGGAACTGGCGTCGAACTTCGAAGATGACGGCGCCCGCGGCTCGGGAAACAGCGTTGATGGCCAGTCCCGAGAACAGGAAGACAACGGCCGCTCCGATGATCAGGCCAATCAAGTTCGACGGGGTCGCGACGTCGAGAACACCCAGATACTGCAAGGAGTCGCCGATATCGCCGATGGTGCCGCCAATCGCAGCGGATGTGCCCTCGGCGGCGCCGAAGACTGCCTCCCGGAAAGCACCGAACAAGGCCGTCGCAGCCAGAACCGCAGTGGCGATCGCGATTCCCTTGGTAATCGCCTTCGTGGAGTTGCCGACCGCGTCGAGGCGGGTCAGCACGGCAGCGCCTTCACCCTCTACATCGCCAGACATTTCCGCGATGCCCTGCGCGTTGTCCGACACCGGACCGAAGGTGTCCATCGACACGATGACGCCCACGGTGGTCAACAGACCTGTTCCTGCGAGAGCGATCGCGAAGAGGCTGAGGCCAATGATGCCCGAGCCGAGCAAGAACGCTCCATACACAGCGGCGCCGATCACCAGGGCTGTGTAGACGGCGGACTCCAGGCCGAGCGAGACGCCCGACAAAATGACCGTCGCCGGTCCGGTCATGGACGTCTTTGCAACGTCGTCTACGGGACGACGGTTGGTCTCGGTGAAGTAGGCGGTGAGTTGCTGGATGACCGCCGCGAGGACGATGCCGACGAAGACGGCGCCGATGACGAATAGTTGTGGGCTGATTCCAATTCCTGCATCAGCGGCCTCGCGAGCGAAGTCGCCATCAATGTCGCTCCAACTACTCGGCACCCACACGAGTACGGCGACGACCACCAAGATCGCGGAGATAGCCGCGGAGATGAAGAAGCCTCGGTTGATCGACGACATACCCGACCGGTCCGAGGGGCGGGGCGACACGGTGAAGATGCCGATAACCGCGGTGATCACGCCGATGGCGGGGATCACGAGCGGAAGGACGAGGCCCAATTCGCCGAAGGCGGCGCTGCCGAGAATCAAGGCGGCAACCAACACCACTGCATAGGACTCAAAGAGATCGGCGGCCATGCCAGCGCAGTCGCCGACGTTGTCGCCGACGTTGTCCGCGATCGTTGCTGCGTTGCGAGGATCGTCCTCGGGAATGCCCTGCTCCACCTTGCCGACGAGGTCTGCACCGACATCGGCGGCCTTCGTGAAGATGCCGCCACCGACACGCATGAACATCGCTAGGAGCGCGGCGCCGAAGCCGAAGCCTTCCAGGACCTTGGGGGCCTCTCCCGCGTAGACGAGAACGACGAGCGCGGCGCCGAACAAGCCCAGGCCGACGGTGAACATCCCTGCTACGCCACCGGTGCGGAAGGCGATGCGCATGGCGCGCTGCTCTCCTGCATCCTTGGCGGCCGCGGCTACGCGCACGTTGCCTCGAACGGCGAGCCACATGCCCATGTAGCCCGTGATTCCGGAGAACACCGCGCCCACGAGGAAGAAGATGCTGCGGCCGATGCGCTCGGTGTTTGTCTCCGCTGGGAGTAGGAACAGCAGGAAGAACACGACGACGGCAAAAATCGACAGGGTCTTGAACTGACGATTCAGGTAAGCGGCGGCGCCCTCTTGCACGGCAGCGCCGATCTCCTTCATGCGCTCGGTTCCCTCACTGGCCGCGAGAACCTCGCGGACAAGGATCCCTGCGACGACCAGGGCTGCCAAGCCAATGACGGCCACTATTCCCACGAGAACGACGTTGTTCCCGGTCAACTCGATCATTTCTCTCCTCAGTGTCAGCTGCGGCAGTGCATCCCGTAGGGAATCCGCGCCCGCCTCGCGATCCGGCGAAGTCTACGCAAGAGCAGCCGCGAGTGTGGCCCGGGTCGCGCATCGAGTGGCGCTCGTACAGTGGTCTTCACCACGCGCCCGATATGTCAGGAATCGAGCAGGGGGCCCAATTCCTCGTGAATGGGGATGACGACGTCCAGGCCCGTCAGTTCGAAGACCTTCAACACCCGGGCAGAGGTGATGACCAGATCGAGGGTTCCCTCCGCTTCCCGAACGTGCTTCAACGCCGTGACAAAGACCCCGAGGCCGGTCGAATCCAGAAAGGACACCCCGCGGAGATCCACGATGACGCGGGCGCCCGGCGCGATGGCTGCCTCCACAGCGTCCCGAACGATGGGAGCCGTGTGAGCGTCCATTTCACCGGCCACTTCGACGACCGAAGCTCCCTGAAGGTCTCGACTATCGACCCGAAAGGCGAGCGGCTCGGGAGCCGAGGTGTCGGTCATGGCTCAACTCTGACACACGCTGAGGTCACAATGAGGCGGTGTTGGAACAGTTTGCCGAATCCGCAACGGAGCACGCCTGGAGATCTCTTCGGCCCGAAGCCGTTCGACACGTGCTGCACCTGGCAGCCGCGCCCGGGGCGACGGCTCCCTGGCCGTCGTGGGTCCCACCCTCGGCGATCACCGCATGGCAGGGCCAGGGAATCGAATCCCCCTGGGTGCACCAGGTCGACGCGGCGCAGGCCGCCGTGGCCGGCTCGCACGTCGCCATCGCCACGGGAACCGCATCGGGAAAGTCGCTCGCTTACACCATGCCGATCGTTGCCGCCGTCATGGATGAAGACCGATCCGCGCTCTCAGATCCCTGCGCCCTGTATTTAGCACCGACCAAAGCACTGGCGAACGATCAGGCACGCGCCTGGCGTGATCTCGCACTACCCGGAATCCGTGAAGCCGTTGTCGATGGAGATAGCAACGCCGATGAGCGAGCGTGGGCCCGCAGGCACGCCAACGTCGTTCTGACGAATCCCGACATGCTGCACTACTCGCTTCTTCCCGGACACGAACGATGGTCACGGCTGCTACGCAACCTGCGCTACATCGTCATCGACGAAGCGCACGCCTACCGCGGGGTATTCGGAGCTCACGTCAGCCTCGTCCTGCGCCGACTCCGCCGCCTCGCAGAACATCACCGCAGCAGTCCCGTAGTCATTGCAGCGTCCGCAACATCCGGTGCGCCCGAACGATCGGTCGCACGGCTCATCGGAGCACCCGTGACCGCCATCACCGAAGACTCCTCACCCACCCCTGAACGGACGGTCGTTCTGTGGCAATCACCCACAGACGATGGTGCATCGTCCGCGACACGGGACGCCGCGGCGTTGACCTCAGCTGCGGTGCACCAGGGTTGCCAAGTCCTGACATTTCTGCGCAGCAGGCGCGCCGTTGAGTACGTCGCGTCCCTCGTGCGTGAGCAGCATGCCGAGGATGCATCCACGCCCTCGGAGTCAGACGCCATCGCGGCATATCGGGGCGGATTCCTCGCTGAAGAAAGGCGAGCGCTCGAAGACGGTCTGCGCTCGGGCAGCATTCGCGCACTCGCCACCACCAACGCACTCGAACTCGGCATCGACATCGCCGGCATGGATGTGGTCGTTACTACCGGATGGCCCGGGACGCGCTCGTCGCTGTGGCAGCAATTCGGACGAGCGGGTCGCGGTACATCCGCGGCACTCGCAGCGTTCGTTGCCCGAGAAGACCCACTCGACACTTACCTTGTTCAACACCCCGAGGCGCTCACCGCTCAGCCGTTTGAAGAGACGATTTTCGATCCGGGTAACCCGAACGTCCTCGCACCCCATCTCTTGGCGGCTGCCCACGAACTCCCCATCACCAACGACGAGCACGTCTTGCCTGAGAATTCCGGTGAACTCCTCGACGAGCTCGGTGCTCGCGGATTACTGCGCTTGCGACCTACCGGCTGGTACTGGACATCGCGGGAGCGCCCGCACGACATGACCGATCTTCGGGGCGCTGGCGAGACCGTCCGCATCGTTGAGGAAGACACCGGTCGACTACTGGGAACGGTCGATTCCGCATCGGCGCACCGGCACGTGCACCCGGGAGCCGTCTACGTCCACCAAGGTGTTTCTCACACCGTTCAATCGCTGGATGTGCACGATGCTGTCGCGATCGCCCGGACAGAGGAGGTCGAGTACACAACCTTCGCTCGTGACATCAGCGACATTCGCATCATCAGCACCGCCCAGGAATGGCCATCCATGGACGCAACAATGCACATCGGTGAGGTTGCGGTCACGTCACAGACGGTCGCCTACGAGGTTCGAGCCCTCGATGGGACTCTCCTGGCGGTTCACGATCTCGACCTTCCCGAACGAACCCTCCACACCCAAGCCGTGTGGTGGACGCTCGCGGACCGTGCAGTGGCGGAATCGGGTATCGCAGATCTGCCGGGGGCCGTGCACGCGGCAGAGCATGCAGCTATCGGATTGCTGCCCCTGTTCGCATCGTGTGATCGTTGGGATGTCGGTGGAGTGTCGACCATTCGGCACCCGGACACTGGATCCGCAACGATCTTTATCTACGACGGTCTTCCTGGAGGGGCGGGCTTTGCGCATCGCGGTGCACAAGACGCCGGACCATGGCTCGATGCGACCGCATCAGTCGTTGAGAGGTGCGGCTGTAGCGCCGGCTGCCCGTCCTGCGTTCAATCTCCCAAGTGCGGTAACGCAAACGACCCCTTGGACAAGACAGGAGCCACCACGGTGCTAAGGCTTCTTCACAAGGCCCTGACATCGCACCTCGTCTAGGACAAATCGCCCCGGGCGCAAACTCGCCAAGAGCTCGTCAAGCGCTACCGTGGCGCGGTGGCGCAAGCGGCTTTCTTTGACCTTGACAAGACCATCCTCGCGAAGTCGAGTTCCTTCGCTTTCGCCCGACCCTTCTATCGCGAAGGGTTGATCGGAAGAACCGACGTCGTCAGAAGTGCCTACGCGCAATTCGTCTTTCTCGCATCGGGCGCTGATCACGATCAGATGGAAAACATGCGTGACTACATGTCCGCCCTGGTCACCGGTTGGGAAGTGGAGAAGGTCAAGACCATCGTGGACGAAACCCTTGACGAGATCGTCGATCCCATGGTCTACGAGGAGGCCGTGGAACTCATCGACGAACACCGACGGGCCGGCCGAGACATCATCATCATCTCCTCCTCGGGTACCGAGGTCGTCGAGCCCATCGGGGCTCGACTGGGAGCGGATGTCGCCATCGGAACACAGGTCGCCATCGAGGATGGCCGTTACACGGGCGAGATCCTGTTCTATGCATACGGGCCGGGAAAGGCCGATGCGATGCGCTCCCTGGCCGAGGAGCGTGGCTACGACCTCTCCGAGTGCTATGCCTACTCCGATTCGTCGACAGACCTGCCGATGCTAGAGGCCGTTGGCCATCCCGTCGCGGTCAATCCTGATTCCTCACTTCGCGCCACGGCACTAGAGCGGGACTGGCCTATTCGTGACTTTGCCCGGCCCGTCGATATGTCGAGGACTATTGAAAAAAAGCAAGCCGTTGCCGCCGGTGCCGGCGTGGCACTTGGGGCAGCAGCCCTAGGCCTCGCCTGGTACGCCCGACGTCGCGGCCTGCGCGCCTGATCGAATGGCGTCGAAAAACCAAGAGAAGTACGTCGGAAGATCTCCCACCGCATAGGCCTTCAATGCCCGCGCGCAGGCTGCTCTGCCGGTATGCACCATTCCGACTTCAGGTATCGAGAACAGCGACGGGTCCACTCCGCGATCCGCACACACAAGCCGCACGGTGGCGCGAGCAATCAACCCCGATCCCCACGCGAAGGGGCGCGCGGCCTGGATCTCGCCGTGCACGATGCCCGCCACGACGAGGGCCGACTCTTCTCGAGCGCCGGTCACCAGGTCGCCGAGCAGCGCCAACCGTCCCGCGGCCTCGCGCGCATCCGGTGGCGCTCCCAAGCTCAGCGGATCGTCGACAGCTTCGGAAACCGTTCGCGGTCGCCCGAGTCCGTCCGCAGGCGCATGATCACGGGCGGCGACAGCGTGCAGGTGCGCGAGTACTTGCAATGGTGCCCGCGACCACGTCTCCACCTGACCAGGGACTTCACCCGTCAGTGCCTGCGCCGCGGCGAGCACGCGGCCCATCGGCGAATCGTCCGCCATCGCTATGTCCGCGCCATCGAGAGCCGCAGACGCTTGGGCTCCGTGCACCCGTGACCCCGCCGTGAAGTCGGCGGCCGCCGCTCGCACGTCTCGCCGCCATAGCAGATCATCGATCGATTTCCGGGCCGCTGCCGCACCATCGGCAATGGTGGGCGTTGCAGCCAGTCGCGCGATTACGTCACCTACCGGGTTCGACATGCCGCAACGCTAGTGGCCCGCGTTGGCTCATTCGGCCCTCATGGACGGCTTGAATTTGGTTTAGTGGTGTGCGCGTAGCCACCACACGGCTCCAAGGAAGGAACAAGCGTGAGTAACGACGCTCTGGCAAACCTGCTCAGTGAAGATCGCGTTTTTCCGCCGTCGGCGGATTTCGCAGCCCAAGCCAATGCCTCCTCGGAGATGTACGACGAGGCCGCCGCTGATCGACTGGCCTTCTGGGCCGAGCAGGCTCGCTACCTCACCTGGGAGAGAGAGTTCGACGAGATTCTTGACTGGAGTGACGCACCGTTCGCTCGCTGGTTCAGCGGTGGAACGCTGAACGTCGCCTACAACTGCGTCGATCGCCACGTCGAGAACGGCTTCGGCACTCAAGTGGCGATTCGCTTCGAAGGGGAACCCGGGGATCGGCGTGACATCACCTACGCCGAACTGAAAGACGAGGTCTGCAAAGCGGCCAACGCACTCCTTGAACTCGGCGTCGCCTCGGGTGATCGTGTTGCCATCTACATGCCGATGATTCCGGAGGCGATCGTTGCCATGCTGGCGTGCGCGCGCATCGGCGCAGCACACTCGGTCGTCTTCGCCGGATTCAGCTCGGAGGCGCTTCGCAGCCGTATCGACGACGCCCAAGCTGTCGTGGTCATTACCGCTGACGGGCAGAACCGTCGCGGCTCGGCCATGCCGCTGAAACCCGCTGTCGATGAGGCGGTGTCCCAAACGCCCACCGTCACCAACGTCCTCGTCGTCCGCCGCACCGGCAGTGATGTCGACTGGGACGACAGTCGTGACGTGTGGTGGCACGACATCGTTGATCGTCAGTCACCCGACCACACACCCGAAGCGTTTGACGCCGAGCATCCGCTCTTCATCCTCTATACGTCGGGGACAACGGGTAAGCCGAAAGGAATCCTGCACACCAGCGGCGGGTATCTGACCCAAGCGGCCTTCACTCACCGGAACGTCTTCGACCTCAAGCCCGACGACGACATCTACTGGTGCACCG